>Ga0315274_10006220_pt1 | contig 17396 bp, 17 predicted proteins | sample YL17G02_20_MG_FD_203700 | JGI IMG/M metagenome (GOLD analysis project Ga0315274, IMG submission 203700) | Sediment microbial communities from Yellowstone Lake, YNP, Wyoming, USA - YL17G02_20 | ecosystem: Environmental > Aquatic > Freshwater > Lake > Sediment | place: USA: Wyoming | collected...
CTCGTTAGGCTACGTTGACTTCATATGTCGATATCTGGTGAGAAAGGGATATTTGATTTTTATGAATGGGTGCTACTCTCTATCCAGGCAGGGGATGAAAACGTTACTGATAGAAGAACCAAGGATTGACAAAAATATTATCAAAGAGATTGCAGCTAAAATTGTTAAGGAAATTAACGAAAGATTAAAGAGAGAGGGAACCGGAAGAATAGAGATACCTGCTACCCAAATAGAACAGAGAGAAAGGAAGAGTCAGGAGCAAATCTACATAAAAACGGATTTTGATTTTCCGGTAGCAGATGAAAGTCTGGCTTTGGAAAGTAATATCAATAAGATTGAGGTGAAGTTGGAAAAAGAGAGATCTGATATCGATGAATCAGTGAGATTGTTTAGAAAGATTCATAAGGAGGAACGACGAAAATGACTAAGAAGAAGGAAGGGAAAGATAGAGGAGGCTCGAGAATCGAGATCCAGAAAGGTAAAGGAGTGGATATAGGAACAACGTTTATCAAATGTGCCCAGAAGGTGGGCAATGAGATAGTTTTTCGCTCTCAGCGAAATGCCTTCTTTGAAATAGAACATACAGACTTTACGAAAAAGATACTCGACAATTCCAGGGTAAAATACATTCTAAGAGAAGACAAGCTCTATGTAGTAGGTGAGGATGCTTTAGAATTTGCTAACATGTTTAATAAGGAAACGAGAAGGCCTTTATCAAGGGGTGTGATAAGTCCTACCGAAAAAGAAGCACTTCCAATGGTAGAGTTATTGGTAAAAAGTGTGCTCGATGAACCTACCCATAAAGGGGAGATAGTTTACTTCTCCATTCCAGGCGAGCCTCTGGATGCAGATTTTAACATCATTTATCACATAAAGATGGTTGAAGGGTTTTTAAAGACTTTAGGTTATACCCCCAAGCCTATCAATGAAGGTCATGCAGTTATACTATCCGAATTAGCAGAAGAGGATTTTACTGGGATAGGCCTTTCCTTTGGCGGTGGGATGGTTAATGTATGTTTGAGTTTTCGGTCTGTGCCGATTTTTAAATTTTCTGTTGCCAAGGCTGGCGATTGGATCGACCAGCAGGTAGCTATGGCAGTAGATGAAAGTACGAGCAGAGTTTCAGCAGTAAAAGAATCCTCTTTGGATTTAGGTAAGGAAAAGGGATTGAGCAAAATTGAAAGCGCTTTGTCTATTTACTACAACCATCTCATTGAATACGTAATAGAAAACATAAAACAGGAATTTAGTAAGGCAAGGAAAATGCCACGGATCACGAGGCCCATAATTATCATTTTATCAGGAGGCACTTCGCTTCCTAAAGGTTTTGCTCATAGGTTTAATCAGATTTTAGATCGATTGAAACTACCAATTCCGGTTGGCGAAGTAAGAATGGCAGCACAACCTTTACATTCGGTAGCCAAAGGTGCTCTGGTGGCTGCCAGCGCTGATGAGTGATGTAAGTATGGTCCAACAGGAATGTAAGAGCAGAGATGCAATGAGAGTAGCGAGAGAAGAAGGTAAGTATATCTATTGCATAATAGGGACAAAAGAAAAAAAAAGTTTCGGTCCACTGGGGATTGGTGGCAGAGGGGATGAATTGTATACAATTTGCTTTAACGATATAGGAGCAGTAGTTAGCAACTCTCCCATAATAAAGTATTCAGTATCAAGAGAGAATATGCTCCCCCATGAGAAAGCAATTGAGGAGGTAATGAAGGAACATACCGTTTTACCGGTTCGATTTTGCACCATTGCTGAAAATGAGGAGAAAATTAAAAGGATCTTAGAAAAGGAGCATAGTAAATTTAAGGGTTTGTTAGATACGATGAAAGGGAAAAAAGAACTTGGATTAAAAGCATTGTTTAAGGAGGATGTTATTTATAAGGATATTTTAGGGGGATATGAAGATATAAAGGCGTTTAAAGAGAAAGTCGCAGCATTACCTCCTGATAAGACATACTATCAACGCGCAGAATTAGGAAAGATGGTTGAGCAAGCTTTAGAGAAGGAAAAGGAAAGATATAAAAAGGAGATTCTGGCGAACTTGGAGCTGCTGGCAGAAGATATAAAAATTAATAATTCCTACTGGGGAATGATGATTTTAAATGCAGCCTTTTTAGTAATTAAAGATAAAGAATTGGGGTTTGATCAACGTGTTCAAGAGCTCGATGCAAAATATGGCGATAAAATAAAATTTAAGTATTTCGGGACACTACCACCGTTTAATTTTGTCAATCTGGCAATAGAGACAGGAGAGTATTAATGTTTTTAATTGACGATATTTTACTTGCTCCATTAAAATCTGTGATTTGGCTGGGCAAAAAGATTAACGAGGTAGTCGAAAGAGAAGTCTCGGATGAGGGACGCATAAAAGAGAGACTTATGGAATTGCAACTTAGATTTGAGTTAGATGAGATTACTGAAGATGAGTACAATAAGCAGGAAAGGGAACTTTTAGCACGATTAGATGCTATACGAAGGGCAAAAGAGGAGGAGGTGTAGAAATGGCTAATATAGAAGATGCAAAAAAAGCGGTTTCGGAATTTTTAAAGAAGACCCTCAGTGTCAAGGATGTAAAGGTGATCAAGGCCTCAAAGGCCGGCGATGGCTGGGAGAGTGAAGCTGAAGTATACGAAGAGAGCTCATTTATCAAGTCACTTGGGCTTTCTACAAGAGTGCAGGATAGGAATATCTATGAAGTTAAACTGAATGATAAATTAGAAGTACAGTCCTACGAAATAAAGACATGAGTCATTATAAGATTAATTTGTTGTAAGGGAAGAAAAAGTGGGCGAAGAAGTTATCTATCTCTATTGTATTACAGAGAAGGCACCAGACCTAAAAGAAGTAGAAAGTTTAGTTAATAAACTTTATTTTGTTTATCATCAAGGACTTTATGCGGTTGTTAGCAGAGTTCTAAAATATGAGTTTAGTGAGGAAAATCTGAAGAAAAATTTAAATGATATGGATTGGATAATGGTAAAAGCAAGTCTGCACGAGAAGGTAATTGAAGGGATCATGAGGAATACTTGTGTAGTTCCTTTTAAATTCGCAACTTTATTTAATACGGAAGATAGCTTAAAAGCATGCCTGGAGAAACATGCAGAAGAATTTAAGGAATATTTAAAGGTGTTTGAAGGCACAGAAGAATGGGGACTTAAGATTTACTGTGACATAGAAAAGTTAAAAGAGACACTCCTTGAGGAAGACGAAGAGCTTTTAAAAATGGATAGAGAATTTAACTCTTCTTCACCAGGTAAGGCTTTTTTCCTAAAAAAGAAAAAGGAAGAATTGCTCAATGCAGTGGTGAATAAAAAGCTTAATGAGTATGGTCAGGACAGTTTTGAGAGGTTAAGCCAAGAGAGCCTTCAGACTCGAATAAATAATTTATTACCAATAGAAGTAACTGAAAGAAAAGATGATATGATTTTTAATACCGCTTTTTTGATTGATAAGACTAAGGTTGCAGAATTTATCCAGGTGGTAGATGTCTTTAAAACCTGGTATAAGTATAAAGGCCTTGAATTTGATTGTACGGGTCCGTGGCCGCCTTATAATTTCTGCCGCCTCTCAAAAAAAGAACTACAAAATGAATAATGTTATTGCAAGATCAAGAGACGTAACTCTTCTGGAAGTTTTAGACAGGGTTTTAAATAAGGGTGTAGTTATCTCTGGGGATATAGTTATCTCTGTTGCTGATGTGGATCTTATCTATTTAGGGTTAAAATTACTGCTTAGCTCTGTTGAGACAATGGAGCGCCTAAGAGGAGCGCCGATTTATTCGCCATATCAAGAACCTACATAAAATGAACAGGCTTAAATGTATTTATGCCATATTAGATTCTAATAGAAATTTAGACCTTGACATTAAAGGACTGGATGGTTTTTCTGTTAATACCCTTGCTTATAAAGATATATCTGCGGCAGTAAGCGATATAGAAAAAGATGACTTAAAGGTTAACAAGGAATGTGCTCTTTCCTATGGAAGAATAATAGAGAGTATAATGGAAAGATGCACTCTTCTTCCTGTGAGATTTGGTACACTGGTTAAAAGCGATAGAGAGGTAATCGGGCTTTTAGAAGAATATTATGATGATTTTGTTATTAACTTGAGGCAAGTTAAGGGGAAATTAGAATATGGTTTAAAAGTCCTCTGGGATGTTGAAAAGGTTAATCTCCAAATAATGGTTCTAAGTGGAAAGGAAGATTTAAAGAGCCTTGATCAGCTAAAAGGAGATTCTCCTTATAAAGGATATTTACTCAAGAAACTAAAGGAGCATAAACTTGAAGAAGCCTTAGTGAAAAAAGCTCAAGAGATAATCGAAGATATTCATAAGCCACTTGCGGAGTTAAGTTTTTTGAATAAATTTAAGAAGATGACAACTAAAAAAATAATTTTAGATGCAGCTTACTTGGTAGAGAAAGAAAAGAAGGACGTCTTTGTTCAGGGGTTTAAAGAATTGAGTGAGAGGCGCCAGGATTTAAAATTTCTTTTAACGGGACCCTGGCCACCTTATAATTTTATCGAAAGTTCTAATTTTAAAAAGGAAACGTTAGTTTAATGGATGAGAATAAGGTTTTGGTCAATTCAGATTCAATAGATCTATTTGCTGAAGAATTAGATAGGGTTGAAAATGCTTTACCGAGGAGAATCAATGCCGACCCAGCTAAAGTAGAGAAAGGTTTAGCAAAGTTGGTCTTGACGCTCGTAGAGTTAATAAGAAAACTCATGGAAAAACAGGCGATGCGTCGAGTAGAGGGCGGGTCTTTAACTGATGAAGAGGTTGAAAGAATTGGCGAGACCTTGATGAAGTTGGAGAATAAGATGCAAGAGTTAAAAGAGGTATTTGGTCTTAAGGATGAAGAGCTCAATTTAAATTTAGGCCCCTTGGGGAATTTAATGTAAGAAGAGAGAATATGGAGAGACAAAAGGCTAAGATAAGCTGTCCCACATTTCAAAAACAGGAACTAATAATAAAGGATATTACAGATAAAATTAATAGGGCTGAAGAAGTATCGGAAAAGGCAAGATTTGCTGAGGAATTACTAAAAGAAGTAAATGTGCTTTTTTCTTGCGTAGATTACGATGACAAAAAATTAGATTGTAAGAACTGTCATTTCATCGCGGATTTACGAAAAAGGACAGCAGATTTAATTATTAAAGCAAAAAGGTTGGCTTAGAGAGGAGGCTGAGAAATGGCTGGGACACAAATGACTCACTCGATCAATGCTACCAATTTGGCAGATATCTTAGAGCGGGTCTTGGATAAGGGGATTGTAATTGCAGGAGACATAAAGATTCAACTCGCTGATATTGACCTTCTAAATATTAAGATACGGCTTTTGATTTGCTCGGTAGATAAAGCTATGGAGATGGGTATAAATTGGTGGCAGCAAGACCCTTATTTATCTACGAAAGCAAGAGAATCCGAGATAGAAAAAGAAAATACAGAGCTGGAAAAGAGATTGGAACGGTTGGAAGCCAAGATAAAATAAACCGAGATATGAGAACTCTTTTCTATGTACCTATCATACATACAAGTGCAGACCTCGGCTCTCTGGCCGAGGATGTAAATAGGAGAGGTATAACAGGTTTGGGAAGAGAGGTCTGGGAAGAACATAAGAAAACAGTCGAAGGTTTTTGGGATGCTCTATCGTATTATTTTGATTCATTAGATGTATCAGGGATGAAAATATACCAGGATGGCATGGTAGCTGAGGGTGAAATAGGTGAAAAAATAGTTGAAGAAGGCATAAAAGCTGGAAGTAAAAATTATGAGGTGCTTTCAAAACTCCTCAAACGAGGAGCTCTTTTGGTTAAGACAGAGGAGTTTAAACTTGTTAAGAAAGAGCATGAACAGTTGCTTGCTATAACCCGGGCAAAGTCAATATTTAAGAAATTAATCGTATTTATAAAGTATAAATTAGTAAAAGATAGACTTTTAGACAAAAGAGACGATTTTATTGCAAAGAGGGTAGATGAAACCCTTAATCAAGGTGAGTCAGGAATCGTTTTTATTGGAGCCTATCACGATATTAAAAAGAAACTTCCCCAAGACATTCAGATTAAAGAAATAAAGGATGCAGACAAGGTAAAAGAATATCAGAATTTACTGCCTTTTTATAATAAGAATAGGCAACGATTTGAGGAATTAGGCAGATACCTGATGTCCTGTGTAAAGGTATGATGTTAGAGAGAAAGGGATAATCTCTTCTGAGTAATCAGGAACTTTGGAATTTTGTAAATAATTTATTTACGATCAAAAAAATAGATCTACCCAAGACAAATATTTTTTCTCATAGATGTGGAATGATTAGCTGGAAGAAAAGAAAGAAACTGGAGTTAGAATTGCAAGAAAAGAACAAACTTCTCGAGCAAGAAGAGATCATTCGGAAAGCAATAGAAAAAGCGTCTTTAAAAAGAGAAAAAGAATATCATGAAATTGAGCAGGAATTACAGATAAAAAATAAACTCTTGGAGCGGGAAGAGAGCATTCGTAAAACAATAGAAGAAGAGTTATTTCAAAAAATTAAAGAGTATGAACAACTTAAAAATTCCTATGATTTTCTGCATAAGATACTTGTTAGTAAGGGATTAATAAAAGAGGTACCCTATTTACCCGATGAGAAAGAAACAATTCAGTCACAGGAAAGGAGGACCTCAAATCGCTCACTTTTGGCAAAAGATTTTAATAGAACTGTAATTGTGAGAGTCGAAGCTCCTCAGTTACAACGTTTTAGAGGCTTTGCCAAGGATATAAGTTCTGGAGGGTTATGTCTCGAAACCACAAGGAGATTAAAAAAAGATGATTTAATAAATGTAAGATTATTTTTTTATGGCATGAAGGTGCCTATAGTAAAAATGCAAGCACATATTATATGGGAGAAAAAAGTAGGTTCGATTAACTATTATGGTATCTCCTTTGATCGTGAGAAAGATAAATTTGAACTTAATCGTTATATAGGATCAGAGATAACGGAGAGTTAAAAAGGAGCTCTTATGCTTGGTCGACGAATACATAAGCTTGAAAAGGATGATAGTCGGGAGACTGAGGAGAAGACTATTGATATCGAAGCCGGCATGGAAGGAAATATTAAATTTAGTAGTCCGATTAATTTAAGAATAAGTGGTAAGTTTGAGGGGGAATTGGATACAAGAGGTGTATTGATAATAGGTGAGAGGGCGGATGTGCGCGTTACCGTGATCAAGGGAGAGAATATAACTATAGCAGGTAAAGTGAGAGGGGATATTATGAGCAGTAAGCGTCTTGAGCTCTCCTCATCTGCAAGGGTGATAGGGAATATTAAAACCCCTCTTTTAATTGTTAATCAGGGTGCTTTGTTGAAAGGCGATTGTCAAATGCCTGTTGAGGAGGAAAAGAGCGAGATTAAAGAAAGTCTTAAAAAAGAGAAACAGAGTTTCTTTCCCTAAACGTAATAAATCCTGCAAAATCTATCAACCGCCATCCGTCTGCGGGAAGGCGGTATTGGCATAGAGATATTCAACCTTCTCTTTGTGTCCGAGTTCTTCTAACGCCAATCGCTTGAGCACTTCTTTGACTGGTCCCTCAGGGTGCATCCCTGCCAGGTGTTCATAGAATTCATGGGATTTTTTCTCCCTGCCCGCAGCCAGGAGAAAGGCGTCCTGTGGCCGCATCTGTTCTGAAGGTGAGGGTGCCTCAAGGTATTCTGCCACCTTGTAATCCACAGGATTCTTGAGATCAAGCGCCCCGTTACCGCCCTTTCCTGCCAGATAATTTTCCAGGAACTTCTTATGCTGGACCTCCTGGCCTGCGAGGTAGACAAGGGTGTCTTTGCTGTCCTTCTCCTTGACCATCTTTATGAGCCGCTGATAGAGGTTGTAGGAATCCTCTTCATTCTGGATTGCCTGCTTGATTATACTGAATATGGTTGCTTCTGCCATTTCAAACTCCTCCTTTTAAAAATAAAGAATTCAGGAGTCAGGAGACAGGAGTCAGAATAATTATCATTCTGAATTCTGACTTCTGGATTCTGGATTCTCCTCTCCATATTCCTCACACCTTCACCTGCTCCAGCCTCCAGAGGGCGTAGAGGGCAACGGCTACCAGCACGCCCCCCATAACGTAGCCTTCGATGATCGTGGCCTGGGTCAAAAACATCGCCACAACACCGAGGGCACAGCATACGAGGTAGAGGATGAGCACCGCTTCACGCTGAGTAGCCCCCATGATTACCAGGCGGTGAGAGACATGATCCTTCCCTGGCGTGGTGAGAGGATTGAGGCCGCGGCGCAACCGTGAGATGATCACCAGTATCGTGTCAAAAATAGGCAGTCCCAGGACAACAACCGGTATCATCCAGGTCACAAAGGCAACATTGTCAGGGAAGCGGAGCTTAATGCCCAGCGCCGCCAGGATAAAGCCGATGAAGAGGCTGCCGGTGTCTCCCATGAAGACGCTGGCGGGGTTGACATTATAATAGAGGAAGCCGAGACAGGCACCGAGCAGCGCTGCAGCCAGGCTGGAAACCAGATACTGTCCGCTCATCACGGCAAGGAGCAGAAAGAAGATACAGGCAACGGTGGCAACACCCCCTGACAGACCATCCATATTGTCGAGGAGGTTCAGGGCGTTGGTGATACCCACAACCCAGAGCACGGTTGCAAACAGGTTGAGGAGAGGAAAGGGAAAGAAGCTCACCTCGATACCGGAGGCGATCAGGATACCTGAAGCAACGGCCTGCCCTGAGAGCTTCAACAGGGGCGGCAGGCCGCGACGGTCGTCCCACATGCCCAGGAAAGAGACACAGGTTGCACCTACCAGGATGCTGATCAGCTGGGGCACATAGAAGCGGTCGCTAAAGAGAAATAGGGCAATAATACACCCGAGATAAATGGCAGCGCCACCGAGACGGGGTACCGTGCGGGTATGGAGCTTTCTGGCACTCGGCTCGTCAACGAAGCCGAAACGGACTGCAGCCCTCTTAACCAGCGGCATGAGTCCCATCACAATCACCAATGCGCTGACAAAGATCAGCATGTAGGTAGTCACGGCATCACCTCGTACATGAAGGGTTCCAGGATCCAAGTGAACAATACTTACAGTAGTCAGGAGCCAGTCCGCCGCAGGCGGATTATTCTGGATTCTGAATTCTGACTCCTGAATTCCTGTTCTTTAACCATTCATTAACGACCATTCACAATTTTATTCCGCCTTCTTCTCTGCCGTCAATTGACTGATAAAGCTCTCCAGTGCCGGCCTTTCACTGTCTGGCAGGAGCCTCAATGCCTCCCTGGCGTGGATGAGGGCCTGATCGTCCTGCTTCGCCTGATGGTAGAGCAATGCAAGATTGCGGTGGCTGATCAGATCGTGAGGGCGAGTCTCAAGCACCTTGAGGTTCTCATCTATCGCATCCTGGAATCGGCCCTCTTTGTAATAGACCAGCCCCAGATTGCTGTGGGCGTTAGCGAAAGAGGGATCAAGCCGGATCGCTTCGAGGTATGCATCCCGGGCAGCAGTAAGATTGCCCTGCTTATAATAGCTGTACCCAAGAGAGCAGAAGGCTTGAGCGTTGCGGGGATCATAGGCCACTGACTGCTGATAGGCATTTACCGCTTCAGGAAGTCTGCCCTGAGCATAGTAAAGTTCTCCGAGGATGAAATAGGTATACCCATACCGATTATCTTTTGAGAGAGAGAGGGTAAGCCTCTTGAGGGCCCCATCATAGTCACCCTTCATGATGTAGGCAATCGCCCAGCAGTCATAGATCTGGGTGTTGTGCGGATCAAGCCTCGCCGCCTTCTCATAATAAAAATCAGCCAGGTCGAGGTATTTTCCCCGCTCCTCCTGACTGGAAGCAATGTCAGCCCACTTGAGATAGAGCAGACCTATGTTAGCATAGTGGTCGGGAGTGAGGGGATTTAACTGCTGGGCATGGGTCAGGGTTTTCAATATCTCTTCAAAGAGCTGGGACTTCTCAGTACGATTGTTTGCCACATTTGATTTCTCTATGAGTGCCCGACTCAGGTCAGTGTGGAAATTATCCTGAAAGGGAGCCAACGAGACTGCTTTATTGAACAGTTGAATGGTTTCATTCCAGCGCTGTTCTTTCTCGGTTTTCAATCCCTGTTTGTAGTAAATATCTGCCTGAATAGGTTTGACGTTGGTGACGATAATAGCCCAACAGACAGGCACAATCATGAGCGGATACATCCAGATACTCTTTGTCCGCCAGAGCTTTTCCGGTAACGGGCCCTCAAACAGCAGGGTGAAAGCAATGAGCAGCAGAAGGAGAGCGAGAGCGCAGTAATAGAAGAGGACGATGATAGCGCAGTCTCTATCAGGTTTGATGAGGGAGGCATAGGTTATTACGCCAGCAGTAAAAATGGTCAGGGTCACTGCTGTATAGATGCTGGATGCAGAAAGCCACCAAGCACCTTTCTGACGTGAAGAGGAGGTGCGCCCTGCATCGGCGAGCACTACAAGTGCTCCAACAAGCCAGGTAAGAAAGAACAGGAAGGGTAGTGCATACGAGGTCTTGAAATTCCCTGAGGGACCAAGGGTCATGAATGAATCGTGTATGATGGAGAGAGAATCTACAGATCCCTCCGGGTTGATGCAGAACTCAAATCCGAGCGTAAACAAAACCAGGGCCGCCAGAAATGAACCAGCGAGCACTCTGGACGTAAGCGACCATTGACCTGATTTCCGGACCGGAGACCGTTCCGGCTGATGCGCCTGACGTGTGGTCTGCCGGGATCGTTTTCCGGGCTGTTCCTGCTGAGAGAGGAATCTGGATTCAGACAGTATGGTTCTCGCTTCAGGCTCCCCCCGTGTCTGGCTCCAACCAAGTACAACAAAGAGGGCGGCAGAAACCCATAAATACACCCGGGTAGCAACAACGGCAATGCCAAAGTGAATCTCAATAAAGTGGGCAACGATTGCAGAAAACAGTGCAATGAGCAGTAACTGCCTCTTCAGTCCGGCTGTTTGCTGTTCCCGGACCGGGAAGAAGATGGCAGAAAGCAAGAAATACAGGCAGGTAGCAGCGATAAATCCTACTGGCAAACCCACCCCGGACATCCGGTACGTCCCTTCAACCAATTTCGGCAAGAATATCCCGCTCACCGCTCCAACAAAGCTGAGGAAGAGAAAGAGGCTGCTCTGTTTCTTTGTCTCCATGAATCCAAGCCACTTCATACCGTAATAAAACAAGCTTCCGAAGAGAAACATGTACACCACAAAGCCAATCACACCAGTAATAACGAGGGTATCCAATGTCTCATTGTGCGACCGATCCGGCAACGTATTTCGCTGTTCATGATGCGCCAGATCAAGAGGGTAATATGGACCATACACGAGCTGCATCGCCTCCGGACCATAACCAATAACTGTTCGCAGAGGATTTGCTTTCAGGAGATTGAGCGTTCCTTCCCAGATGAGCATACGTACTTTACCAGTCCCCAGTTCTGTTTGGGAGATCTCGCCGAGCCTGCCGATATACGGTACTTTATGGAGAGGAGCGAGAGGAGTATTGGGCAGATTAAAGAGAAACAAGAAACCTGCGGCGACGAGCGTGTGAAATATCCAGCTCAGCCAGAGCCAGTGCCAGCCGCGTTTCAGTAAGATGAGAACGATATAAGCCGGCACTACTCCGAGCGGGATGCTCAGGACGGTAAATGCGATTGCTTTCAGGAGTTCTCTGAGATTGAGGTGATCCTGACCGCCGGCACTGTTCCGGAGAGAGATAAGCCCAACAAGAATAAAGATATACAATCCACCCAACAGACCCAGCCAAGGACCGCGACTCTGGGTAAATATGATACAGATCAATTGCGTGGCTATGACAACGGTATAGCAACAGGAAAGCAGAAAGCACAGAATCTTTTCCCTCCGCTCTTGTTCTTTAAGAAAGTTTGTTGTTGACTCAATTATCCTGCTCAGGGTTACCGGTACGACCATGATCAGGTAGGCAGCCAGGAAGATAGGATTACCCATGCTTGAAGTCACCCGTGTTGTCACATCAGTGCCCCAGGCAATGGGATCAAGGTGATAGTGCTCCAAGATACCGTAAAGAGATATGGGCAGGCTGGTGAAAATGATGGCATTGCACAGCCGGTCTATCTGTTCCTGTCTCTGTATCGTGACCAGGGTCAGAAAAAAGATGATGATATAAGAAAAGGTAGTGTAGGTGCCCTGCAAGCGCAGGTAAGATCCCAACAGGCTTATTCGGGGAGCTACTGAGAGGAGGGTGGAGAGAAGGTATGAACCAACGAAAAGCATGACCGGCAAGATCAGCGGTGTTCTGATAAGACGCTGCCACAGACCTTGGTTTAACACCCCTCCATCACCGTTGGTACCAGCCACCCTCCTCCTCTGGCCCCTGCCATCAATTGTCTTAATAATCCAGGCCACGGTCATGACGAGGGCGATCGAGCGCACAATGGAAATCTTGTCTGGCTCAAAAGCGCGATTGGAACTGACGTTGAAGAGGAGAGGAGTGATAACGACTGCAAGTAACCAGCCCGCCTCGATAAGCTTGGCGCAGAATACGCTCAGTTTGGTTTGCATCAAACCTTACAACTCTCGATCACGTCCTGCAGTATCTCTTCTAAGGAACGTCTGGGCTCCCAACCGGTATATCTGCGTATCTTCGAGATCTCTGGTACCCGCTGGCGCATATCCTCAAAGCCAGCGGTGTAGGCTTGGTCGTAAGACACATAAATAATTCGATTCTTGTCACCCCCAGTTAATTCCAGGATCTTGCGCGCTATATCAAGGATGCTGATCTCGTCCGTCGTGCCGACGTTAAATACCTCCCCTACTGCCTCCGGGCATTCAGCCAGAGCTATGAGTGCCACCACAGCATCACGTACATGAAGGAAACAACGGGATTGTCTGCCATCCCCATATACCGTGAGATTTTCTCCCCTGAGCGCTTGCTGGACGAGGCGGGGAACGACCATCCCGTATTGCCCTGTCTGCCGAGGACCTACCGTATTAAAGAGACGCACAATAACCACAGGAAGCCCTTTTTCCCGGTAGTAGGCAAGGGCAAGGAATTCATCTACCATCTTTGAGGCGGCATAGGACCATCGGCTCCGGGAGGTAGGGCCCAGAACCACATCATCATCTTCCCGGAAAGGGATGCTGTTGCCTTTACCGTACACCTCCGAGGAGGAGGCAATGAGCACCTTTGCCCGGTATCGGAGTGCCACCTTCAGGACAGCCTCGGTACCCATCACATTGGTCTCGATGGTGCGAACCGGGTTCTCAACGATCAGCTTCACCCCGACTGCTGCCGCCAGGTGAAAGATCACGTCGCATTCGCTGGCCAGGCGGTCGAGCACCACTTCATTGGTAATGCTGTCAATGGCAAAGCGGAACGTTGGTTGGTCACCTGAAGCCGGCCAGCGCCTGACAATGCTCTCGATGTTTTCAAACCGCCCGGTGGAAAGGTCATCGATCACCGTGACCTGATGCCCCCGACTGAGCAGGGCTTCTGCAAGGTGGGAACCGATAAATCCAGCGCCTCCGGTAATAAGAACTCTCATAAGTGTTCCTTACTTACTGTGGTTTTAGGGTTCGAGGATTCAAGGATTCGAGGGAAATGTTAAATGTCAATCCGCCCAAGGCGGACAAATTCCAAATGAATGTCAAAACCAAAATTCCAAATTTGACATTTGAGCTTTGTCATTTGGCATTCTCACTTGACCCCTTGATCACTTCATTGTTCTTCAAGACTTCTTTATACAAATTTGTAACCCGATCTACCATGGTTTGTAAAGAAAATTCTTGAAAAGTACTCTGCTGCCAGACTGGACATCAGGTGATTCCCAATGAGCAAGCAAGAATTAATCTGGATGTTCTTACGATATCACCTTTTCTTAGTGACGTGGTTGAATCGATTCATCCTGGAGTTTCAATTGATGGATAAAGTTTTGGAGTGCTGTCTTTTCATTCTCGGGTGACAATTTCAATGCCTCCTGCGCATAGATGAGAGCTTCATCAGTCTTTCTCATCTGGTTGTAGAGCAGGGCAAGATTACGGTGGCTGATGAAATCATCAGGACGAATCTGGATCACCTTGAGATTCTCCTCTATAGCTTGTTGCAGTCGGCCAAGCTGTGAATAGATCAAACCAAGAAAGCTATGTGCACTGGCAAGATACGGATCGATCCGGACCGCCTCAAGGTATGTATCCAGGGCATCAGTAATATTGCCTTGGCGGTAGTAGATGGAACCAAGGGTGCTGTGTGCTTTAGCATTGTTAGGCTCATAAACAATAGCCTGTTGATAGGCATGTGCGGCTTCATTGAGCTTGCCCTCTTTATCGTAGAGGTCGCCAAGAATAAGGTACGTAAAATTGCAATGGGGATCGAGTGATAGAGAGTAGTTAAGTTTCTTGAGAGCGCTGTCAAAATCACCCCTCGCCATAGAGATCAGAGCCCACTGGTTTAAGATTTGGGTATTGTATGGATTACGCTTTGCTGCCTCTACGTAGTAGGCGTTAGCCAGATTCAGCTTTTGGGTACTTTCATCCGGACTTTTGGCCAGATCAGCCCACTTGTAGTAGAGGTATCCAAGGTTGGCATACATGTAAGCGTCCAGGGGGTTCAACTGCAGCGCACGATCCAGGAGCTTAAATATTTCTTCAAACAGGAGAGATTTTTCATTAGGGTTGGTCGTTGTAGTGGCCTTGCCTATCAGTGCGCGGCTCAGGTCTGGGTAATAGTGATCTTGGCTTGGTGTCAGGGAAATGGCACGATGGTAAAGCTCAATGCTTGAGTCCCAGCGCTGTTCTTTCTCCATTTTCAGGCCTTGTTTGAAGTAGATATCTGCTTTAACGCAATTGACATTCGTAGCAAAAACAGTCATGAAGACAAGCACAATCAGGATTGGATAGATCCACACATGAGAAGTCCGCCACAGCCTTTCCGGCAGTGCGGTATTGAGCAGGAGAGAGAGTGCAATGAGCAGGCCAAAGGTAGCCATCGTGCCGTAGTAGAAGGTAATTGTGTTAGCAATATTCATATCAGGTCTGATGAGATACGTATGCACCGCTATGCCTAAGATGAAGATCGTCAGGGTCACTCCTGTATAGATACTGAAGAGAGAGGACCAGCGCGGTACTTTCTCACCAGGAGTGGCTGTATATTTGATTTCAAATAATACAACAAGTGCCCCTATGAGCCAGGTAAGAAAGAACATCCAGAGTTGAGCGTAAGAAGTCTGGAAGTTGCCCGGAGGACCAAGGGTCATCAGAGATCTTTGTATCGTGTCCAGTGCATCTATTTCCTGGAGCGGGTTATCAATGAACTCAAATCCCAGCGTGAAAAGAATCACACCTATCATAAACGAACCGGTGAGCATTCGAGCCATTATCGAGTATTTCACCATTTTCCGGACTGGAGCGCCAGTCGCTTGATGTGTCTGCTTTTTTGAACGGCGGTGTGACTGCTCGCTGTGCTGCTGGAACGGTAATGTTCCGTGTCCAGCAGATGCACCCTCAGCTCTAGGTTCCTCTTGTACAAAGTTTAAACCAAGCAAGACGAGCAGGGCAGCATAGACCCAAAAGTATACTCGGGTTGCGGCAACAGCGATACCAAATTGGATCTCGATAAAATGTGCGACGAGTGCTGAAAACAGTGCAATGAGCAGCAATTGCTTTTTCAGTCCGGTTGCAGCCTGCTCTCTTCTGGTAAAGAACACTGCGGAAAGCATGAGATAAGTGCAGGTAGCAGTGATGAACCCCACTGGCAAGCCCACGCCGGACAGCCTGTACGTACCTTCTGTCAGTTTTGGTAGGAACATGCCGCCCATGGCTCCCGCAAAACTGAGGAACAGGAAAAAGGTGCGCTGCTTTTTTGTCTCCATGAATCCGAGCCATTTCATGCCATAATAGAATATGCTGCCTAAGAGGAGCAGGGAGATCACAAGGCCGACTACACCGGTATTTACAAGGGTATCAAAAGTCTCGTTGTGCGATCGATCCGGCAAAAGATTCCGCTCTTCATAGCGCGCCAGATCGGGATGATAGTAAGGACCAAAAACGAGTTGCATTGTCTCCGGACCGTAACCAACCATCGTTCGCAAGGGATCAGCTTTGAGGAGATTGAGGGTTCCCTCCCATACGAGGACACGCACTTTGCTGGTACCAGACTCGGTTTGAGTAAGTTGACCGAGTCGTCCGATATACGGTAATTCACGGAGGGGTGAGAATGGAGTATTAGGCAGGTTAAAGAGGATCAAGAACCCTGCGGCAATCAGGGTGTGAAATACCCAACTGAGCCATAACCAGCGCCAGCCGCGTTTCAGTAAGATCAGGGAGACATAGGCTGGTACAGCTCCTACAGGAATGCTCAGGAGCGTGAAGGCCATTGATTTAAGTACATCCCTGGCATTCAGGGTACTCTGGTTGCCGGTGCTGTTCCGGAGAGAAATAAGTGCAGCAAGCATGAAGATGTAGAACCCACCGAGGAGTCCCAGCCAGGGACCGCGACTCTGAGTAAACATGATACAGATTAACTGTATGGTCATGATACATGTGTAGCATACGATCAGCAGGACATGGATTACCTTTTTCTCGTGTGCTTTCATGAGGGCAGAGGACGACTCAATGATCCGGGCCAGGGTGATTGGTGTAGCCATGATCAAGTAGGCACCCAAAAAGATGGGATTACCCATGTTCGAGCCCACCCGTGTTATCACGTCTCTTCCCCAGGCGATTGGATCGAGATGATAGTGTTGGAGGATGCCATAGAGAGAGATTGGCAAGCTGGTGAGAATGATGGTGCTGCACAAGCGGTCCACCTGTTCCTGTCTGCGTATCGTATCCAGCATCAGGAAAAAGATGACGATGTAAGAAAACGTAGTGTACGTACCCTGTAAACGCAGGTAGGAACCCCACAGGCTTATATGGGACATTACAGACAGCATCGTGCTCAGGGTATATGAACCAGCGAGCAGGATAGTAGGCAGAACCAGAGGGGTCTTTAAGATCCGTTTCCACACACCTACTTTGTGTCTCTCTTTTTGAGTTTGTATATCAGGCACCTGGAGCAGGTGACTGCCATCAATGATCTTGATGATCCAGGCCCCGATCATAACGAGGACGATCGAGCGCAGGATGGAGATTTTATCTGGTTCAAAAACACGATTGGAATTGCCGTTGAAGAATAGGGGTGTGATAACGACTGCAAGTAACCAGCCCGCCTCGATAAGCTTGGCGCAGAATACGCTCAGTTTGGTTTGCATCAAACCTTACAACTCTCGATCACGTCCTGTAGTATCTCTTCTAAGGAACGTCTGGGCTCCCAACCGGTATATCTGCGTATCTTCGAGATCTCTGGTACCCGCTGGCGCATATCCTCAAAGCCAGTGGTGTAGGCCTGGTCGTAAGACATATAAATAA
>Ga0315274_10006222_pt1 | contig 17395 bp, 15 predicted proteins | sample YL17G02_20_MG_FD_203700 | JGI IMG/M metagenome (GOLD analysis project Ga0315274, IMG submission 203700) | Sediment microbial communities from Yellowstone Lake, YNP, Wyoming, USA - YL17G02_20 | ecosystem: Environmental > Aquatic > Freshwater > Lake > Sediment | place: USA: Wyoming | collected...
TTAAACGACAAAAAGAGGAAGTGCAGACAAAAGAGATTTTTCGATATTCTTTTCCGGTTTTTTTTACTCTTTTATTTACAACCTTGCTTTGTAGTGTAGATATTATTTTGGTTAAGCATTTTTTCTCGGCTCAAACAGCTGGAGAATTCGGCGCCCTGGCAATTCTTGGGAATATAATCTATTTTTTGACGGGACCGATCGCGGGGGTAATGTTTCCCATGGCAGCCGATGCCCATAGCAGTTTAAGCCACCCTGCCAAAGTTCTTAAAAAAGCTATTTTTTTGGTAGTCCCCATTGGCTTGGCAATTGTATTTTGTTTTTTCTTTATTCCCGATTTTATAATTAAGATTCTAATCGGCAGTAAATTCCTGCTTATCGGCAAATATTTGGGCTGGTTTGGGCTTTCAATGTTTCTATATTCTTTAGTAGCTTTATTTTCTACATATTTCCTTTCCGTGGGGAAAGCAAGAGGTGCCTATTTGGTAGGCGTGGGAGCCCTATTGCAAATAATTTTAATTTCCATTTTCCACACTAATTTGTGGCAAATCATTTGGACAATGAATGGAGTAATGCTTCTTATATTGTTATTGTTAATTTCTTATTTTATTAGGATTTATTATTTATGCCCCAAAAAATAATTTCCATAGTTATCCCCGCTTTCAACGAAGAGGAAAATATTCCCCTGATTTACGATGAACTGCTGAAGATTTTAAACGGCTTAAAAGAAAAATACGATTACGAGATTATATTCGTTGACGACGGAAGTTTTGATAAAAGTCCGGAAATTTTAGAGAATTTAACCGAGCGAAATAATAAAGTTAAATATATTCAATTTTCCCGCAATTTCGGCAAGGAAGTCGCTCTGTCCGCCGGCCTGGACGCGGCCGATGGCGACGCGGTTTTTACGATAGATGCAGATTTACAGCACCCGGTTGAATTGATGCCTGGCTTTATTGAAAAATGGCAAAATGGAGCCGAAGTAGTGGTTGGTGTGAGAAATAAAAATAATGGAGAGAGTTTGATTAAAAAACTCTGTTCCCATTTATTTTACAAGATTATGAATGTTATTGGGGATACAAAAATTACTCCCAGTGCCACAGACTATAGATTACTGGATAGAAAGGTAGTTTTGGCGTTTCGCCGTTTTACCGAGCACGGCAGAATGACCAGGGGATTGATTGATTGGCTGGGCTTTAAACGGGAGTATATCTATTTCAATGCCAACGGAAGGGTTAATGGAAAGGCGCGTTATAACGAAATGAAGCTTGTCAAATTAGCGTTAAGCACTATTGTCAGCCACAGCCTGTTACCGCTAAAGCTGGCAGGATATTTAGGCGTAGTAATTACTACTTTGTTTGGTACTGCTGGTTTTTTGTTATTTCTAGGGATATATGTTTTTCATAATAAATTTGCCATGAGTTTTACCGGTACGGCGCAATTAGCTTTCGTCTTAGTTTTTTTAGTGGGCATAATTCTTTCTTGCTTAGGTCTGGTCGCTCTTTATATTGCCAATATACAAGCGGAAGTTTTAAAACGTCCGACTTATGTTGTCAGGAAAAGCAGTTTTGACAGAAAAATATGAAAATTTTGTGGTTGACATGGAAAGACAGAAAAAATCCTTTAGCTGGCGGAGCGGAAACCGTTAATGAAGAATTGGCAAAAAGATTGGCAAAAAATGGGCATGAGGTGATTTTTTTGACAGCCGGTTTTTCCGGTGGCGCGAAAGAAGAATTAATTGACGGATATAAAGTCATCCGGCTGGGAAATAAATGGACAGTTTATTGGCGGGTTTATAGATATTATAAAAAAAATTTAATCGGCTGGGCGGATCTGGTGATTGACGAAATAAATACAATCCCCTTCTTTGCCAAGTTTCATACAAAGGAGAAAAATATTCTCTTTGTTCACCAGCTTTGTCGGGAAATATGGTTTTATCAGATGTTTTTTCCACTTAGTTTGATTGGGTATTTGCTAGAGCCGATTTATTTGTGGCTACTCTCTGACAGAAAAGTTATTACCGTTTCAGAAAGCACAAAAAAAGATTTAATAAAATATGGTTTTAAAGATGAAAACATAAAAATAATCAGTGAAGGAATAGAGATTGAGCAAAGCAAAGAGTTGGGTGCGGTTATCAAATTTGAAAAACCAACCATATTAGCACTTGGTGCAATTAAAAAAATGAAACGCACGGACCACATCATTAAGGCTTTTGAAATCGCTAAAGTTACGGTGGTGGACTTACAGTTGCTAGTGGCTGGCTCAAGCGAGGGGAAATACGGAGCTAAAGTTTTGAAGATGATAAAGAAAAGCAAATGCAAGGATTCAATTGAATATCTCGGAAAAGTGAGCAAGGAAAAAAAGATAGAAATCATGCAAAAATCACATTTGATTTGTGTCACTTCGGTCAAGGAGGGCTGGGGGCTAATCGTCACCGAAGCAAATAGTCAGGGTACTCCGGCCATTGTTTATGATGTGGATGGTCTGCGCGATGCGGTGAAGAATAATGAAACAGGACTTGTCTGTATTCATAATACCCCAACCAATTTAGCTACCAATATTGTTAATTTGCTTAATAATCAAGAAAAATACCAGAGTCTTAGAATCAATGCGTGGGAGTGGAGCAAAGAGATTAATTTTGAAAATTCATATAAACAATTTGTATCAATAATCAATGAATAAACCATTAGTATCAGTAATAATACCAACAAAGAATTCCGAAAAGTTTTTGGGGAAATGTTTGGAATCTGTAAAAAACCAGACAGTCCATAATATAGAATTAATAGTGGTTGATAATAATTCTACAGACAGGACGAAAGAAATCGCCAGTAAATATACGGAGAAAGTTTTTAATCAAGGACCGGAAAGAAGTGTGCAGAGAAACTATGGAGTTAGTCAATCTGCCGGGAATTATCTTCTAATCATTGATAGCGATATGGAACTTTCCGAAAAAGTGATTGAAGCGTGCATAGAGAAAATAAATTCAGACAATAAAATTAAAGGCGTTGTAATTCCGGAAGAATCATTTGGGATAGGATTTTGGGCGCAGTGCAAAAAGTTAGAAAAATCTTTTTATGTTGACGTGGAATGGATAGAGGCAGCCAGATTTTTTGAAAAAAATGCTTATCTAAAAGCCGGTGGGTTTGATGAAAGTATGGTTAGCGGTGAAGATTGGGACTTGTCGTGCAGGATTGAAAAAGAAGGCAGAATAGGCAGAATAAACGATTTTATTTATCACAACGAAGGCAAAATAGGACTTTTCAAAACAATTAAAAAAAAGTTTTATTATGCGGGAGAGTTTACAAATTATGCCGGTAAAAACAAGGATAGCGAACAATTCAAAAAGCAAACCGGAATCTTTAGCAGATATAAATTATTTTTATCGCAACCTAAAAAGCTTTTCAAAAATCCTATTGTCGGATTGGGAATGCTTTTTATGAAAACCTGTGAATTTATTTTTGGGGGAACTGGGTATTTTATAGGAAAATTTAACAAAATAATTAAATAATTTATGATCAAAATTGCTCAACCAATTATCAAAAAAGAAGAAATTCGAGCTGTAGTAAGGGTTCTAAAATCAGGAATGATAGCTCAGGGTCCGATAGTGGCTGAATTTGAAAAGCGATTCACTGATTCTTGCGGGATAAAATATGCTGTAGCGGTTAATAGCGGCACGGCGGCTTTGCACTGCGCTTTATATGCTGCCGGAATAAATGAGGGTGATGAAGTTATTACTACTCCTTTTACTTTTGTGGCTACGGCTAACGTTATCATAATGCAGAGAGCAAAACCTGTTTTTGTTGATATTCTACCGGATACTTTTAATATTGATCCGGCTAAGATAGAAGAAAAAATTACCAAAAAAACCAAAGCAATATTGCCGGTTGATTTATATGGGCAGATTTATGATGTAGGAGCTATAAACAAAATAGCGAAAAAATATAAATTAAAAATTATTGAAGATGCCTGTCAGGCCCACGGGGCGGAATTTAATCATAAAAAAGCAGGGACATTCGGAGATGTGGGTTGTTTTTCCTTTTATGCCACTAAAAATATGATAACCGGCGAAGGCGGAATGATGATAACAAATAATGAAGAGTATGCAGAATTGGCAAAAAGATTCAGACATCATGGCCAATCAGAAAAAACCCGCTACCAATATTTTGATTTGGGTTTCAATTATCGCATGACTGATATTGCGGCCGCTATCGGATTAGAACAGCTAAAAAAGATAAATGATTATAATGAAAAAAGAATAAAAAACACGCAGATATTAACAGAAGGATTGAAAAACATTAAAGGGTTAATAACCCCAATAATAAAAAAGAATTATAAACATGTTTTTCATCAATATACCATTAGAGTGACTGATGAATTTAAAATGACGAGAGACGAGCTAACGAATTATTTAAAAGAAAAAGAAATCGGAAGCGCGATTTTTTATCCCAAACCGTTGCATTTGCATCCGCATTTTAAGAAATTCGGCTATAAAAAAGGAGATTTTCCTATTGCCGAAAAATTAAGCGAAGAATGTTTGTCCTTGCCTGTTCATCCTTTAGTTTCCGAGAAAGATATAAGATTTATAATTAAAACGATTAAAGAAATTCAATTATGCCTAAATTAAATGTTGCAGTTATCGGTATTGGTAATATGGGCCAGCATCATGCCAGAGTTTACTCTGAATTGCCCCAGGTCAATTTAGTGGCTGTTTGCGATATTAATAAAAACGAGGGGGAAAAATTAGCAAAAAAACATAACTGCTTATTTTACGATGATTATAAGAAAATGCTGACAGAGCAGAAAATAGACGCCGTATCAATAGCTGTGCCCATATCTTTACATCGTCGGGTTGCTTGTGATGTATTAGACAGAGGAGTTAATATCTTGTTAGAAAAGCCAATAGCTGCAAATTTGATAGAAGCTAAAGATATAATAAATAAAGCTAAAGGGAGAAATCTTAAATTAATGATTGGCCATATTGAAAGATTTAATCCAGCCATACAACGGATGAAAGAATTAATTGTCGATAATCGCTTAGGCAATATTATTTCTGTAAATATCAAACGAGTTGGCGGACTACCCCCGCAGATTAAGGATGCCAATGTGGTAATAGATTTAGCTATTCATGACATTGATATTTCAAATTATCTTTTTGGGGAATATCCAAAAGAAGTTTATGGCTTTAAATCAAAAAATTTAATAAACGACAGAGAGGATAATGCAGTAATCTTATTAAAATACTCAGAAGCTTCTTCTTTCATCGAAGTCAATTGGGTTACTCCGGTAAAAATCAGAACTATGGATGTTACAGGAACTAAAGCTTTTGCAAGATTAGATTATATTAATCAAACAATAACTTTATATGAGAGTAGTTATTTTAAAAAAGATAATCAATATACGAATTTTAATGAATTTATTTCCAAATTTAGCACAGATGAAATTAAAATTGGTATAAATAAAAAAGAGCCATTGAGGTGCGAATTAGAAGATTTCATTGACGCTATTTTTAATAATAGAAAGCCATTGGTTACTGGTGAAGAGGCCTATAGGGCATTAGAGATAGCTTTAAAAATATAAAATAATTAATAATCAAATTTCAAATCTATGAAAAAAGTTTTAATTACCGGAACCGGTGGTTCCCCATCCACAAATTTTATAAGATCTCTTCGGGCAATGAAGGAGAAAATTTTCATAGTAGGCACAGATTCAGATAAATATTATTTGCAAAGATCGGAAGCAGACGAGTCTTATTTGGTACCGTCTTGTAACCATGAAAAATACTTTAATTTTCTCAATTATATAATTGAAAAGCATAATTTAGAATTCATGCATGTTCAAAATGATAATGAGATGAAAGTAGTTTCAGAATTTCGAGAAAGATTAAATATTAAATTATTTTTACCCTCAAAAGAAACAATTAATTGTTGCCTGAATAAATATGAGTCATATAAAAAATGGGAGGCAAATAAAATAAAAGTACCCAAGACTTATCCCTTAAGCAATCCCGATGATTTAAGAAAAGCTTACGATATCTTAGGGGGAAAGGTTTGGGTAAGAGAAGTTTCTGGAGCGGGGGGAAGGGGTTCTTTAGCGCCAGAGGATTTCGATCAAGCTATGGCCTGGATTGATTTTAAAAAAGGTTGGGGAAAATTTGTTGCGGCAGAACTTTTGAGTCCGGATTCTATTACTTGGATGTCTATCTGGAAAGATGGAGAGTTAATTATAGCGCAGGGACGCAAGAGGTTATATTGGGAACTTGGAAAAGTCTCACCTTCTGGCATTTCTGGTGCAACTGGCGCTGGAGTAACCATTAGTGACTCAAGATTAGATGAAATTGCTCTTGCGAGTATTAAAAGCATTGATACAAAACCAAATGGGATTTTTTCTGTTGATCTTACTTACGATTTTTCAGGGGTACCAAATCCAACAGAAATTAATATAGGACGATTTTTCACCACCCACGAATTTTTTACACAGGCAGGTCTTAATATGCCGGAGATATTAATCCGGTTGGCGTATAACGAACCCCTTCCTCGATTAGCTAAAAAAATTAATCCTCTTGAAAACGGATTAATTTGGATCAGGGGAATGGATTTTTTGCCGGTTTTGATAAAAGACACAAAATTAGAAAAGGATCGCAAAATAATGGAAAATATTTTAAAGGAATTATAAAAATGAATATCTTTTTAACTCCAAAAATCAATCCGTTATAATAAATAATATTTTTTTGAACTTAATAATATGAGCAAAATTAATTTAGGACTAGAAAAGAAACGATTGTCAGATATTGCTGTTGGTTTTTCTATGAAGACTGGCTTTAATGGTAAATTAGAAAAATATAGAATTTTGACAATTAGAGAGAACCTTAAAGGTGATGAAATTTTAGATATTGGGTGCGCTGATGGTTTTATGGTAAAAGCACTATCAAAGTATTTTAAACATATTACAGCAATAGATGGTTCTGAAGAGTTAATCAATAGAGCGAAACAACATAATTTAAAAAATGTTGATTTTATTCATACTCTCTTTGAAGAATTTGAACCAACAAGCAAATTTGACAGCATAATATTGTCTGATATTTTAGAGCATGTTCGGGATCCAATACAGTTATTAAATATGGCTAGAAGATATGTAAAAAATGATGGCGTAATTTTAGCTTTGTGCCCAAACGCAAATTCAATTCATAGAAACATTGGGGTATTGGCGGGAATGTTAAAAGATGTTCATAATTTAAATAAATCTGATAAAAGCGTGGGGCATAGGAGAGTTTATGGTATAGATTCTTTATCAAAAGATATTAAATCTGCAAAGTTAAAAATTGTAAAATGGGGTGGAATGTTTTTAAAACCATTATCAAATGATCAAATGAACCAGTTAGACAATAAGATTATTGATGCATTTTATCTAATTGGTAAAAAATTGCCTCAAGAATTTTTAACTGAGATTTATGTCCAAGCAAAAAAATAAAAAGCGGATTTTTGTTGATTTTGATGGCACAATTGTAGATATTCGAGATAGATATTATGCAATATATAGAAAAGCTAATTTAAAATTTAATTTAAATATATTTAGTAAGAAGACATATTGGGGATATAAGACAAAACACTGTTCCGAAAAAGAGATTATTTTAAAAAACAATAAAAATTTGTTGAAGATAGACAAATATTTATCTTTTAGATCAAATTGTATTGAAAATAAAAAATATCTTGCCTTTGATAAATTAATTATTGACCGCAACAAAATAGGTGAGATCGTAAGATATTATAATCTGTATTTAATCACTATGCGTCATAATAAAATGAATTTATTATGGGAGACAAGGAAGATGAATATCTATAAATTTTTTAAAGAAATTCTTTGCAGAGAGGCTTTAAGTAAAAAACAATTGGAGAATTATAGCGAGATGAATCAAAAAGAAGAGTTATTAAGTCAGTATTATCCCTTCTCGTCTGATGATATATTAATTGGTGATACCGAATTAGACTACTTATTGGGAAAATATTTTAAATTGCAAACATTTATTGTAAATACAGGCGTATGTAATAAAAAAACTTTATTGGAGCGTGATCCAAAAATAAAGAATATTTTATATAAAAATATTAATAGTGTGCTTATACATATAAATAGGCGTAGATAATTTTCATTTATATAACATTTATACTAAAACCACAATTGAAATGAATAAAAAGGCATCTATTTCTCTAGTAAGCGTTATAATGCCGACCCTTAATTCAGAAAAGACAATAAGATTATCTTTGGAATCAACAAGAAAACAAAGTTATGACCAAAATTTAATAGAAATACTAGTTATAGATGGCGGGTCAACAGACAAGACGAGGGAGATTGCTAGAGAATATAATTGCAGGATTCTAGAAAATCCGATAAAGATTTTGAAATTAGCGAAAGGTTGGCTTAAAAAGAATAGAGTTATTTTAGTAGATGTTCCTAACGCTAATTCAATTAATAGATTGGTTGGCGTAAAAATGGGATTGCTAGAAAGAAAGACTGATTTACATGAAAATGATATTAGGATAGGCCATAGGAGGGTCTATACTCTTAATAAATTAATATGGGACGCTAAAAAAGCTGGATTGAGAATTAGAAAAACTGGTGGGATCTTTTTCAAACCATTATCTAACAAACAAATAGAAGAAAACTGGGACAAACAAATGATTAAAGGATTTTATAAGCTGGGTAAAGATTTTCCTGAATTAGACGCAGAAATTTATATTATTTGTTCCCAATAAATGACTTCTAAATGTTAAGTTATATAAAATGAAAAATATTCTTATTTGTACTCATTATAATAAAATACAGGGCCTAGCTGATATTTTTTTTGATTATTGTTTATCAAAAGATGATTTGGAAAACACTATTTTTTTAAAAAATCCTTTATCTAGACAGGATAAATTAAAAAGTAAAATTATTCTTTATAAGAATTCAAAAAAAATTGATGAAATTGATTTTCCTTCATTATCTTATTTTCGATTTCCCATTGTCTGGATCTTAAATTTATATTATTTGAAAAAGATAATGGCTAAACATAAAATAGCCTATTTTGATTATTTTTTTGCTTTTGATCCCTTGCAATATTTTTATTCTTTTTTTTATCGTAATTTTATAAAAATTTTAAAGAAAATATTTTATAGCAGTGACTATGCAGAAAAAAGATTTAAAAAGATAGTTTTAAATAGTATATACGTGAAGATTGATAGAGTGTCTCTCAAGGATTGCGATTTATATATTGTGGGATCAAATAGGGTTTTAAAAATACGTGAAGAACAAGGGAAAAATAAAGAACAATTATATTTAGCTCCGCAACCTTTCGATAAAAATAATGTTATTTTCAAAGACATAAGGGGAAGGACCCCCTTTTCTTTAATATTTATTGGTAATATCCAAAGTCCAAGCGTTGATTTCAAATATATTTTTGATGGGATGGTCAATCTAAAAAAGACGAAATATCCTGACATAAAATTTTATATTTTTGGCGATGGCAATTTAATTCCTGAATATAAAAAATATGTCAATAAGTTGGGCATTGATAAAGTAGTTCTATTTTTAGGAATTAAAAAGCATGAAGAATTATTTAGGGAGTTAAATAAATATTGGATTGGTCTATGTCCCTATGCAGTAAGCCAAGAATTAAAGAGTTGGCATACTGCTTATGGTTCTTTGTTTACTACAAAGATGATTGAATACGTTGCTAACGGTACACCCTTCCTGACTACAGCTATACACGATAATGTACATTTATTTGAAGAATGGAAGGTTGGTAGAGTAATAAATCCAGATAAGCAATCTTTTATTGAAAATATTGATTTTTTCTTTAGTAATCGAAAGACCCTAGAAGAATACTCTACTTCTTGTTATAAAATATCTGAAAAATATTCTTCCGATATTGTTTACGGTAGGTTATTTAAAAAATTGGGAGATTAATCTGATTAACCCGGTTTTTAATAAGATAATATTTTATTAAGATTAAGCACTAAGATGAAAAAATATATATTTTATGTTTCTCTCTTTGATATAAACAACCTCCACGCACAGCCGCGGATGGTTTATGAAATATGCAAGAGACATAAAAACAGTCAAAAAATAATTTATACTACCGGTGATAGGAATTTGGAGTATAGGATAGCCGAGGATATAAAAGTATTCCAATTTAACTATTCACTATTTAATGTATTCAAAAAAATAAAAGAAAGGACGGCAGAAGAAGATATAGATAAAATAATATTCTTTGGGAGTATATTGGGGGCATTTGCTTTGTTACATTTCATTAAATCAACTAAAATCATTTTATATTTATATGAAAAAAAAGCTTCTCTAAGAGACTTCTTTCATTTAAAATGGGTAGATATTTTTTACGAACATAGAAGCAATGTTTATTCGTATTATTCCATTTTGTTATTTTTTCCAAATTTTCTCATAAGGTATTTATTGCAAAAAGATAACCTAGAAGCTATGGTGGTGCCAAGTTTTCGCTTGGAAAAATGGTTTAAAAAAATTTGCCCCAAAGTTAATGTTGTGAGAATTGCAGGCGGAGTCGATTATGAAAGATTTCAAAACATTGATGCTGAAAGTATAAATAAGCTGAGGTTAAAGCTAAATCCTCAAAATAAAAAAGTGATTTTATATTTAGGACATATTAGGGCATCAAGGGGTTTGGATGAAGTAATACAAATATCGCGAAGATTATCTGAAGAAGGGTACAATATTAAATTATTAATGGTTTTGAATACCAAATGGAATTATAAATATGGAAACTATTTTAAAAACAAATATCTAAAAAATACAGATAAAAAATTCTTAGATGCGGAAATAATTTTCGAACATGTAAAAGATACCCGATATTATTATGCAATAGCCGATTTCGTTGTTTTGCCATACCGTTTTGCTCCACCATTACCAGAATATCCGCTTGTTTTATTGGAGGCCATGTGTAGCGGTAGTGCTATTTGTGCTTATAATATAGGAGCCATTGGTGAGGTTGTAAAGGATGGTATTAATGGAGTGTTAGCTGAAGTCGGCGATTACAGAGAATTGTGTCAGAAGATAAAATCTTTACTTAACAATCCTGAAAAACAAAAGCTGATTTCGCAAAAAGCTAAATTTGACTCAAAAATCTATGACTGGAAGCATTTTTATAGGTTAACGAATAAATTATTAATTAACTAGCAAGAAAAAATTATGGTTTCCCTAAAACAAAAAAAATCAGTAGCGGGTTTTTTTGATTCTTTTGCTGAGAGTTATGACAATACTGCTTTTTATAACAATCTTGGAACAAGATATGTCAGCGAGATTGATGAGAAGATCCTTAAAAAATATATTGAGAATACTAACGACAGTAGTCTTCATATTTTAGATATTGGAGTTGGCACGGGAAGAAATATAGCATTATTTAAAAGTTATCCAAATGCTGAAATTACAGGAATTGATATTTCGGAGAAAATGATGAAAAAAGCCAGAGAAAAATATTCGGATGATCCAAGGATAAAATTATTAAAATCTAATTTGGCTGAAAAAAACGATTTTGAAAAAGATTATTTTGACATCATGCTTTGTATAAGGGTAATAAAGTATATAAATAACTGGCCCCATTTTCTTGAAGAAGTTCATAAAATTTTAAAACCAGGGGGAGTTTTTGTATTAGAAATTTCTAATCTATACTCGGTTCAATTTTTTGGCAGAAATAAGAAATGCAATTATAGCCTTTTTAAATTAGAAGAAGTACTTGACATTTTAAGAAAAACAGGTTTTAGCTTAATCAACATAGAGGGCGGGTTGCGCATACCCTTTCCTTTATACCGAAAGTGTAATTCGGAAGGTCAATTAGCCATTATGAAGGCATTAGAGACAACGTTGAGATTAATTTTTGGCAAAAAATTATTTTCAAGGAATTTATTTATAATTTGTAAAAAATAAATTTATCTTGTTTTCAAAATAAGTTAATGAAAGATTCTAATAAGATAATAAGCTTTATAATTAAAAATAAATATCCCATTGTTTTATTTGTAATAACTTTAATAACTCATTGGATTTGGTATTTTAAGTTCGGCATTATGACTCACGGTGATTGGAGGTTTTGGTATGGAGAAAATCTTCAAGAATTTTTTTCACCGAATTTTATTTGGACCAATCTTTTATCTCATAATCTTGGACAAGTTGTGTCGATGATAACAATTTATCCTGCTTATGCGATGTACGGTTTTTTGGCTAAAATTGGATTTAGTTACGCTTTAGCCGAAAGAATAGTTTTTTTCTTTCCTGCTTCTTTAATCTCGGTATTTTCATCCTTCTTCCTGATAAAAAAAATATTAAAATCAGAAAAGGCTGCTTTTATCGGCGCATTGTTGTATTCATTTAATACCTATTTCCTAAAAATACAAAATAGTCATCTCACCATCGGCGTTGCCTATGCCTTAGCTCCTTTTGTTCTTTTAGCATTTATTAATTTATTAGAGAAAAAAAAATTAAAAACTGCGATTATATTTTCTTTGCTCTTTTCTTTAATGGGGTATTATGAAATGAGGATTGTCTATGTTTTATCTTGTGTTCTGTTTTTATATTTTATATTTCATTTGTTTTCTCAGAAAATTTCGAAAAAAGATTTTATAATTTACTCTAAATTATTACTTTTGTCCTTAATTATTATATTTTTATTAAATTCGTTTTGGACTTTACCGTTATTAAATATCCCGACCGATGTATATTCGTCAGCAGCCGAGAGAGGGTTATTTGGTAATAATTTTTTAGATATTAATTATGCCCTTACCCTTTTTTACCCCTTTTGGCATAAAGGAGAAATAATTCCCTTTGTTAACCAAGAAATACCAAGTTTAATGTGGTTTTTGCCTATTTTTGCTTTTTCATCTCTTTTGTTTTGGAAAAAGAACAAAAATGTATTGTTCTTTTCGTTCATCAGTCTTTTAGGAATTTTGTTGACAAAGCAGGTTTCGCCGCCATTTTCAGGTCTTTACCCTTGGCTTTATAATAATTTTCCTGGTTTTGATTTATTTAGGGAAGCTTCTAAATTTTTTATTTTGATTGCTTTTGGGTACTCAGTCCTATTAGCGTTTATTTTTTTAACAATCTTCAATTTATTTAAAAGAAAATATTTGGCTAACATTTTCTTTTTATTGGCAACAGTTTTGTTGTTATTAAATTCTACCGCTTTGATAACCGGAAAAATAAACTATTTGTTCTTGGGTAGGGATGTGCCCGAAGAGTATTGTAAGTACAAGGACTTTATTCGTAGCCAAAAAGATTATTTTAGAACTTTGTGGGTCCCGGGTTTGGGTAGGTTTGGGTATTATGATTCTTTTCACCCCGTTGCTACCGTTGAAATGTTAAGATATACTTTTCAGTTATATGGGACAGAATATTTAACTTCTTTGAAATATTTTTTTGACGATCATTTTATAAATAAACTATCTATAAAATATGTGGTTTTACCTTACGATTCACTCGAAGAAGGATACTATCTCCATTCTCCCTCAAAAATGGAACTTGAAAAATTTTTAAAGAACTATGATTGGCTGAAAAGACTTAATGTAGGAAATGACAAAATTATTGTTTATGAAAACGAGAATTACTGGCCTCATATATACAGTGATAGCGGCCTTAATTATTATCAAACCAATGCCAGTGAATTTGGCGATTTTGCGCAAAATCAAAATCTATATTTGAATTCTGACCTAGAGAAAAATGATTACCTGCTTGATAAGCTGGACAATATTATTGTCCCAATAGAAGCCGACCCAGATAAAATAGCCGAGATGAAATTGGCGGTTGATAAAACGACCGATGCCAAAGAACAAAAAAAACTGCAGGGCAATTTGGACTTATATGCTAAAAATCTATTTTTTAAAGACTTTAAGTTGCAGATACCGGTTAAGGCAAACTATAAAATATATTTTAAGAAAGATAGTACGCTGGCGAACAATGCGAATGTCGGCGTTAAGATTGGCAATCGGTCGTTTTTAAAAGATGTGCAGGAAGCAGATAAACAGGGACGGAGCTATTTTAATCAGCTAGAACTGGATGAAGGAGAGCATAGCTTTAAACTTTATATTGATAATGTAGCGGTAGATGCCATTAACTCCGGCGATATTGTGCTTTCGGCCGAAAATTTGGCCGAACCGATTAAGACGCCCCAACTAGAATACAAGCAAATCAATCCCACCAAATACATTGTCAATGTTCATGGAGCCAGCGAATCCTTTCCTTTAATATTTTCCGAAAGCTTTCATCCGGGATGGAAAATATACCCTGTTAAATCCCCGACGGGTCGGGGTCTGCCTTTGGCAGAATTTAACGGGGTAAATATTGTGCAGGGAGACAAGTTTGTCAGTGAAAATAATCAAGGCACTATCCAGAATGAAAATCTAAATGGCGGCAAGTTTTATGACCTGTTGTTTCGGAAGCCGGTCTTAGACGATAAACATTTGTTGATTAATGGTTTTGCGAATGCTTGGTGGGTTGATATTGAAGAATTAGAAAAAAAGGGTATAATTAAAAGGAAAGTCGACGGTATTTATGATTTTTCCGTAATTATTGAATTCGAGCCGCAAAAATATTTTTATATTGGCTTATTAATTTCCGGTTTAACCTTTTTGGGCTGTCTGGGTTATCTGCTTTACATATTTTTACCTCGGGTGTATAATAGAAGTGACAACAAAAAGTTAATTTCAAAGTGAGAGGACTAAGGTCTGATCACAAGGAAAAACACATGATTAACTGCAAGTTTTTAAATAATATTAACAATAAAAACCCATTCCTTTTTAGGAAATGAGGTTTTTTATTTTATAATTAAAAAACATAAAAACATATGAACAACACAACCAATAAGAGATACATTATTATTCTGATAGCAGTTTTGATTTTTGGGGGAATTTTAGCAACGGCTAAGTTTTACATTGTCCCCAAGTATTTTTCGGCCTCTATAGTCGAAACGATAACGGAGCCCGGCAAGGTGGTGGAAGTCCAACCATCTGAAAAATCAGATTATGCTTTAAACGCCAGCGTCTATGGTCCGGATGCTATGACCGTTATCAGTAATTTTGAAAAAACAGAAGAGAATGTCTGGCAAGGAGGCGGGGTCTTTGATGAAAAAATATACTATGAAGGGGCCAGAAGTATGGGCCTGATCAGTACGGACCGGAAGGCCGTGACTATTACTTTAGAAAAAAGTTTAGACTTGACCAATATGAAGCAGATAGAGTTTATGCTTCACGTTACTGATACCGATGCTTTTGAAACAACTATTATCGATTTTGGAGATTTGGATTTGAAAAGCTACTATCGTTATTCTCTGACAAATTTAAAAAATGGCTGGAATTTGATTCAGATTCCCAAAGAGAAATTTATTTTTGCCAAAGCTAAAGACAGCACTTTTGATTGGTCGCAGGTGGCCAAGGTCAGATTTTATGCGCTATCTAGGCCTGGCTCTATTTTTCTAGCCAGATTGGATATACTAAAAAGTATTAATAATTTTGATTTTCTCAATCAATGGCGAGCCTTGAATCCCGGAATGTTTTTTAGCTTAGCTGAACAAGAAGGAAAACCAATGCTTTTGGCTCGTAATATAGGGGCAAGCGTAGCCACGCTTAAAGAAGTTGAAAATATCGGCAATAATATTTATTCGGTCGCTGTTTCGCCTCAATCTTCCGGCAGATCCGGCTTGTTTGTTCGCGGCGATTATAATAATACTTACGGCTACTATTTACTGATCGGCGGGGAGAAAAAGAATACTTGGCAGATTTTAAAAAAGAATAAAGCCGGCTGGATGCCCAAAGAAAAAATAATAGAGGGCGTTTTGGCAAATGTAACCTTTTCCCGGGATAAAAAATACTGGCTGAGGGCCGAAACCAGAGGTGATCTATTGGAATTTTATATTTCATTTGACGGCCAGAAATACGAAAAATTAGGCGAATTAAAAGATGAAGAATTTAGGGCGGGCGGGGTTGGCATTGCTGTTCTTGACGGCGGCTGGAGCTTATTTGACGATTTCCGGTTTAAAGGCATCTGATTTAAAGAAAGTCAGCAAATTTAAATATTTTAATTTGAAGTTTTGTGATTAGATTTTTTTTAAACATAATTGACAAAATCAATGCGGATTTAAAAGAGCATATCCTTAAAGCATCAATAGCTGTTTCAATCCTGGCAACGGCCTATCTGCTTTCAGAAAATATATTTTTGTCTTTTATTATCGGTTCGGCTGTTGCTATTTTACTTTTGGGCTGGGACAGCCGGGTTTTTATCGGTATTGGTTTAATTTTTCTTATTTTTTGCCCGTTTTTACTGGCTTTTGAAAAAAAAGCATTAGCCGAAGAGATGGCGGTATATGCCTATTATATGCTGGCTCTGGGCGTGGTTTTACAGATTATTCACTATTTTAAAGATTCAATTTTTTCCGGAAATAAGGCCGAAACAACAGAAAACATCAAATCAATGGAATTTTGGAGCAAGAAAAAAATATTAATTTTTGTATTGGGAACGGCTTTGCTGGTTTTAATTGTGTTTGCGGGCTGTTTTTCTTTTCTTTATTTAAAAATAGGAAAGAAATTTAGTGAAAACGAGAAATTGATGGCCAGTATAATCACTGTTCGTTCGGAAAATGAGAAGCAGACAGCCGAAAAAACATCAGAAAATCAACAAGAACCAACTGACGAGGATTTAAAAACTAAAAATATCGATTGGGAGAACGTTAAGGTGTTGGTTGAAAATACTACAGATCAGGAAGGGTTAGAAGTAAAAGTAGCCGATGAATTCAAAAAGTTGGGTTGCCTCAACGTTTATACGGCTAAAACCAGTGGCGTGCTTTATCAGGAAACTTTGGTTCAGTATTGTGCCGGCTGTTCCGATATTGTTCAGGAATTATTATCGGCTTTGCAGGATTCAGAAGGATTGTTGGTTAAAGAAGAATCCGATTTAGTGGATGAAATTAGAATTAAATTAGGCACAGATCAAATTATTATTGCCAATAGCGAAATTAATATTTTCATATTGAATAGTTCCGGTGTTATTGGCGCTGCTCGTATATTAAAAGATAAAATGGTTGAGCAGGGATTTAATGTGAGCAATATTGCCGCGACCGATAAAAAAGATTACCAAAAAACAATTATTAAATATTCTCCGAGCAATCTTAAAAAAGCAAATATAGTTAAAGAGTATCTATCCGCTTCTTATAATAATTTAGAGATGCTTGAAGACTCGATGTTGCTAACTGATATAGAAATTATTTTAGGAGCAATAAATGATTAAGAAACTTCTATTTGATAAATTCATATTTATATTTTTAGGCATTGCCGTGCTTATTCTCTGGCAAATGTTGCTTCCGGGCTATGTTTTGACTCTGGATATGGTTTTTGGACCTGAAATGAAAGTTGCTGTT
>Ga0315274_10006224_pt1 | contig 17392 bp, 15 predicted proteins | sample YL17G02_20_MG_FD_203700 | JGI IMG/M metagenome (GOLD analysis project Ga0315274, IMG submission 203700) | Sediment microbial communities from Yellowstone Lake, YNP, Wyoming, USA - YL17G02_20 | ecosystem: Environmental > Aquatic > Freshwater > Lake > Sediment | place: USA: Wyoming | collected...
AACACCGATTTATATTGACAAATCGTTGCCAAGCACAACTGATTTTTTCCAAGTCCTGCGTGTTCTTCAACAGGAGGTAGTCCAAAAGCGGGACGATTGGCGGGGGAGCCTTGATGCGGATTTCGCAAAGCAAATCACGGTTTGATTTATAGATATCGGAAATTCCGCAGTATAAATCCTCCGTCAATTCCACTCCGCCTCTTTCAAACACGAATAACTGCGGCAACTTTTCTGCGGTAGCCATTTCACTCTCTCCTTTCTATGGGTTTGCTCCACCATCGTTTGTCCCAAGCGTTCAGTTTTGTAAGAACTAAATGGCAACAACGAATGCGGTGGCAGTAGCGAAATACCTTACTGCCGTCAATTTCTTTTTGCTTTTTCCTGCAATAACCGGCAAGCATCTTGAACCTCCTTTCAAAAGGCGATGTCATTGCGTTTCGGTTTGGTAGCTCGGCACAAAGCAAGAGCCGTGATTGCCGCCAGGATTACGAAATACGCAAACACTCTCATCTTTTATCACCTCACTTTCTTATTTATTTTTTAAAGGACAATAATTTGCCGTCTGACAATCTTTTAATGCTTCCTTTATAATTGCCAACTTCTCTGGCGAAAGCAAAACGCTGGTCGTGGTCGCCATTTCTTTTGTACTGGTGGAATTGTGGATTATGTTGCGAGACATCAGTTCTGTTTGATATTCAATTTTCGGTGAGTTTGGCAGTTTAGCGTTTTTGGGCATATCTTGTTTTGCGAGAACGAGTTGAACAGCCACCACCGCTAAAATACAAAAATACATCACCGCAAATCTACTCATTCAGTTTTTTGTCCCCCGACCCTGAAAAAAGGTTAAGAGGTCGGGAGACAAGAAACCGAGTGTCCCTTGTCTCATTTGCGCGCGTCCACCTTCCCGTTTCTACGCCCTTTATATTTTTGATTATATCTTCGCTTTAAAAAGACGAAGCTAATTAAATGGGCTCAACGCAGAAAGGCAGTTCAATGATTTATTTTCCTATCCCTAAAACTTTTCCGTTTTCATCAGAAATAAAATTTTTCAAAAGATAAGAAATCCCAGCTGTTATGGCTATTTTCAAAATCAAAGTCGGGTCAGCGGAAAGCAAAGTAGTCAGGTCTCCAAGATAAGCGATAAGCGCGGTCAATATCGCCACTATCAAACCCTTAACAAAGTCTTGCGAGTTTAATTTAAACAATGTAGATAGATTCATAGATTTTAAATTAGTTCTGCGACCTTTGTTTCAATAGAAACACTTAATTGTTTTGCCACATAATTAGCATAGTTTATTTGATTCGCCTCCGCATATACGGCGAAAAAGCTTTTAATGGAACAATCGTGAAATCTTTTTAATTTATTTTCTCCTGCCATTTTTATAAATTGACATAAAGCGGAAAATCCTTTCTCATAACTTTCAAAAATACATAGATTATTTTTATCTTTATCAATCGCTCCGAGTTCAACCATTAAAGAAGTATATTTTATATTTCCCGGATTATTGTTCTGAAAAGACAACGAACCTTTTGGATAATTGAGATTTGGCGAATACCAACCCTCAAAATTTTGTATCGCCATCGCAAATGCCCCTAAATTCGCTTGTTTTGGTGCTTCTGGGGCGTTATTAGGTATAATTGGCTCATCTATCTTAACTGGCGGAGTTTGTGGAACATTTGGCGTGTTTTCCGTCTCCATAATTGGGTCTTGGTTATTCTTTTTTTTTAAAGCCAACCAGAGCAAATCAAGTTTCAAAACCTTAACTATCGCATCAAAGATTTGCTGGAAAATAGAAATCTGTTGCGGGGTTAAATTGCGATTAACATAATATCTTTTCACCCAATAAAATCCAAAATCATTTCTTAAAACTTTCTTGTAGGGCGAATAAGAATCAAAAATATAAGCAGTGCCGTCAGCGTCCATTTTATAAAGTAGAAACCAGTGTGTATCTTTTACTCCCTGCGGTCTGTAAAACTTTCCGTTTTCGTCTTTAATCCAAGCAAAACCGGCACAACCAAGAGGCGAATATCTTAACGCTTCTCTGATGACTTCTTTTGAAATTAGTTGTCCTTTGGAAAGTAAATCGTGTCTAAAAATCCAACTATCCAACCATCTCATCGCTTGGTCTAAAACTTTTTGAAATAAGGGCGGCGGAGTTAAAAAATCATCAATGCTTTTCATTGTATCATTGAAATTAGGCAATAAGTATTGTTCGGCTAATCCTTTTTTCCTGATTGTTTCGCCGATAAGTTGCGGGTCCGCTCCGCCTTGTTCTTTGAAGTCGGCGCCGGAAGCAATCGCCAAAACCCTGTCAGAATAATCGTATTCCCCGCCGAATTTTCTCCGCATCAAGGTTTCTAAAACATTACTCGTTCCGAAAATTGTGCAAGTGTTTGTTTCAATAAGTTTCTCTGTTTCAATTTGACTTTCTTCCGAAGGCAGAAAATTAGACCAGTCGCCGTCCGGCTGTAAGACATCGGAGGGGATATTGCCATCTCCCAGAATCCAAGTTTTTTCGTCTATTATTGGCGGTTTAAAACCAGTAATTGTCGGTTTTGTTTCCATTTTATTTTATAGCTTGTTTATTAGTAATTATCGGTTTTATACCGTTCGTTTCTATAGCGGTTTTAATCCAATTAATGCTTTCTTTCATTACCGCGATGTCCTCTTTGGTTTGAGTAAAAACACCATGAGCTTGCTCGTTGGAAGCATTGGCTTGAAATTGTCCATTTATTAGATAAGTGAAAAATCCGATGATAATAAGAACAAAAGCGTAAAAAACAATCCAGCTGACTTTATCTTTTTTAACGCCGCTTAAACAATCTTCTAATTTACAAAGCCGTTTATCCTGTTGTTCGTTTTGATAGTTTTCCATTTTAATTATCAAACCAAATCTTTGTAATTGAACTGGTGGCAAAGCTACCCACCCCATTCCATTGACCTTTAATATCAAAAGTCTGGTTGATTAAGGTTGAAGCAGTAACAGTAGTGATATTTACCGAAGAAGTCGCAACAGAACCGAATTGTAGAAAGTGCTGGGAATAAACGGTACCCGTGCCGCCAGTTGTCCTTGCCGTAATGTTTCCCCATAAATAGTAAGGAGTGTTTAACATAGAAGCAGTCATAAGTGTCGTGGAAGTTGTTATCAAAGTGCTGTTTAAATATGTGGCAAGGTTAAAGAGCGGAGCAGTGGTGGTGGTGTTAAACCTGCCGTATTGCTCATAAGACAGGGACTTGCCGATAATTAAAGAACTGGAAGCGATAGTTGATGTGCCTATGCCTGCGCCGATTAAAGATGTTTGACTGGTAGTTGATGATATGCCTTTATCTGCGGTCTGGGTAAAAATCGTTCCTGTCATCAATTCTGCGTTTCTATTTACGCTGGTGGTGGCGCTACCTGGATAAATTATTTGTTTTTGAATTCCCAAAGCCGTTGTGCTTGTGCCACTGGTAAAAGTCAGATTGGTGGTGGTGGCAACCGTAGTAAAAAGATTAGTAGATGAAGCCACATCCGTTACAGTTGAACTTCCATAAACATATAAAGTCGTTTTAGGCGTTGAAGTGCCTATACCTACATAACCAGTAGTTGAGGAGACCACTAAAAATGAGGTTGCTGAAGAAGAAGTGGCAACTTGAAATATCCCTTGTGGCGTGGTTGTGCCGATACCGACATATCCAGCAGTCGTTATTCTCATTGCTTCGCTGGTGGTTGCCTGAGTTGAGGTAAAGAATTTTATGTTTCCAGTTGTTGTTGCTGTGTTCGTGCTTGAAGTGATGAGAGTAAGATTTCCACCACTTACTGATATAAAAACATCGTGAGGCAAGCCCGCAGGATAAGCAGGGTCGCTATAAGTTGCCCCGTTTATTCCAAACTCGCCATAATAATTCAAAGCTGTGGTTGAGGAGTTGCCGATAACTATACTCATAGATGAAGTCGCACTCGTTCCCATATTTACAAAGTTTGCTTCTGCGTATCCTGATTGAGTTGTTGAAGCAAAGAAAAATCCCAAAGGAGAAGTTGATGTGGTAAAGTTGCCTAAATTCACCATCCACGCAGTTGAAGTCGGAGAAAGATAATTTCCTGAATTGGTCCAGTAATAAGGTTGTGCAGTAGTTGAGGCAATTGCGATTGGAAAGGTTAATGTCCCCTGTATCCCAGTGGTAGACGCCAAAGGTATCGGAAAAGAAGTGTTATCAGTCGTTGAGGCGGCTGCCAAAGGAAATGTTAGAGTTGCTTGTATGCCAGTTGTGGAAGCCAGATCTATTGGAAAACTTGTATTATCCGTTGTAGAAGCTGCGGCAAGAGGAAAAGTTAAGGTGTCCTGAACGCCTGTGGTTGAAGCATAAGGAATTGGAAAGGCGACACTGCCCCCGCCAGTAGTGGAAGTGACAAAACCAACATCATTGGTAAAAAGAGAAAGGTTGTCGCCTTGAAGGGCAACAGTTTCCCAAGAAACACCCAAAGAAGCGGTTGAACTTGCCATTAAAACTTTCTTATTTGTTCCAATTCCCAAACTCTGCCAGCCAGTTGAAGAAGCAACGATTAAATTTCCTGTTGAGGTGGATAAAGTATTTATTTGAATTATATTTGGCTGGAAAATATAAGGCACGGGAAGTTCCACTCTGGTTGAACCATCGGCTTTCATACTAATAGATAATGCAACATTAAGACCAGGATAAACAGTATAGTTTACTCTCACTAAAATTCTATCATCTGAAGTCAGAGAGAAAAATCCAGTATTACAAGATAAATCACTTTCTTGAACTGAATAACTTATTTGATTTGGCGTATTATCAGTGGTGCAAATTAGATTATCAACTCCACTTAATGTGTGTTCAAAAACTTGAGCATAGAATTGGGTTTGCCCACCTCCAAAAAGCTCACTTTTTAAATGGATTTTGACTGTTCCATTTAAATAAGGAGCATTTGGTTCTCCAATATCAGTAATAAAATCAGCTACGACAGGAGAACGACTTTGACAAGTAGTTGAATTACAACCAGCACCCCAAATGCCATTGTCGTTAAAACTCCTTTCAATGTCTTTAATCCTTAAAAGAGAACTACTGGCATAATTCGGAGAGGTGTTCTCGGCACTTCTATAAAAATAATAAACTAAATTTGGACCGGTTGAGGAAGTATAACCGACATCATTGGTAAATAAAGAGATATTATCTTCTTGAAGCGATATTATCCCCGATTTATTTTGAAAAGTTTGTGTTCTATCTCCTCCTTGAATTTGACTAATATCTAAATTAAGAGAGTTTCCTCCTGTATTTGAATTATAAATATAAAGAGTAGATGAAGTATCTAATCCCAAAGAACCATCACTATATTCTCCAAGACCCGCGTAGCAATTAGTATCCGCGCAAATCCAACCGCTTGAATTTAAATTTATGGTATTTTCTTGGGTAAAGTCGCCTGGAAAAGTAAGTGGATTAGCAAAACTCCAAGTGGAAGTGCCGTTGTCGTTAGTAACGTCTATCTGTCCTGCTGTGCCTTGAATAGTGAAGAATGCGGATTGATAATCGTTAATAGTGGTGGTCGCCGCGCCACCGCTAACTCCACCGTCACCACCAGCCGCAAAGGTATAAGTTAAAGGATTTACTGATTGAACCTGTAAAAAGTTTCCGACATTCCCTGCCGTAGTCGTTGAAAATCCTGTCCCGCCTTGATATGGTTGGAGAATTGTCGCTCCTTCCGCTGAAATCAAAAAACCGCCAATTATAATGACTATGGCCGTCGCAAACGCAATCAAATAAATTTTCATTAAATCTCTTGCCATTAGAAATAAACTGCCCGATGGGGCCCGGCAACCGGAGCGACTTTGTAAGCAATATGATTGCCGGTTAATGTGTAATCCTCGCCTTCGCCGGTCTGCGGTTGACCGCTCAATGTCAAAAGCAGGAAGCCGGCAAAGGGCGGTCTCATTAAATAAAAATCTTTATTCTCGCCATTTATATTTCCGCGCGGAATTTCGCTTTTGAATAATTTCCCTAAATTCCGCCTAACGCCTATTCTTGAACTAATAGACGCGATTATTCCTTTTTCCAATTCCTCTGGTTTTAATTGGTCTTTAAGCGAGGCAAGAATAGCCACTAAAAGCTGGTTGGTCTCGTCCTGTCTCACTTCCAATTTTCTTAATCCCGACAGGTCAAAATTCGGTTCTTTATACCAGTCAGGTTTTTCCAAACCAACTTCATAAACGGGATTTTGAACTTCAACTTTTTGGATTTTTGGAAATTCTATTTTTGGTATTTCGGGAAATTTTGGATATTCTTTTTCGGATATTTTTTCTAAAATGTTAAAAATCTTTTCATTTGACTTGACGAATTCTTGTTGATTATCAACTAATTGCTGAAGTAGAAACAAAGATTTATCCAAATCAGATTTCTGTTTGGATTTAGATTCGTTTTCTTCTATTATCTCTTTAAGTCTTGGCATTAAAGATTACTTCCTGATTTTTTTGCCGACCAAATTCTAATGCTTGTTTTTCATCGTTCATTAAAATATCCATTTCCAGCTTTCCGCTGTCTTTAAATCTTTTGCGACTTCCGGGCCCAAGCAAATCATCAACTGTGAAATTCCTATTAAGCGAGGGAATATAAACTTTTGTGCCGAATGGAATTGATTCGTCATTGGTGGCTATCGCTCCCTCATAAACTTTCTTGCCAGAAGCCATCTCAAATGGTCTTTTATCCGTCTGTGATTTGACCGGATTATAGGCGGTCAGTTCTGCTATCCTTTTATTTCCCTGTTCTTTATTTTGAATTTCAATCGTTCTACTTGGTATTATCTTTTGTAAAGCGGAAACAATATAATCTTTAGCGCCCTTTTTGTCTTGAATGTCCGGGTGTAAATCTATAGCGTTATGGATTTTATCCAGTGAAAAACCTTTAGTTGCCACCTCGTCCAACTGCTGTTTGATTTCTGGCGAAAACGGCAAGGTTGTCTGTGGTTTCGGCAAATCGTTTTCAGTCAGCATCCTTCCGCTCGGAAATTCAATTATTTTCGGCTGTATTTTTGAAATTTGAAATTGCGTGTTCATATTTATTATATCACATTTTTGGCTAAATTTCCAGCATATTGACTTTATGGTTGGGTTATGATAGGGTTTAAGGGATGAATTGGTTAAAAACTAATTGGGTTGGAATTTTAGGATATTTTATCTTAATGGGAATTGGAATATTAGGATTTGCCATTTTTTCTGTAGGATTTTCTAAACTATTTGGGTAATGGTTGGGCATCTATCATTGGAATTAAATAATCCAAAGGATACTAATCTCAAAATCCATAAAATAATCCGTCCCACAACCACACAACGGCGAAAATCGCCACAATAACCATAACATACCAAAACATACTAAACGCAAATTCTTTTATTCCTTCTAAAATCTCTTGTTTCAAAATTTTAATTAAATTTAATTATCTTATTCAGAATGTTTATACCCTTGTTTCATTTTGAATTACTTATTAAATCTTTTACAAATTTCTCCTTTTGTTTTTCGTCAAAGGAATTTATTAACGCTTTTCGTTGTTCCTGTGTCAATATGCCAAATCTTTCCTGTTGATAAATTTTACCCAAAAGATAATTCAACGTATTCGCCTTTTCATCATTAGGTAATTCGGCAAATCCACTTCTGGCTAATTCCCCGAACATCAATTCTGTTTTCTTCCCTATATTTTCTTGAAATTTGGAAATCTGTTCGCCATCTAATTGAATCGTCTTACCCTGAAAAATTAATGACTTTGGGGCAACTTTCGGAAACTGTTTTGTTTCCCCCGATTCGTTATAAATTTGAATAACCAAATTCGCCGCATCGCTTGGTTTATATTGACTGATAAATCCCGGATTAAAGAATATGTTAAATAAATTCGGTGTTTGCGGAAATTTAATTTCATTTCCAAGAGTATCATATTTCACTGGCAATTCTTTGGCTAAAAATGGTATTCTACTTATCATTTTATTTACCATACGATTTAACATTGACGGATCGTATGTCTCCCTACTGATTGGATCTTCAACCTGCCTGACCTGATTTAAAATAGTGGGCGTGAAACTTGACGGCATTGATTCAACCGTTGCTTCTATACTTCCAATTATATCATATCCGCCAAAAAATCTCTTAATTCCCTGAAGCACCGGCTGTTCAACAATGGTTTCAACCGCACCCCCCAAAGAAGACGCTATTGTTCCTGGCACTCCAGCCAATTTACCCCTATTTTCTTTTTTCAATTCCGCTTCTTTCATTTGTTGATTGGCATTTGCTCCCAATGATATAGATAAAGCGACGGGTTGCGCCCAATCATAAGAATACATCCAATCACCTTTCTGTTTTTTCGTTGCTTCATCTAAAAATCCGCTAAATACCCATCGTTTCAAAGCGCTTAAATTTATTCTATACTGCCCGCCGCCGATTCCTCTTTCCATTGCCGCTAAATCTTTGTCAGTTGGCGCTTCACCCGTAATAATTCCTTTATCCGCCAGATACCAACCCAATCCAGTAGCCCCCAGTGTGCCTGTTATTGCTCTTGATAAAGCCATCAATACTTCGGCGCTATTTACCGCTTTTCCTTTTAATAATGGCTCGGCAATTAAATATGCGGAACGCAAAAATCCAACTGGACTATATTCCAATCCCCTCATCAGCAAAGCGCCCGGAGTTCTTGGATATTTATTTATCAAATCCCCCAAACCAAAATCTTTACCGACATTCAACCCCCTCTTAACTTTCTGAAGCCCAACAGAAATAACATTGTTATCCTGAAAAGTAATATATTTTCCGTAATTATCAGCAATCTGTAAAAGGTTGTTATCCAATTCAGAAGCAAACTTTTTTGCCATTGCGATTTTTTCCGCTCCTTTATATCCGGCATTCAAAGATTTCAAATATCCCATCTCCCCTATTAACTGATTTTTTGCTCTTGAATACGCCGCAAAGTCAAAGGATTTTAAAGTCGCTCCGAGAGTTTTTTCCAAATAAGTCAAAGGGTTCCATTTTCCTTTGAACACTGGCGCATAAACTTCAAATTGCGTTCCTAATCCGGCAGGTGATACTCCCTTCCAACCCGCTCTCGCACCTGTAAGCCAATTCTTCCAATACTCACCCTGTTTTACGGTTCTAAAGGTTATTGTTCTTTCCGCTCCAGTAATCGCACTTTTTACTATATCAATCGGCGTAGCCACATATCTTGATAATCTTTCCAATCTATAAAATATCTCGTTGCCCAATGGGTTTCTCGTAACTATGGTTTTAGGATTTAATAATTGAGCTATCGTTTGAATAGTGCTAATTTGCTTTAACATTCCCGGCGGTTTAATGCTATTAAAAAGTCGTTCTAATTCCCAACCCAATTCTATTTTAGCGTCCCCAGTAGCTTTTCTCATCGCATCGGCAACTTCCCAGATATTTTTGGCAACATCCTCGGTTAATCCAATTTCCTTCTGATAAAACCATTTACTTTTATTAAATTGATTAACTATTCTCTGCGCTTTAAGCAATGCACCTTCAGGACTCATTTGTGTATAAACTTTCGCCGCATTGATTTCCTGACCTGCTTTAGTCAATTTCCCTGCCAAACTTTCTACTACATTTATTTCCGAAAGATAATCACCATTTTTCGCATAATGCCTCATTAACTCAATTCCAGTCGCGGTTACCTCACCACCCGATTTACTCATATCCAATGAATCAGCACTCTCTAAAAATTCTCTTGCTTTCTGTGGGGATTCTTTTACTCTTATTTGCGCCGCTTCAATATCCTTTCCCATCGGAGCGGGTTTATAAGTTAAGGGCGATTCTTTAAGTTCCTCTTTAATAACTTTTGGGGTCTCGGCAGTTTCCCTAACCGTTTTAGCAAATCCTCGTTCTTTCAAAATTCCTTCTTCTGAAATTCCTTTTGGAACTAATTCTCCGGCGGGAACTTTAACTTCTTTTATTCCTTTATCCCACTCTGCTTTTAGTTGGGAGCGGGTTTTGATATTTGGAGCATTTTCTAATTTATAAAAGTTTTCAATTCCGCTTTCTTGGAATATCAAATATTCATCTGTTAAATATAGTGATGTGTCGTAGTCATCAATTCTATTCCCCAATTTTCCATTTCTGAAACCTCCTTTTTCTGCCCAGTCCTCACGAATTTTATTTGCCCATTTCCCCTTTTTGGGTAATTCTACCGCTTTTGCCATTTGGCTATCCACGAAATCCGCACCACCAACACAATCAACACAGGTACTTTCTAAACTTACTTTTATATCATCAACCTTACTTTGTAATGGTTTATATAGTTTTTTATAAGTTTCTTCTCCAACATTATCCTTCACCCACTCATCAAAAGACTGACCACTTTGTTTGGCGGATTTGATGCTTGTGGTTATGTCTTTGGCTATTGCTCTCTGAACAGGTGCTTCTCCTTTAAGAATATAATTTCCCGTGCTTGGTTCTTTGAAAACAGCACTTTTCGGTAGTGTAAATTGCTCAACTTTAATATCCGCAGGATTTCCTTTGTAGTGGCTCTCTGAATAGTATTTTGCCTTTCCAGCGTCATCAGCAAAGTATGTTCCTACATCAAACTTATCAGATGGAAATTTCGGTGCGGCACGATATAAAGTAATAGTTTCCCCAGACTGACCAGAGGCTTTGGCTTGGGAGATGGAGGTTGTAATATCTTTCGGCACTTCAGGCACTCCGCCGACTTTCGTTTCTTTAATTATATTTTTCAAACTATTTAATCCTTGATTGACCTCTTCAATTTTAGTCGCATCTGCGAATTTCGGAGCATATTCTTTTGCTAAATCTTCCGCCACTCCTGCCTTTTTTAAAATTATTTTTACAACATTTTCATCGGTTTCTTTTAACAAGGTTTTCGCTAAAGTTTTCTCGCTATTACCGAAAGGCGCTAAATCCAATAAAGTTAATCCAGCGACCAAAAAGGGAGTAGCAACTTTTCCTGTTGTACCAGCATATTTTTCGGCAGTAGGCGTAATCTCTTTTGTTCTTTCACTAAGAGATTTAACTGGTTCATTTCCCAAAAAGAATTTTTCTACTGGAGTTTGAGGAATAAATTCTTTTTGTCCCAATGCTTCCAATGTCATTGACGCTCCCGCCCTTGAGGGCATTTCAAGGGCTATATTCTTTGCCGTTGAAGCAATTGTTTTGAGAACTCCGCCAACTCTTTCAGGTAAGGTTTCTCCAGTTGCCCCGATCATTTCTTGAAATTTTGCTCCTAAGTTAATCAGAAAATCTTTAATCCCTCCAGTCGCTTGTGGAGTTGTAGTTTGCGGAGCAACGGCAATAGTTGATTGAGCCATCGGTTCTGCTATTTGCGGAAGTCCTTGAAGTTTATATCCCTGCGAAAGCGGAATGTAGCCCGTTTGTTTATTTTGTTGCGAAAGTGGAATATAGGTCATTTTTTATGGGTTAGTAGGTTCTTCATTAGTATTTATGTATTGATTCAAAATACTCTCATAAGGAGTTAAACCGCCTTTTTGGAGTATCTGAACAAAAGTATCCAAAACCGCAGGGTCTATTTTTTGTTCTCTAAGTGTTTGTCTGATTTCTTCAAATGAGAAACCCTCAATAATATCCGACCAAAGACCATTAACTATATCTGGCGTAAGTTTGGCCGCAATCGCCGCATCATAGTAAGATTTGTTTAATGCGCCAGCTGAAGTGGAAACTGCGGTCGGAATGCCGACATTAAAAAGAGTAGTTTGAATATCTTTTCCGCTTGGAGTTATCCCTCCTCCCCCTGTTGGCGTCCCTTTCCCCACCACCACCTTGTAAGTATTGGCAAAATCAGGCGTGCCGTCCGCATTTTCAGGAATGGCTATTAAAACATTATTTCCCGTCTCGTCTTTTTGAACTCCCTGCCAGAAAATCTTTTGCTTGACATTTGATTGCAGGAATTCCGTAATGCCTATAGGCTGACCCGCCTTGACTTCTAAATCATTAATAATCTGTTTCTGATAACTATTCAAAGCGGTCGGGTCAATACTTCCGTCTTTTATGCTGTCTTGAATGACTTTCAAAGAGGCTTGAGCGTTGTTGGTCGCTTTATCTTGTTGCTGGCTATATAAACTATAAATCTGAATGGCTTTGTTATATTGAAATTCATAATTGGAACTGGCGTTTGAGTAATCTGTTTTGGCGAAATCCATAATAAGCGAAACTGACTTATTTTTAGTGTCTACTTGAGTCGCCAAGTCGCTTACTTTTTGTTCGGCCGCCCTTAACGCTTCCGAGTTATCAGCCGTCAGTTTAACCAGTTTTCGGTCTATGTATCTGCTTGATACGCCGGGTTGGCTTTTTATTTGCTCTTGCTGACTAATAATTTCGTTCTGTAAACTTCTTACATCGCTGACTGCCGTATTGTAATCAGTTTCTAATTGCGGCAAACCGGCTATCGTCCTCTGTGTTTGATATGTTTCTGTTAAACTTGGAGTGGCTGGAGCAGGTTTATTTAAAATTCCCTGTATTGAAGCGTATAAATCCGCTGACGCTCTTTTTTCAGTTGAAAGGTCGGTTGACATTCCGGCCAATAAAGTATCAACTTCTTCAGGAGTTTTGGGGGCGGAGGTCGCTAACGAAGTCGGGGTGGGAGTTGGCGCGGGAGTCGGAGTAATTCCTGCCGCCACTTGTTTTTGAATTCCCGCCAGTGTCTCGCCAGCCTTTTTAACTCCTGCTTCTAATTCTGGAGAAACTTGCTGATTTGCGGTTGGAGTTGGTGTTGGCTGAATCAAAGAATTTACGGTATTACCTGTCGGTTGCGAAGTAGTTGATTGTCCTCCTAATAATTTAGCAAGTAAAGCGGTATTCGGAGCAAGACTTCCCGCTTGATTTTGAGAAATATAATCCGCCGCTGAACCTAATCCTGATTGCTCGTAGATTTTTGAACGCTCGGCTAAAGAAGGGAGTGCTTGTCCCTTTTGTGTGTAGTATTCGTATAAATTTGTTGGATTTGCCATATTTTTATTATACACAGCTTATTAGCTTTTACCTATTGACCTTGTTTTGATTTATTTTTATTTATTTGCTATATTTATAATATGAAATTTATACATTGGAAAAGAATTATCAAAATTATCATTTTTATCTTTTTATTTTGGATTGCTTTTGAATTGGGATTTTTTAGAGGCGAACAACAAAGTCCGAATGCCTATAATAGAGAAATGCTTGATAAAACGGAAAAAGTATATATCAATTGTATGGATAAATTACAAAATCGTTAATCTTTACTTAAAAGAATACGCTTTGATAAAACCTCATTTTCACCAGCATCGGTTGTAATCGCCGTCAAAACTAAAATCATATCATCATCACCAGAAGGTAAATTCTCGGTAGCAGTATATTTTAATACATTATCAACATAAAAATAAATAGCTAAACCGGCCTTTTCAACACGATATTTATGCCACTCATTAACATCTATACCAGTAATCTGTTGCAAATAATAAGCACCAACCTTACCCCAAACAGCATATAAACAACCTGCTGTTCTTTTCCAATAAAATCCCATTTGATTTCCATTACTTTCGGGGGTATATTGACCTAATGAGAACCAAAAATGGGAATGTTGTTTAAAAGTATGTTTTAGAATCGTCTCAATTACAGGGTCATCATTAGTCCAGTTTATTGCCTCACCTCCAAACTCACTTGAAATTCTTGCGATACTTGTGGCTTCATCGCCAGGACGCAAATCAAGATAACAGATGCTGGCAACAACAGAACCATTAGTACCAGTATAAGAAACATTCCAACCATCTAAACTTTCATAAGAACTACAAAAATAGGTATTTTGATATCCAGGTCTTTTAATAAGAATTCTTGTTGTAGTTATCTCTCCTGCGGTTATTATTCCAAGTGTCCCTCCTGATGCTGACAAAGTCCCCGCGAAAGTGGCATCGCCAGTTGAACCTTCCAATACAATCGTTTCTACGCCGCTTGAATTGATGGTCACCAATCCTTTCGGCGTAATAATAATTCCTGGCCCGCCTATGACCTGTTTTGCCGAATCTGCCGCCTCTGTGATTGAACCTGTACTTGAAGAGGGTATCCCCGTAAAAGTAGTTCCAGTTTTTCCCGTGTAAGTAATCCGCATCCAATTCGTGTTTCCTTGTAAATAAAGAACACCGGCAGTCGGAAATCCCGTTGTGTCCGCAACCGTTATTGAAGTGGCGCCGATTGCCGCACCAGCCGTTAAAGCGGTCTGGCTTCCTGAAATGTTTAAAGCTCCCGAAGCAGTCAATCTGAATCCATCTAAAATTTGTTTAGTGGAAGTATTAAGTTTGGCGTTAATGAGGTCTTTTACCAGATTTCCATTAGCATTGATAGCTTCTGCTATTGTCTCCACATCTCTACCAGCAATAGAACCCGACACTATTGAACCTAAATTAGAAGAAATGGCGGAAAGACTACGGGGATTTTCCTCCATCGGGGCATCCTCAATATAATTTACGGACTGAAATTTTGTTGTTTCTGGTGTCATATTTTTAGATAAATTCAATACCTAATAATTCCACAACTGGCGCGTCATTAGTTGCGATTGTAAAAACGGCCTTGAATTGATAAACTCTTGCGTCAATAGTTAATTCCGCGTAAATCCGTTGGTTCTCTGTATCATTTATCGTTTCCATTTCCACAAAATCAGTGGCATTATTTTTTTTATAATAAAAGGTCAAGGCTGTGTTAGCAGGCAGTGATTGATAATTGGCAAAAATTCTTACTGTCTGGCCCGAACCGCCCGCGTCAGGCGTAATTCTTAAAGTTTCTAAATAAGCCCCCGAGTATTTATTGCCATAATCCAATTTATCAATTCCGAAAGTCGTGTCATTCTGCCAAGAAACATATAAATTCTGTCCGTCAACTACTATCGCTCCGATGCTTATGCTTGCCGTTATTCCTTCGCTTATTAAATAATCCAAACTCATTACTTTTGGATAATCTTTTGAAAAAGAACCTAAAGAATAAATACCCTGTTCGCAGGGATTTCCCGCGCCGTTTGAAAATCCGAATATCGGAATGCTTTTCAAAATTCCGACAGCATTGGGGAACACCTCGCCATATTTGCTGGCTGACCAGCTTCCCGGTATCCTTTTGTAATCCTGAAGTTTAGTGCCGTCGTAATAATATAGTTTTCCATAAGTTCCGGCTTGAGCCAAAAGAACCGAACCATTCCACAGAAAAGAATTTATTCCGTTTTCCCAGACCGGTTCTGAATACTGCCAAGTCGTTTGAATGGTATCCCACCTGATAACCCAGCAAAAATTGACGGAAGCGGAAATTATCGTGCCTATAACCAAATCAATATCAAAAGGGGCTAAAGATTTAACTCTTGTCGGAGCGACTATGTTTAAGGCGTTGGCTGTGAAATCGGCACTGGAATCAACTTTAGCCACATAATTGCCATCTCCGATAAACAGAGTGGCATTCTGAATTTTCATCGGGTGAAATTCTAAATCTTTAATGGTAAATGTTTTCCAATTAGGTTCGTCATAATCAGTCCAATTTTGAGCAGTGGCGATATTAGTTATCGGTATTCTATGTAATCTTGATTGAGTCGCCCAATAAATATAACCGTTATATTCTTCCGCTCCCAGACAACCGGCATTTCCAGCCGTGGGTTCAGTCGTATAAACCGGAGTATAAGTTCCCGAACTTTCCCGCCAAATCTTTCCGTCAGTGTAAGAGAACCATAATTTTGAACCATCGGAAACCGAAACAACAACTCGGCATAAAGCGGTAATTGTATCTCCCGAATGTTTTGATAATTTTTGATTAACGGTAATCGCTCCGGGTTGACTGTGAATGTCAAGTCCGGTCATTTTATAAAATGAATTCTTTATTCCCGAAAACAAACTATCCGATAAACCGTTAAATTGTTGCCAGATTATATTAGCCATATTTATTCGCTACACTTATTATTTATCAATAAATTATTCAACCTTAAAAATATATCTTTGAAATTGATGTTTTTAAATCTTAATCCATTACATTGCTTGTTCAAGTCAATAACCATTCCCACCCAATTTATCTTTTCATTGTTTGTCATTATTTGTATTTGTCCTTTACTTACTTTTGTTGTCAGGTCGGCTTTCAACGCCGCATATTGAAATGGCGTTAAATTGCTTAAAATTATTGCTAATGAAATTGTTAATAATGTTTTTTTCATATTAGTCCCAAAATAATTTATTGTCCCAATTAACAGTGTCAGATATGCAGACTTTAAATATAAAAAGTATCATCGTAATAAATACACTTTCTAAAACGATAAATGGAAATAATAAAATTGAAATTATTTTTTTCATAATTACCAAAACCAGATTATTTGCATCTGCGGAGACACACTTTCAATTGTAAGACCCCCCGTTGTATAACTTATTATCACGATACCTGAACCGCCATTACCGCCAGTATTAGTATCAAATCTTGAACCTCCACCGCCTCCACCGCCAAGATTTGCTGTGCCGTTAGTTCCGTTTTGTTGGGAATTTCCACCCGCACCTCCACCACCACTCCCACCAGCTCCACCTGTGCCATTATAAGTGCTACCGCCACCACCGCCGCCATACACGACAGAACCCCCAGAAATAGTAGAAGTAAGACCACCTCCACCAGCCCCGCCATTAACGGGGGTCCCAGAATAATCAACACCTACTGCCGAAGCGCCACCTCCTCCACCAGCCCCGTAAAAACCTCCGCCTTTTCCGCCATTAAAACCTTGTCCAGCTATTCCAGTTCCACCAGCACCTTCGTCTGGCTCACCTTGGCTTCCACCTCCACCAGAACCGCCATTGCTTCCAGTCGTTGCTGTAGGGGCCCGATAAGGAGCGCCACCACCGCCTCCGGCCACAGAGATAGTGCCAAAAGTAGAAGTTGCCCCATTAGTTCCTGCTGGTCTATCTCCATTTGTTCCAGCCGGGCTTCCTACCCCTCCAATACCGATAACCACAGATATGTTTCCAGAAATAGAATAGGAGGTTGAGGTTGCGCCTCCAGCTCCGCCGCCGCCTCCTTGCTGGGTTCCACCACCTCCACCTCCAGCCACAATAAAAACCTGTGCCGTTCCACTATTTGTGCAAGCAAGAGTTGAAGAAGTATTAAAAGTATGGATAGTATTACCTTCTGAATAAGTGATAGTTCCACCTGTGCAGTCATCGCCAGCCAAAGATACCTTTAGCGAAAAGAGAAAAAGAACTGATAAAATTGTTAAAATTGTAATTAGTTTTCTCATTGGTTTTTATATTTGCCGTGAATCCTTAAAGTGGTGGTTGAGTTTACTATTGTCGGGGTCATAGTAAAATTAAGCAACTGTAAAGCGGAAACATTAGCGTTGGAAAAAGTAATTGTTGATGTGCTGGTTGAAGGACAGGTTAAAGTAGAACTGAATATAGTCGT
>Ga0315274_10006225_pt1 | contig 17392 bp, 15 predicted proteins | sample YL17G02_20_MG_FD_203700 | JGI IMG/M metagenome (GOLD analysis project Ga0315274, IMG submission 203700) | Sediment microbial communities from Yellowstone Lake, YNP, Wyoming, USA - YL17G02_20 | ecosystem: Environmental > Aquatic > Freshwater > Lake > Sediment | place: USA: Wyoming | collected...
CGCTTCTCGGTGAAGGTCCGGGGGCGAAAGCGGCCCGCCCCTCCCAGGGCGGGCTCGAAAAGCACAGGCGCTTCCGGGGCGGGCTCGAACGGCACCAGGGCACCCGGCCGGCGCGGCGGGTGCGCGGCACGCGGTAGGAACCTGCCCCCTTCTGCCGCAGGCTACTCGACAAGTTCGAGCATCTTGTCGTAGAACGCGCGGAAGCCGTCCCGCCCGGGCGACTTGAGGATCGCCATGGCGGCGCGCGGGTGCTGGTTCAGGATGCCCGTGATCATGTGGGGGACGCGGTAGCCCCAGTCGATCTCGCCCTGGAGCGGCATGATCGCGTGGGCCACGCAGTCCAGGATGGGGCGGATGTCGAACTTCGGGTTCTTGAGGAACCCCAGCAAGAGTTCCATCGGGCAGTTGCCGGCGGCGCGGCCGAGGCCGTAGATCGTCCCGTCCAGGAAGTTCGCCCCCTTGATGATCCCCTCAATGGTGTTGGCGAACGCCAGTTGCTGGTTGTTGTGCATGTGGACGCCGACTTCCTTGCCCTTGAGGATCCGCCGGTACTTCTCGACGAAGTAGTCCACCTGCTCGCTGTAGAGGGCGCCGAACGAGTCGACGACGTAGCAGGCCTTGACCTGGGTCTCGTTCTGGATCTGCTCGAGGGCGGGGTCGAGTTCCCAGTCGGTCTCGACCGAGATGGACATGACGTTGATGGTCGTCTCGTAGCCCTTCGCGCGGGCGGCGTTCTCGATGGCGATGGCCTTGTCGATGTCCTTGACGTAGGTGGCGACGCGGACCATGTCGACCACCGACTCGGACTTCGGCAGCAGGTCGTCCGCCGACGCCTTGTGGGCGTCCTGCATGACGGCGATCCTGGTCCCCTGCGGGTCGATCCCCTCCGTGGCCGCCCGCAGGTCCTCCTCGTCGCAGAACCGCCACCGGCCGAATTCGTCGGGGGAGAACATCTTCTTGGAGTTGCGGTAGCCCAGTTCGACGTAATCGACGTGCGCGTCGCAGCAGGCCTTGTAGACCGCCCGCACCGTCTCGAGGGTAAAGTGCGAGTCGTTCGCGAGTCCGCCGTCGCGGATCGTGCAGTCCAGCACCTTGATCTCGGGTCGAAACACGGCCGTCCACCTCCGCTCTAGGCCCGGCCCTGCGGGGGCCCGGGCGCCTCGCCCTGGCCGCCCGTGCGGCACGGGCGCGGCATTATACCCATCATCGGCGTTCCGGGGAAGCGGCTGTAGCGCGGCCGCGGTCGGCGGGCGCCCGTTCAGCCGTCGCCGCCCCTGCCCCCGCCGCCGCGGCCCCGCATTCCGCCTTGCCGCACGGCGGGCGCATCCCGTATAACTCAACGACCGGTCCCCCCGGAAAGGAGCCGTGCCGTGACCCGACTCGCCCGCCCGGCCGCGTGGACGGCGCTGGCCCTCGCGGCCGTCGCCTGGCTGGCCCCGCACGCGGTGGGCGCGCCCGCGGCCAAGGGGGCCGACCTGCGCCTGGACGGCCGGTTCGACGACCCGTCCCTGCCGGCCGACGTCCTGGCCGTCTGCCGCGACGTCCTCGCCGTGTTCGAGACGCGCCTCGGCGAGCCGCCCCTCGGCACCAAGCCCATCGTCGTCCGCCAGGCCCCCGACGACGAGCCGCGGGCCTGCCTCAACGGTTTGCCGCGCGAGTACTGGATCAACATCACCTGCCTCCACAGCCGCTACTACTCGCAGATCGTCTACCAGTTCGGCCACGAACTCGGCCACGTCTGGCAGGACCCGAACGCGGGCGGCTGGTTCGCCGAGTCGGTGGCGACGGCGATGTCGCACGTGTGCCTCGCCGAACTCGGCAAGAAGTGGAAGACCTCGCCGCCCTACCCCCACTGGGCCGACTACGCCCCGAACTTCACGAAGTACCGCGGCGACACCCTCAGGGATCAACTCAATCGCCTCGAGGTCCCCTCGCCCGACGAGGCGCCCGACTGGCTCAGAGCCCACCTGCCTGCCCGCATCCGCGACGGCAAGGTCGACCGGCCCGAGCAGGCGGCCGGCGCGGTGGTGATCGAGCGGGCCCTGCGGAAGCACCCGAAGGCGTGGGGCGCGCTCGCGCGCCTGGGCGCCGTCACGAAGGACGGCCGCGTCGACTTCGCCCGCTGGCACGAACTCGTCACGGAGGACGAGCGGCCCCTGGTCCGCGACCTCGCCGACTCTTTCGCGCCGCTCCAGGCGGAGGCCGGGCCGCCCGCGCCGCCGAAGGCGCCCGATCCCGCCCCTGCTCCCCCCGCCCGAGATTCCGCGGCCCCGCCCCCCAACCCCGCCGCGAAGGCCCCCTGACGGGCCGCCGGCCGACGCGGCCAGAGTCCCGCTTCCCCCGCGCCCTTTCCTGTGCTATACTCCAGCCGGGTTGTGTGGGAAGGCCGCCAAGTCACCTTGTCTTTCTGCCCCGGCGCGCAGCCGCGCGCTCCGTGGCGGCCGAGAGCGCCGATCCTTATCGCAAGCGTCCGTGCCCGCGCTGCCGCGCCCGCCGAGAGCGGGGCCGCGGCAAGGGTTCGCCGCGGGCGAAGCGCCCGCACGGGCCGCGACACAGGGGGGACTTTGTCCCGGGGGGGGATGCCTCATGATGCGACTCGCCGCCGCCTGCACCATGGCCGCCGCGCTCGCCGTCCTGGCAGCGCCGGCCGCGCGGGCCCAACTCAAGGTCACCGAGATCCTGTACAACCCCGCCAGCAGCGACGACGCCGCATGGGAATATATCGAGCTATACAACTGCTCGGCGGTCGATTCGGTGGCCCTGGGCGGCTGGGTCCTCGACGACGACGACGGCAACCCCCTCACGAGCTCGAACGTCCTGGCCGGGACCGTCGCCCCGCTGGGCACCGTCGTCCTCTTCAACGTCGACGCGAACACCCTCACCGCCGTGCGCGACGCCTGGGGCGCCGCCGCCCGGTTCGTCGGCGTCCGCGACTGGCCCTCGCTGGCCAACGACGGCGACCGCTTCGGCCTCTGGGACGGCTTCCTCTCCTACAACAGCCGCCACTGGGCCAACGCCCGCATCGACATCACCTACCACGACTGGGGCGACTGGCCCGCGGACGACGGCGTCGCCTCCGTCCATCTCGTCGACCTGGCCGCCGACTGCCGGGTCGGCGCCAACTGGGCGCTCTCGCGCGTCGGCGACTCGCAAGGCGCGTACGTGAGCAACCCCGCCGGGACCGGCGGCGACACGAACGTCGGCAGCCCCGGCTCCGTCGTGCCCGAGCCGGCGACGGCGGCGCTCGTGGCGCTCGGCGCGGCCGCGGCCCGCCTGGCGCGCCGCCGGCGCGGCGGCGGGGGAAGGTGAGGCGCGGCGCCCATGCGGATCGGACTCCCGGTGGCCATGATCGCCTTCCTCTCGACCGGCGCGTGCGGCCAAGCCGCGGACCCGGCCCGGTCCCGCGAGGGCCTCGTCCGCGACGAAGTCATTTATGAACACGCCGCGTTCCCGCAGTGCCACGCCTCGACGCTGGCCGAGACGCCCGGCGGCGCCCTCGTGGCCGCCTGGTTCGGCGGCTCGCGCGAAGGCGCCCCCGACGTCGGCATCTGGCTCGCCCGGCGCGTCCGGGGGCGCTGGACCGAGCCCGTCCAGGTGGCCGACGGGCCGGGCGAGTTCTCCTATCCGGCCGTCATCCAGACCGCCGGCCGCATGGGCATCGGAGCAAATGGGTTCTCCTTCCCCCTTTTTTCCTTGCCGCGTCCTTGACAATCGCCGATTCTGGAGTATATTCTGAGAGTCGCAGAGGATGCCCGGGGCCTGCGACCGCACAGAGCGGTCGCGGCCCCTTTTTTGCCGCAGCGCAGGGCATCCGACCGGGCCAAGCCAGGCCCCGAGCATGCCTGCTGCGACGCGAGGGTGAGAGGGGAGGACCAGCAGTACCAGAGGACAATTGAAGGGCGTTGCTGGAGTCCGCCTGTACGCAGCGATCGGAGCGGCCCTGCGGGGCGCAGGTCGCTGAGGCCCGACCTAGGGGGTGGGCCGTAGGCGGGCGAGTATCGAGGACTCTCCGGGGGAAGCCGGCCGATCATAGCCGGTTTCCCCCCTTTTTTTCATCCCGCGCGGTCGAGAGTGCCGCGCGGTGCACAGGGCGACGGGGAAGTGGTTTCCCCGGTGCCGCAGCCAACTCGAACGGACAGGAGGACTTACATGGCCAGGTGCGGGCGATGGGCGTGGCTCTTGGGGATGGCCCTTGTGCTGGTGGCGGCCGGTCCCCTTCGGGCCGAGGACGACTCCGTCAGTTACATGTTCATGGTCAGCGCTCCGGCCGAGGTCTCCTACATGTTCATGAACAGCGGGCCGACGGCGCCGGTCAGCGTCGCCGACACCATCGTCGACCCCGCGTCGCTTTCCGGCGCCACCGTCATGTTGCAGGGCGTGCCGACGTCGCGGTGGACGTTCGGCTGCTCCGCCACCTCGGCGGGCATGATCTTCGGCTACTATGACCGCCACGGCTTCGCCAACATGTACACCGGCCCGGCCAACGGCGGGGTGGCCCCCGTGACCGAGTTGGGCCAGGGGATTCCCGGCGACACCGGCTACCCCTTCGCCGGCTCCTGCTCCATCATCGCCACCAAGAACGGATTCGACGGCCGCGTGACCAACGGCCACGTCGACGACTACTGGACCGGCTACGGCAACCCCGGGCCCGATCCCTTCGAGGGCGTCCGGGCCGAGCACGCCTGGGGAGACTGCACCGCCGACTACATGGGCACCAACCAGTGGAAGTGGGACCTGAACCTGAACGGCGCCAGGGACGCCAACTCCGACGGCTCGACCACCCTCTGGGCTTACACGTCGTACGGCGGCAAACTCTACGACTGGATCCCGGATCCCGCGTACGGCCTGCCCCAGACGGAGCTGTGCCACGGCATGCGCCTGTTCGCCGAATCGCGCGGCTACACGGTCGTCGAGAACTACACGCAACTGATCGACACGGTCGCCACCGGCGGCTTCTCCTTCCAGGACTACATGAACGAGATCGACAGCGGCTGCCCCGTCATGATCCAGGTCGAGGGCCACTCCATGGTGGGCGTCGGCTACTACGAGGACTCCCAGATCATCTATCTGCATGACACCTGGGGCAACTACGTCGGTGCGATGCCGTGGGGCGGCTCCTACTCGGGCATGGCCCAGCGGGCCGTCACGGTCATCCACATCACGCCGGAGCCTGCCACGCTCGTTCTCCTGGCGCTCGGGGGCGGCCTGGCGCTGCTGCGGCGCCGACGCGCCGCCGCGTGAGCCCGCGCGGCCGCGCCGAGCGCGTCCGCCACACGGCTAGAGAAGACCCGTCGCCCGGTCGGTTCGCCGACCGGGCGGCGTTGTTCTGTGCGAACCGCGCGCCGCGTTCCCCTCGCCGGGCGCGTGGCGTTCGCGTGCCTACGCGGGCGCCGGCGGGCCGCCTCACTCGCGCGGCAGGAGGACGACGTCCGCCACGTCGAGCGGCAGCGTGAGCCGCACGTCCTCCCCCAGCGCCTCGACCTGCACCCGCGCCCCCTCCGTGCTCACGGCCCGCGCGGGCGGCTTCATCCCGCGGAGGCGTACGTCCAGCAGCCCGATCGGCCGGTGCGTGTGATTGACGAGCACCACGGCCGCGCCCTTCGGCCCCACCAGGAGGCTCGTCCCGACCACGGGCACCCTTGCGGCCGCCACCGGCCGCACGCTTGCCACGTCGAGCGGCACCTGGAAGATGGCGCGCGGCTCCGGCGGCCACACCTCGTCGAGCGTCGTCTGGCCCTCCTTGAAGGGCGAGTACGCCAAGCCCGGCAGGAACCCGACCGCGACGACCCATCCGCGCCCGTGTCCCCGCGTCGCCCCGGCGATCTTGCCGTCCTCGTAGGCTGCCCTCAGGCCGCACCCGAGCGGGACCGAACCCCAGGGGTCCGTGGGGCCCTCCGGCTCGCGCAGGTCCAGCCGGCACCCGATCACCTTCACGTTGAACGGCCGCTCGCCTTCTATCGTCACCTTGGCCCGCGCGAGGGGCCGGATGCCCGGCAGGTCACCCCGCTCGTTGTAGTCGTGGCCCTGCTCTTTGACGAACCGCGCGGCCGCGTCGCGGGGCCAGACGCGCTCGGCGAAGGGCGGCACGCACGGCTCGAAGAACTCGTCGCGCGTGGCCGCCCCGCCCGCGAGGTACACGACGCCCCCCGCGCGCACCCACGCATCCACCGCCGCCGCCGCCCGGCGCGTCAGGCACTGGCCGATGACGTAGAGCACGCGGTACCCGGCCAGCCGCCCCGCCTCCACCTCTTCCTCGCCGAGGAAGTCCGGCTGGACGCCCAGGTGCCTGAGGGCGTGCCAGGCCAGGCGCGTCTCGACGAAACTCGCCGGGTCGTCCGTGTGCCAGAGGTCGTGGCTCACGGCGTAAAGGATCGCCACGGGGTCGCGCACCGGCCGCGCGGGCCAGAGGACCTCCTCCCCGCGTTCCAGCGCGCGGGCGAAGCGGGCGATGCCGTCATACTCGCTCCGCAGGTCCGACCAGTAGTTCTCCGTGCCAATGCACGTAGGGCCATACGTCCAGAAGCAGAAACTCTTCGCCCCCTGCCCGAGCGCCGCGTAGGCCTTGAGGCGCAGGTACCGGTCGTCGCTCGGCGTCAGGAGGCCGCGCAGGGCAACGGGCCTGTCGCCGATCCCGCTTCGCAGGATCGCGCTCAGATACTCGAACGTCTGCGCGCCCGTCCACGTGCTCCCCGGGCCGTACATGTGGTTGAGGCCCAGCCAGTCCTCGGCCGAAAGGACGTCCACCGCCTCCCGCCGCCCGATCTCCAGGAAGTCCAGCCCCCGGTACCCCATGCCGAGGTGCGGCGGGCCCCACGCGCCCAGGAACCCGTGGTCCGACGGCAGCGTCTCCGTCTTCATCCCCGGCAGGGCCGCGCGCACCAGGTCCGACGTCTGCCTCAGTTGCCGCACCGACCACGCCTGGCCGAACTTGGCCGCGTGGTACATGAGGCGCCGCGTCGCCAGGTCGGCCTGGCGCGGCAAGGTCCTCTCGTACATCGCCTCGGCCGGGTACGCGACCTCCTCGAGCGGCCGGCCGAGAGTCTCCCGCGTCTCGCCTCGCTCGCGGAGGTACGCCCGGAACCAGCCGTCGAGTTTCGCGCGGTCCACCTTGCGGAAGTCGAGGGTCTGGATCTCGTCCGAGATCACGTAGTGGGCCATGTGCTCATACGTCCATCTGCCGTCCTCGGTCGCGAGCGTCCGCGCGATGGCGGCCCCCTCCCCCTTCTTCCACGCCTCGGCCGACGCCTCGGGGTCCGGCCCGAGTTGCCACGTGGCCGCGTAGGTCCGCACGCCGGCGTCGTGCATCACCGCCACGGGCAGGCCCCCGACGACGTTGAACCCGAGTTGCCGCAGGGCCTCCGTCTCCTGCCGCGCCAACGCCGGGTCGTAGTGGCCCCAGATCGAGGTGATGAGGTCGAACCGCCCGACGCGCGGCGGCTCGCCCGGGCATGCCTCCCGCGCCCACGCCAGGTGCCGCGCGGCCATCTGGGAACCCGTCTCGAACTCGCCCTTCTTCTCGCGCAGGGGGTGCGGCAGGAGGAACCCGATCGCCCCCGACACGCTTCGCTCAGTGAACCGGATGACGATGGCGGCCTCGTCGGCCCGGTCCGCGAGTTGGGCCTCGATGGCGCAGGGGCCGAGCGCCTCGCCCGACGCCGCCCGCGCCACCGTCAGTTTCGCCGACGGCCACTCCGCCAGGCCCCCTTCGCGGTTGAGCCGCCCGTGCAGGTCGGCCTTCCCAAGGTCGACCCAGCGGCTCCACGCGTCGCCCTGGACCTCGACCGTCTCGGTCGGCAGGTACCACTGGTCCTTCTTGCCGTCGTGCCGGAATCCGCCGACCTGGACCCGCCAAGCGGTGTCCTCTCGCGGCTCCGCGACGCGCAGCCGCAGGAACACGTCCGCCCCCCGCGCCGGCGCCGCCATCGCCAGGATCGCCGAGATCGTCGCCGCCAGTGTCCGCACAAACCGCTGCTCGCGCCGCATGGTGCCTCCCGGCCTTCGCCGCTGCCCGCTCGCGCCGCCCATTATAGACCGCCCGCCGCACCTTCGCCAACGCCTTGGGACCCGCCGGACGGCCCGCCGCCCTGCTTCCGGCGGGCAGGCTTCGCATTCCGCAATCGGGGTTGACACGGCCGGGGCCGGACGCTATCATGCCGCCGCTTCGAAGGAACGTGCGTTTCCCATGGGGTAACTGATCCGCCTGCGGGCGGACGTGGGGCTCCGGCGACGCGGCCGCTGAGTCCAAGCCTCGGAAACGCCCAGCGTGCCGCCCCATTCCGAATCGCGGGCTGCGCAAGAGCCATACGGGGATCGCTCCCCTGCCCCGTCGCCCGGGCAGGCGGGCGGTGCCCTCAGCGCGACGGCCGCGAGGCCCTCGCCCAGCGGACCAAGGTGAGGTCATGGCAAGGAAACTGCCGCACGACTGGTTCAACGACCCCTTGCGCGGGATGCCGGCGCGGGCCCTCCTCCTGGCGACGGGGACCGTGACGCCCGAGGACATGGAGAAGCCGTACATCGGCCTGGTGTCGAGTTTCACGGACCTCATTCCCGGCCACGCCCACATGCGTCGGCTGGAGCGGGCGATCGAGCACGGCATCTTCGCGGGCGGGGGCGTGGCGTGGCTGTTCAGCGTCCCCGGCATCTGCGACGGCATCGCCATGGGCCACGCGGGGATGCATTACAGCCTGCCCAGCCGCGAACTCATCGCCGACATGATCGAGTCGGTAACGCTCGCTCATCGCCTCGACGGCCTCGTCCTCCTCACGAACTGCGACAAGATCACGCCGGGGATGCTGATGGCGGCCGCGCGGCTCGACCTGCCGGCGATCGTCGTGACGGCCGGGCCCATGCTCGCGGGGCGGTACAAGATGGAGCGGCTGGACCTGGTGCACGACACGTTCGAGGCCATCGGGCGCTATAAGGCGGGCGAACTCACGAAGCAGGACCTCGCGGCCCTGGAGTGCGAGGCGTGCCCCGGCGGCGGATCGTGCCAGGGCCTCTTCACGGCCAACACGATGGCGTGCGTCACCGAGGCGATGGGGATGAGCCTGCCGTACTGCGCGGCCGCCCTGGCCGCCAGCGCCAAGAAGGACCGCATCGCGTACGCCTCGGGCAAGCGGATCGTGGACCTGGTGAACCAGGGGGTGACGGCGCGGCAAATCCTGACGCCGGAGGCGTTCGAGAACGGGATCGCGGTGGACATGGCCCTGGGCGGGTCGACGAACACCGTGCTGCACATTCCGGCGATTGCGAACGAGGCGGGCGTGGCGCTCCCGCTCGAGCGGTTCGACGAGATCAGTCGGCGCACCCCGCACCTGACGAACTTCCGCCCGGCCGGCGACATGATGATGGAGGACCTGGACGCGGCGGGGGGCATCCCGGCAATCCTCAAGCGGCTGAAAGGCCGCCTCAACGATTGCCCGACGGTGAGCGGCCTGTCGACCCATCTCATCGCCGACGGCGCGACGGTCTTCAGCGACGACCTGATCCGGACGCCGGCCAAGGCGTATCATAAGGAAGGCGGCATCGCGGTCCTGCGGGGCAACCTCTGCCCGGACGGGGCGGTCATCAAGCAGTCGGCGGTGGCGCGCCAGATGCGGCGGTTCACGGGCAAGGCCCGCGTGTTCGACAGCGAGGACGCCGCCAACCGGGCGATCCTGGCCGGCCAGATCGAGAAGGGCGACTTCCTCGTCATCCGCTACGAGGGGCCCGCCGGCGGACCGGGCATGCGCGAGATGCTGGCGGCCACGGCGGCCCTCCGCGGCCTCGGGATGATCCAGCACGTGTACCTGGTGACCGACGGGCGGTTCTCGGGCGGCACGGCGGGGCCGTGCATCGGCCACGTGAGCCCGGAGGCCGCGGCCGGCGGCGTCATTGCCCTGGTGAAGGACGGCGACGCCATCCACGTCGACCTGGACAAGCGGCTCCTGGAACTGCGCGTCGGCGAGGCGGAACTGGTCAAGCGCCGCAAGGCCTGGAAGGCCCCGGCGCCGAAGATCCGGACGGGGTACCTGGCCCGGTACGCGCGGCAGGTGACGAGCGCGAGCACGGGAGCCATCTGTAGGTAAGTGCGGAATGCGGAATGCGGAATGAACACCAGAAACGGAGAGAGTGGCGGTCGTTTACTCCGCACTCCGCATTTCGCACTCCGCACTCGTGGGCTACCCGGTGGTGTAATGGTAACACTGGAGGTTTTGGTCCTCCCATTCCAGGTTCGAATCCTGGCCGGGTAGCCAGTAAAGAAGTGCCTGAGTGCGTAAGCACCTGAGTGCCTGAGTCACTGAGGAACGGATGGCGGCGAAGGAACAGCGCGACAAGGCGAGACGGGTGAGCGAGAAGCCGGTGAAATCGCTGATCCTGGCGGCGGGGATGAGCACCCGCATGAAGTCCGCGCGGAGCAAGATGCTCCACGAGGTGTGCGGCAAGGCCATCCTCTCGTACGTGCTGGACGCCTGCCGAGAGGCGGGCATCACGGAGCAGATCATCATCGTCGGCGCCCTGCGCGACCAGGTGATGGCCGCCTACGCCGACGCGAAGGACCTCGCCTGGGTCGTCCAGGAGCCGCAGCAGGGGACGGCCCACGCCGTCATGGTCGCGCAGGACGCGCTCCGCGGCTACGAGGGGGACCTCGTGGTGATCGTCGGCGACGCGCCGCTCATCCGGCCCGAGACGATCCGGACGCTCCTGGAGACGCACCGCAAGGAAGCGGCGGCCGTCACGCTGGTGACGGCGGTGCTGGACGACCCGAAGTGGTTCGGGCGCATCCTCCGCGACGCGGCGGGGAACCTCCGGGGGATCGTCGAGGCCAAGGAGGCGACGCCCGAGGAGTACGCCATCCGCGAGGTCAACCCGTCCTACTACTGCTTCTCGTGGCCGGCGCTGGAGTCGGTGCTTGGGCGCGTCACGAACGCGAACTCGAAGAAGGAATACTACCTGACGGACGCGGTGGGCCTGCTGATCGGCGACGGGCGGAAGGCCGTGGCGATCTCGGCGGCGCAGGCCGAGGAGGTCGAGGCGGTCAACAGCCGCAAGGACCTCGCCCTGGTGGCGTCGCTGATGCGGCGGCGGATCCTCGAGCGCCTGATGGCCGAGGGCGTGACCATCGAGGACCCGGCGACCACCTACATCGACTGGGACGTCACAGTCGGCCAGGACACGGTGATCCGGCCGGGGACGGTCATCCGGGGCCCGTCGCGGATCGGGCGGAACTGCGTCGTGGGGCCGATGGCGCACCTCAGGCCCGAGACGGTGATGGAGGACGGGGCCGAGGTCGGCGCGTTCGTCGAGACCAAGAACGCCCACCTCGGCCGGGACGTCCTGGTCCGCCACCTGGCCTACCTGGGCGACTGCACGGTGGGGCCGCGGACGAACGTGGGGTGCGGCACGATCATCGCCAACTCGGACGGGCGCCGGAAGCACCGCACCGAGATCGGCGCCGACGCGTTCCTGGGCGCAGGGACGCTGCTGGTGGCCCCGACCTCGGTGGGCGATGGCGGCCGCACGGGCGCCGGGGCGGTCGTCACGCGGGCGCACCCCGTGCCGCCGGGCGAGACGTACGTCGGCGTGCCCGCCCGGCCGCACGCGCCCAAGCCGAAGGGGACGAAGCGATGAACCAACTGAAGGTGTTCTCGGGCAGCGCGAATCGGCCCCTGGCCGAGGCGATCGCGGCCACCCTGGGGAAGCCGCTCGGCAAGGCCTCCTTCACGCGGTTCCCCGACGGGGAGTCGTTCGTGAAGATCAACGAGGACGTTCGCGGCCGCGACATCTTCATCATCCAACCGACCTCGGCGCCGCAGAACGAGAACCTGATGGAGTTGCTCCTCTTCATCGACGCCGCCCACCGGGCGAGCGCCGAGCGGATCACGGCGGTGATCCCGTACTACGGCTACGCCCGCCAGGACCGCAAGGACGAGGGCCGCGTCCCGATCAGCGCGAAACTGGTGGCCAACATGCTCGAGGCGGCCGGGGCGGACCGCATCCTGACCGTCCACCTGCACGCCCACCAGGTCCAGGGGTTCTTCGACATCCCCGTGGACCACCTGCTGCCGGAGCCCGTGTTCGTGGACCACTTCCGCAGGCTCAAGATGTCGAACCTGACGGTGGTCTCGCCGGACGTGGGCAACGTCAAGACCGCCCGGCTCTACGCGGAACTGCTGAACGGCGACCTGGCGATCATCGACAAGGAACGCGTGAGCGGGTCGGAGGTCCGGGCCGCGGCCCTCATCGGCACGGTCGACGGCCGCAACGTCCTCATGGTGGACGATATGATCTCGAGCGGCGGCACGATCGCCAAGGCCGCCGGCCTCCTGAAGAAGCGCGGTGCCAAGGACGTCTACGTCGCCGCCACCCACGCCGTCTTCTGCGGCGGGGCGGTGGAGCGGCTCTCGGTCCCGACGCTGACGGGCATCGTCGTCACCGACACGATCCCGCTGCGCCCCGAGGCCCGGCGGATGAAGCGCCTCAAGGTCCTGAGCATCGCGGGGCTGCTGGGCAAGGCCATCAAGCGCATTCACCGACACGAGTCGGTCAGCCAACTGTTCCTGAGGAAAACCGCGGAGTCGTGACGGAAAGGAGTCCGCTGTGGCATTGACCAGCGAAGCGCTGCACGCGAAGAAGCGCGAGGCGAGCGGGACCAAGGCCTGCCGCCTCCTGCGCCAATCGGGCGAGGTGCCGGCCGTCCTCTACGGCCACAAGGAAGAGACCGTGCCGATCCAGGTCTCGCACGAGGAACTGGAGACGGCGCTGCGGCACCGCAGCCGCATCCTCGAACTCCGCCTGGGCAAGAAGACGGAGAACGTCCTCGTGCGCGAGGTCCAGTACGACGCGCTCGGCAACGAGATCGTCCACGCCGACTTCCTTCGCGTGGCGATGGACGAGGTCGTCGAGTTGCGGGTCCCGATCGTCCTCAAGGGGGCCCCCAAGATCGAGCACACGGTCCTCCAGCAGGTGCTTGACGCCGTCGAGATCGAGTGCTTGCCGGGCAACATCCCGGACGCCATCGTCCTCAACGTGGCCGACCTCAAGGAGGACGAGTCGAAGGAGGTGCGCGACCTCGTGGTGCCCCCGGGCGTCAAGATCCTGACCGACGCCGACATCATCGTTGCGACGCTCACCAAGGCCGAGGAAGAGGAGGTCGTGGCGGCGCCGGCCGAGGCGGGCGCGGTAGAGCCGGAACTCATCGGCCGCAAGCCCGAGGAGGCCGAAGAGGCCGAAGAAGCCCCCGAGAAGGAAAAGAAGGAGAAGAAGGAGGAGCCGAAGGGCGAGTAGCCCCCGCGTCCGCAGGGAGGTCACAGGACCGGCGGGCGTCCGGCGAGCCGCATGAAACTCATCGTCGGCTTGGGGAATCCGGGAACCGACTACGCCGACACGCGGCACAACGTCGGCTGGCGGGTGGCCGAGGTCCTGGCCGCGCGGTGGGACGCCGGCCCGTGGAAGGAGAAGTTCGACGCCGCCGTGGCCGAGGCCCGGCCGGCTGGCGAGAAGGTGGCGCTCGTGCGGCCGCTGACGTGGATGAACCGCTCGGGCCTCGCCGTCCGTCAGGCGATGGCGTTCTGGAAGGTGGCCGCCGAGGACGTGCTGGTCGTCCTGGACGACCTCGCCCTGGACCTCGGCCGGCTGCGGCTGCGGGCGAGCGGGTCGGCGGGCGGCCACAACGGGCTGGAGTCGGTCATCAGCGAGTTGGGGCACGACGGATTCGCGCGGCTGCGGGTGGGGATCGGGCCCGGCCCGGGACCGGAGGCCCAGGTGGACTTCGTGCTGGCGCGGTTCGGACCCGAGGAGAAACCCGTGATCGCGCGGGCGATCGACGAGGCGGCCGCCGCCGCACAGTGCTGGGCAACGCACGGCCTCTCCGAGGCCATGAAGCGTTTCAACCGACCCAAGGAAGAATGAGCCTGCAAGAGGAGGTGGCCGAGGAGGCCAACAGACGATGGCGAACACCGAACAGATTCGCGTGTACGAAGCCATGTTCCTGGTGGACTCGGGGCTGGCGGCTTCGTGGGACGACCTGGCCCGGCAACTCGGGGGGATCCTCACGCGGCATGGGGCCGAGGTGATCGGCCTCACGCGGTGGGACGAGCGCAAACTGGCCTACCCCGTGGGGAAGCAGAAGCGCGGCACGTACGCGCTGGCGTTCTTCACCCTGGCGAACGGGGCCGCCGTCGCCGAGATCGAACGCGACTGCCAACTGTCCGAGCAGATCCTCCGGACGCTGGTCCTGCGGGCCGACCACTACACGGTCATCCACATGCGCATGCAGTTGGGCGAGGACCTGAACGAGGACGTCGCGAAGAAACTCGCCGAGGCCCGCGGGGAGCCCCTGGTGGCCGCGCCGGCCGCGCCGGCCGCGCCGCCCGCGCAGGCCCGCCCTGCCCCGGCACGCGACGCCCCGCCGCAGACGCCGGCCACCGGCGGCGAAGCCGCAGTCCCATAGCGAACCGGGCACACACGCCTGCCGGCCGGCAGGCAGGCGTCCCGAGAGCAAGGAGGGCCCGTCATGGCCAACTACAACCGCGTCCTGCTGATCGGCAACCTGACACGCGATCCGCAGTTGCGATACACCCCGGCCCAGCAGCCGGTGTGCGAGTTCGGCCTGGCCGTCAACCGCTCCTGGAAGGGCAACGACGGGCAGAAGCACGAAGACGTCTGCTTCGTCGACTGCACCGCCTGGGGACGCCAGGCCGAGACCCTCTCCAAGTACATGAGCAAGGGACGCCCGCTCTTCGTGGAGGGCCGCCTGACCTTCCGCCAGTGGGACGGGCCGGACGGCAAGAAGCGGAGCAAACTGGAGGTGACCGTCGAGAACTTCCAGTTCCTCGGCGGCCCGCGCGGCGAGGGCGGCGGGGGCGGCGGGGGCGCCGCCAAGGGCGGCGGCGGGCGCGCCACCCCCGGCGACGCCAAGCCCCAGGAGGCGCCCGGCGCCCAGGACCCGGCCGCCCCGTCGGACTACGACTTCAGCCAGGACGTGGATGACGACACCATTCCCTTCTGACCACGGAACAGGAGAACGCAGTGTTCAAGCCCAAGAGCAAGAACAAGAAGCCGAAAAAACGCAAGGTCGTTCGATTCCGCGAGCGATCGAAGTGCCGCTTCTGCCGCGAGAAGATCACGCACATCGACTACAAGGACGTACAGACGCTCCAGAAACTAACGACCACGCGCGGCAAAATGCTGAGCCGTAAGCGCAGTGGCAACTGTGCCAAGCACCAGCGCGAGGCCAAGCGGGCGCTGAAGCGCGCGCGGTTCCTCTCGCTGATGCCGTTCGTGGCCTAGGAGAGTCCGGAAGCGAACGAGGACGCGCCCCGCGGGGCCGCCCGTGATTCGGGAGAACGTACCATGAAGGTGTTACTCCGCCAAAACGTGCCGGACCTCGGCGCCATCGGCGACATCGTCGAGGTCGGCGCCGGCTACGCCCGGAACTACCTCTTTCCCGGCCACCTCGGCGTCGAGCCGAACCCGGCCAACCAGAAACGCATCGAGCAGGAGAAGGTCGAACACGCCACACGCGAGAAACTGCGCGTCGACCGCCTGAAGGAAGTGGCCGCCAAGATGAACGGCTTCTCCGTCACGATCAAGGCCAAGGCCAACGAACTCGGGCACCTGTTCGGCTCCGTCAACGAGCAGCACATCGCCGACGCCCTGGCCGCCGAGGGATATCCTGTCCGGCCCGAGCAGGTGGCCCTGGCGGCGCCGATCCGGACGCTCGACAAGTTCCGCGTTCCGATCAAACTGGCCGACGACATCCAGGCGGAGGTCGACGTCTGGGTCGTCCCCGCCTGAGCGGCCCGCCGGCCGGCCCCGCCCTCGTGCGTCCGCGCGGCAAGGAGGGCGGCCCTGCGCGCGGCGCGGCTCCGCCTGCCCGTCGACCCGTCGAGGGCCTCGGGGCCGAGCGGGCGGACGGGCTTTTTTGCTGGCGGGCGCGTGCCGATTGGCTATAACCGACCGTTGCCGCGGACCCCGCGCGGGGCGCCGCGCGAGAAGGTGTCGCCATGCCCGACGATCCGCTGCTCGACAAGGTTCCCCCCCACAGCATCGAGGCCGAGATGAGCGTCCTCGGGGCCATGATGCTCAATGACGAAGCCCTGGGCGCATGTATCCAGATCCTCGACAGTGAGGAGTGCTTCTACCGCCGCGAGCACCGCATCCTCTTCAAGTTGCTCATTCAGTTCTTCGAAGACAACCACGCGGTCGACTTTGTGACCTTCAGCCAGAAGTTGCGGGACAAGGGCCAACTGGACGAGATCGGCGGCCAGAGTTATCTCGTGACGCTGGTCGAGAGCGTCCCGACCGTCGCCAACGCCGAGTACTACGCCCGGATCGTCAAGGAGAAGGCGCTCCTGCGGGCGATGGTCGCCGCCGCCGGCGAGATCGTCCGCGACGCCCACGCCCAGGGCCAAAACGTCGACGAGGTCCTCGACCGCTGCGAGCAGCGGATCTTCGAGATCACCGAACGCAAGATCGTCGGCCAGGCCCAGGACGTCCGCACCATCCTGAGCCAGGTGATTCAGACCCTCGACTTCCAGGGCGGCCACAGCGTCACCGGCCTGGACACGGGCTACTACGAACTCAACGAGATGACGCGCGGCTTCCAGCCGGGGGAACTCATCATCCTGGCCGCCCGCCCCAGCGTCGGCAAGAGCGCGCTGGCCCTCAACTTCGCCGAACACATCGCGGTGGACCAGAACCAGCCCGTCGCCTTCTTCAGCCTCGAAATGAGCCGCGAGGAACTCGCCCTCCGCCTCCTCTCCAGCCGCGCGCGCGTCGACGGCCAGAAACTCCGCAAGGGCCAACTCTCCACCCCCGAAGTCCGCAAGATCATGGAGGTGGCCGACTACCTCTACAAGGCCCCCCTCTACATCGACGACACGCCGGCCCTGCGAGTACTCGACCTGAGGGCGAAGGCGCGGCGGCTGATGGCGCGGCACGGGATCAAGTTGATCATCTGCGATTACCTCCAACTGATGAGTTCGCCAGGCGCCGAGAGCCGCCAGGTCGAGGTCTCCACCATCAGCCGCGGCCTCAAGGCCCTCGGACGCGAGTTGCGCATCCCGATCCTGGCCGTCGCCCAGTTGCGCCGCGAGAGCGAGGAACACAACCAGCCGCGCCTCTCCGACCTCCGCGAATCCGGCGCCCTCGAGCAGGACGCCGACGTCGTCATGCTCATCCACCGCGAGGAGATGCGCCACCCCCTTGGCACCCCGGAACGCGAAGAGCATCGGGGCAAGGCTGAACTGATCATCGCCAAGCAGCGGAACGGTCCGACGGGCCTGCTGAAACTGACGTGGCTGCGGCAGTACGCACGATTCGAGCCCTCTTCCGATCGCGAGCAGACGCCGGATACTAGTACGGCCGACGTTGAGGAGCCCCCGGCGGAAGGCTACCGCGGCGGGCCGGG
>Ga0315274_10006227_pt1 | contig 17388 bp, 17 predicted proteins | sample YL17G02_20_MG_FD_203700 | JGI IMG/M metagenome (GOLD analysis project Ga0315274, IMG submission 203700) | Sediment microbial communities from Yellowstone Lake, YNP, Wyoming, USA - YL17G02_20 | ecosystem: Environmental > Aquatic > Freshwater > Lake > Sediment | place: USA: Wyoming | collected...
TAGTCAAACCGGTGAGCCGACGAACAGAAATGCCATTCAAGGCCGACTGAGCGGGCAAGCTGGCACCACACAGCCACGCCCGGTGTTCACCTCCGGAGGTAAATGGCGCGGTTGCACAGGCAGAGTTCACGTCCTTACGGAGCCCCAGGTGGTGGAGCTGGACCAGTGGATTTGACGACGCGTCCGGTTGTGCTACTGGAAACAGTGGAAACGGCCGGGCAGCCGACGGTGTCATCTGCTCGCCTTGGGCATCCGCCCGGAGGAAGTGCATTTGGCGAGTCGGTGTCGGCGGGGCTACTGGTGGATGAGCGGCAACGGGATCGTGCAACGGGCCTTGGACAACCCCTGGCTCGCGGAACAGGGCGTGCCCAACCTGCGGCAACAATGGATCGACCTGCATTACGGAAAACAGAATCCGCTCGCGGACCCTGCCTCCGTTAACCTGACCGGAATCGCCTAGTGCGGACGCGCATGCTAGGTGGTGTGGGAGCCGGGAGGTCAATCCTCCCGGCGACCCGATTTGTTAGGCCAGGTCTGGATAATAAGGTCATGGCTGCCGTGCGGCCACGAGGACGCTATCCGGCGAAGGCAGAGGGATGATGCTGCTGACGTGGAAACCCGCTCCGGAAAGAAGGTTTCGGTACTCCAACTCGGTTCTTTCTCGCGCCCCGCTCTCCATCATCAGCACCCCAAGGTCGAGGAACTTTCCCAGAAACGGCTCGTTGCCAGTGGGGATCACCATTTCAACCAACAGCAGCTTGCTGCCCGGCGGCATGGCCTGCTGACAGTTCCTCAGAATCTTTGTCGCATGCTCGTCATCCCAGTCGTGAATCACATGCTGAAGAATGTAAACGTCGCCACCTTTGGGAATGGCTTCAAAGAAGTCACCACCGAGAACCTGGCAACGGCTCAACAGGCCGCGAGATTCGAGCAAGTGCCTGGCTGCTTCAACTGTGGCGGGCAAGTCGTAGATGATGCCGCGCAACTGCGCGTGATGTGCCAAGATGGTGGAAATGAGCGTTCCGCGTCCCCCGCCTACGTCAACCACAACGGCTGAATCGTGGAAGGGGTAGGCGGTGGCCACCTGGGCTGCCGTCTGGCTGGTGTAAGCAGACATGGCCCGATCGAAGACAGCGCCAGCTTCCGGGTGCTTCTTCATGTAATCGAAGAACCGCATTCCGTGGACGTGCTCGAACGAGGACTTGCCGGTCTGCACGCCAAAATGAATCTGTCCCCAGGCTCTCCACCACCAGTCTTCCCCGGTCATGATCGCGATGGCACGAATGGAGTTTGGCGCATCGCTCAGTAGCGCCCCAGCCATCGGCGTCAGCGCGAAGCGCCCGTTCCTGTCTTCCGCGAAGACACTAATGCTGGCCAGCGCCCGCATCAAGCGAAAGAGCGACGGCGCGTGTGTTCTGGTGGCGGTGGCCAGTTCAGCAATGCTTCGCGGCCCATCCTTGAGGTGATCGGCCACAGCCAACTTTGCAGCCACGTAGATGGCTTGGGCATACCAGAAGCCAAGGGTCTGTTCCAGCAGCGCCACGTGCGGCGGGGCCAATCTCCGGCGCAGGTTCTCCAGCGAATCGCGCAAAGCCGATATGATCCTCACCAACCACACAGGTGGGACCTTCACATCGGCACGGTCAGGTTTCGTGTGGTCATTCATCCGGGGCTTCGGGCCCTAACAGTCTTAATAACCTCAACTGAGTTGATGATAACAAGGCACGAGGGTCGGGCGGTTGAGCGCTGGCCTCCGGGCTTTCAAGAGGCCGACACTACGCCGCGCTTTGGGCCTGTCAAGTTCCCCCAAGTCGCGCTATGGCAGGGAGTTGGCACTACGATGGTGGCCGGGTCGCGCGGGGTCGAAGCCGCGCACTGACGCCGGCCCCGATTAGGTCACGGACGATGAGTGCATGACCGGAAAAAGCTCAACTCGCGCGGAGGTTCTCATTCCCCGACTGGCCAGAGGTGCTGGGCCGGGCTGCCCTCTCCCCCGCCCACCGCGAAAGCTACGCTGTCACCTTGGGCTGGTATGGTGGCTGGACGGCCCGTTTTTCCACGGAAGCCTGAGATTCGTGTTGCGCCACTTTGGGTTTGCCGGCGACGCCCCTTCCCGGCTAGATGATGGCGTGCGCGGGCGCTTGCTGCTGTGGTTTTCGGTCGGCCTGAACGCCGCCTTGGTGCTGATGCTCTGGCGGCTGCTCCAGGTTTCCGCGCCCGAGGATCCCGCTGGCTCGCCCATGCTCGCGCGCGGCACGACCAACACCGTCTTCCGCACCAACGTGGTCGTGCGCCGTCAGCTCTTCCTCTGGAGCGAGATCGAGTCGCACGACTATCCCGTCTATATCGCCAACCTCCGCCGGATCGGTTGTCCCGAGGCGACCATCCGCGACATCATTGTGGCGGACGTGAACCAGCTCTACGCCCGGCGCCGGGCCACGGAGATCGTCACGGCACCTCAGCAGTGGTGGCGATCCGAGCCCGACCGGGCCGTCCGTCAGACCGCCCTTGCCCAGATCCTGGCGCTGGAGGAGGAGCGCCGCGCGTTGCTCACAAAGCTCCTCGGACCGGATTGGGAATCCGCGGATTACCCGCTGCCTTCGCTGGAGAGCATCACTGTCCTCGACGGCCCGGTTCTGGGCAGCCTGCCGCCGGACACGAAGCTGGCGCTGCAGCGGATCGAACAGCAATCGCTGGAACGTATGAACGCCTACGTCCGGGAGCGGCGGGCGGAGGACGAGTCCCCGGATGCCGCCGAACTGGCGCGGTTGCGGCGCCAGACGCGTGACGAACTCGCGCGCGTGCTGACGCCGGAGCAACTCGAGGAGTACCTGCTCCGCTATTCGCAGAACGCCGTCCAACTCCGCGAGCAACTGCGCGGCTTCGACGCCTCGGCCGAGGAGTTCCGCACCCTCTTTCGCACGCTGGACCCGCTGAATCAGGAACTGCAACTCGCTGCCGGCAGCACGGACCCGACCGCCGCCGCCCACCGGCAGGAGTTGGAGCGACAGCGTGAAACCGCCATGCGCGAACTGCTGGGCACAGAACGCTACGAGGACTATCAACTCAGCCAGAACCCGCTCTACCGCCAGGCGCGCGAACTGGCTACGCAGTCCGGCGTCTCCCAAGACCAGGTCGCCCCGCTGATGCTGATCCTGGGCGTGACCGAGAAGGAGGAACAGCGGATTCGCAATGACCCGTCGCTCACCGCTGAGGAACTGGCCGAACAACTTCAGACCACCCGCGACGCCCGGCAAGCGTCGTTGCGCCGTCTGCTCGGTGAGGAGGCCTTTCGGCGCTACGAGCAGCGTCAGGCCCCTCCCGTACCCCAGTTGCCTGTTCCCTCGCCTCAACCGTGATCCCGCCCACCCCGCCGCCCCCCATTTCTTCTTCGGCCGTTCCGCGCATCCTGCTTGTGGACGATGACCTCATCAACCAGAAGGTCATGGTCAACGTGATCAAGCGGCGCGGCTGGGAGGCCGTGTCCGCCCTGAACGGCCAGCAGTGCCTGGATCAGCTCGCCCGTCAGCGATTCGACCTCGTGCTGTTGGACATCCAGATGCCCGAGCTCAATGGCTTTGAAACCGCCGCCCTGGTCCGCCGGCAGGAGGCGCAGCAGGCACAGTCTCCGGATCCCCCGGCACCGACCGTGCCCCCGGTGCGGGTCCCGATCATCGCGCTGACGACCGTGTCCGAGCCGGGCACGCGCGATAAGTGTTTATCCGCCGGTATGGACGACCATCTGACCAAGCCGGTGAACACGCAGGCACTCTACGGCATGGTTCAGAAGTTCCTCGGGCTGGCGCCGTGATTGCCTGTCCGGTTAGGTGGAGCGGTCCCGGTGAACCGCCAATCACCCAATCCCAGGTAGGGCGAACCGTCCCCGGTGAGCCGTCATCGATGACCACGTGGCACTATCGGCTCACCGGGGACGGTTCGCCCTACCGAATGCGCAATCTTCAAACAACTTCTTCGACCGGCTCTCAGGCGGAGGGCGGCGGGAAGAAACGGCCCAGTCGGGCAAAGAGCGATTTGTCGCCTTCGAGCAGCAGCCGGCGGTCCTTGAGCGCATCACGCACTTCGATCTGCTGGGTGAAGATGCCCGCCCAGACCGGCGTCGCGCAACGGATCCTCAGGTCCGGGCGCTCACTGGTTCCCTCGGTCAATTCGCAGCACCCGCGGTCGAAGTGGACGCGGAAGTGCAGGTTCTGGTCCGGAAACTCGAACTGCAACACCGCCTTGATTCGCGCGGCGGCGCGCGCGTCAAAGGTGCGGACCATCTCGCGCATGAGGATGCGGACATCCTCCGCGACGCGGGACTGCACTTCGGAGGGCGTGAGGGCCGCCGCTCCCAGCTCCTCCGCCCGGGCCCAATAGATATTGGCATAGGTGCGGAAGTGTTCGAGATCGGAGGCCAGCGGCAACGCGGCCGCGCTCATCGTTTTCTGGGTGAGCTGCCCGTGCATTCCCGCTTCACGCCCCGCTTCGATGAAGGCGGCCTCAATCAGCTTGAGCGTCTTCGGCTTCGAGAGGGGATAGTCCGTGAGGTACGACTCCGGCCGGGTGAGTTGGCCCCCCAGCTCGAGGCCCAGGCCGTCGGCGATGAGCTGGAAGGTTTCGTTGGCGGGCCGGTAGGTTTCCGGATCCTTGAGGGCACCGACGAAGATCGAGATCAGCTTCTTGCCCTGCCACCGTTCCGGATAGCGGGTCGAGTTTCGGGTCAAGCCCCGGGCTGTTTTCACAAAGCCCTGTTTCGTCAGCGGCAGCAGCCGCTCGATGAAGACCTTCATCAACGAACTCATCGAGTAGAAGTAGAGCGGTGTGGCGCACACGAGCACGTCCGCCGCGAGCACGTGTTCGAGCAGCTCGCCCATGTCGTCCGGATGAACGCATTGGCCCGGGGTTACCAGCCAGCAGTGATAGCAGCCCAGGCACGGCAGGACGCTTCGCGCCGAGAGATCCACGTCCACCACCTCCGCTTTCGTCTCGAAGAGGCCCTGGAGGAAAAGATCAGTAAACCGCTGGGTGTAGCCGGTCTTGCGCGGATTGCCCCGCAGGAGGAGCACGTTCATGGGAGGGCGTCCACCAAAGCCAGGGTGAGCGAGCCGCTGGCGATGAGCTGCCGGCCGACCGAGGCCTCGACGTTGAAACGAAAGAGCCCGGCGAACTGCCTGTCGCTTTCCGCCCGCAGGGTCAGGAGGTTTCCCGGGACGGCCGGATGGGTGTACTTCATGGTACTGGCCGCCAGGTAGAACATCCGCGGGCGGGCCGGCGGTTGATCCGAAGCGACCCGTTCGCTCAAGCCGAGCAAGAGGCCGCTGGTCTGGGCCAGGGCTTCGGTCACGAGCACGCCGGGCATGATGGCGCGGGCCGGGAAATGGCCGGCGAACTGGGGTTCCTCCGCCCGGAGCTGGCGCTCGGCCACGATCAACTTGTGCGGCTCAAGCTTCACCACCTGGTCCACGAAAAGGAAGGGCGGCCGATGGGGCAGGACGGCCTGCACGTCGGCCAGGGTGAAGAGCGGCTGCTCAGTCATGGCGCACGGGTGGTTCCAGATCCCAGATCGTACCGGTATCCAGTGATTTCAACTCGCGCGTCATCCGCCGGTACACGCGATCACTCATCGAATCGGCGTCATCCTCGGGAGTCGGACGAACCGGGTCAAGGAAACGGATGCGGTACTGGTTGTCGCCGCGCGGGAAAATGCTGCCCGGCAATTTGGCCATGAAGGGAAGCGTGGAGTGGATGATCACGGGAACCACTGGAAGCCCCGCCAGCCGGGCCAACTGAAAGGCGAAGCCATTGAAGCGCTGGAGGCGGCCGCTCCGGGCGCGCGCTCCCTCCGGGAATACCAGGAGGTTCTCGCCGCCTGCCAGGATCCGCCGGCATCGCTCCAGCGAGGCGGACACGGAGCTGAGCGCGTTCGGGTCCACGCTGACCAGATTGAAATGCCGGATCAGCAGGTGGTACATCGGCTGCCGACCGTGCCGGGACTTGATGAGGACGCCGGTGCAGGGCAGCAGGCCCAGGAGAGTGATGGAGTCCAGGTAGCCACGATGGTTGGCCACGTAGATCGCTGGCCGGAGCGGCAAGACCTGCTCCAGTCCGGAGATCTCGACGATGCGATACAGCCCCAACGCCGGCAGCCAGGTGCGGGTGAAGAAGCGCAGGAACGGGTGGGTGAGGGATTTCAGAAACCGCTGCTTGGTGTTCGGGAACGGCGTCAGGAGAATCAGCGCCGGCAACCCGCACGCGACGAAGACCGACTTGGCGAGAAAGTAACTCACATAGCCCACGGTGAACCGGAGCACCGTGAACGGAAAGAAACCCTGGCCGCTCGCCGTCATCGGTTCGTCCGGGTGGCTGGAGGACTTGAGCGAGCGTGCTTCGGTCGGACCAGTTTCTGAATCGCCGCGCGCTCGCCCGCCAGAGCCGGTTGGCCCGCCAAGGCCCGTTGGCCGGCGGCCGCCACCTCGTCGCTCCGACCCTGGCGCTGGAAGCTTTCGGCCAGCAGCCACGCGTTGCGGTAGAAGCCGGGGTTGTCCTTCTCCGCCTGCTCGGCGCAGGTTTGAGTGGTGGCGAACTGACGCCCCTTAAGCGCCCGCCTGCCTTCGTCCAACTGCTTGAGCGCCGATTGATAACGGCGATACTCACCCGAAACCAGCATGGGGTCTTCGCCCATCGACTGGTCCGGCAGCGCCTTCTCGAACGCGTTCACGTCGAACGCGACGAAGCGACCGAGTTGATGCGGTGGGGAGGCCGCCCAAAAAACGCCGGCGGTCAGGTCCATCACGACCGAATGGGTGGCGATGAGCGGATTGAGCGCACTGCGGTGGCCGTTGCCGGCGAACCGGTCGCCGACGAGCCGTCGGTCGCGCAGGATAGCCACGGCCTCGGCCGGATCGAGTGTGCCGGCAGCACGGCTCAACAGCTCACTCATCCGGTCGAAGCGCGGCTGCGACGTGTCGGCTTCGAGGAACTGGCGGTTAAGGGGGCTGTCTTTCAATTCCGACGTCAGATAATGGTTCGCGCACACGAGCTGCGTGGCGTTCGTGGCTTCCCGCACGGCCGTCTGCTCCGGCGTTTTCTCGACCACAAGAAATCGGCCGTCGGTCCGGCTGCCCACGAGGAACAGCGCCGACACGAACACGCGGCTCCGGCGGATGATGGCCACGGCTTCGTCCAGGTTCTGCGCGTGCTGGAGCGCTTCACGGGCCACCAGGCAGGTGGGCGTCGCCGCATCTCCCGGCAATCCCGAGGGGGCTCCATTGACGGTCACGCACAAGCCCGCGCGGTTCAGGCCGGACACGCAGCCGACCATTCCGGCCCAGGAAAGGGAGACAAACGGGATGCCCTCCGCGGGTTCACACAGAACGACCAGGCGATCCTCGTCGAACACCGGCGCGGCTTCCCAGTCGAAGTTTCGCCCCGCGATCAGGTGGCCGTCGCGAGTACTGGCGTCCCAGGCGCCGAAGGCGGTACAGCCCCGCCGGATGAGCGGGCTGTTCATGAGCATGTAGGAGATGTCCTGGGCCGCGTGGTAGTTCAGGACCCGGAAGTAGTAGGGGCCCATCTCCGGATGTGCATCCGGGCAACCGCGGCTGACGCCGAGGACCTCGAACTGCTGTTCGAGGGACACGTGATCCGCCAGGTGCCGGTTCTTGTACACGACCACAAACTTGAGCAGGAACTGCGTCCAGCGGTACGGCACCACGCGATGGAACATCGCGACCATCGTGTCTTCCTGCCGGTGAATGAGCTTCTCGGTCAACACGCCGTTGGCGTAGCCCATCTCGAAAGACGTGCCGGTCAGATATAGCACCGGCAATCCCTCGCGTCGGTCCAGCCAGCTCCGGCCCAGATACACGCGGTCGCCGCGGCGCTCCGGCGCCAGGCGCGTGATGGCCGGTTCCTCGGCCAGCGGTGGCGGGTCCGGCACCCAGTGCCACATCAACGCCCAGAGGATCAGGTAAAGCAACCCGATGGCCACTACGAAGCCGGCGGCGCACTTCAGCAACCGGCGACGCCACTTGCGCCAACGGCTCATGGCGTCACCTCCGAGGCGGCACCGGCGGCGTTCGTCGGCGGCCGGATGTTCAACTCCGCCACGCGCAAGTGGAGTCGGTAGGCCCCGGCGTCCACGCGAATCTCAGTGGGCAGGTCCTGCGGCCATCCTTCGTATCGGCGGTGACGTCCGAGGATCGCACGGTAAACCCGCCGCCCCTTTTCCCTGAGTTCCAGCTCTTCCCAGCGTTGACCGTCAGCGGAGAAGAGATAACGCGCCCGCAGGCCGCCCGCTCCCGCCGTCGGTTCCAGCGCCAACCGTCCATCGGTCAGAGTGCCTGCCGGGTGCAACTCTCCGGGAGCTGCCAAGAGACAGCGCAGGTCGCGTAGCACATGATCCCGGCTCCACGATTCGCGGAACAGGGGTGTCACCTTCACGACTTCAGGCAACCCGTTGGTTTGTCGGCGCACCTCAGCCACCAGGCCGAGCGAGCTGACGAGGGCCAGATGCAGGCCGTCGTCCGGCCCTGCGGTCAAAAAACCGTCGCAGACATATTGGCGCCGGCCGACCGTGATGACCGCCCGGTGTGTCGCCCGATAGGCCGGGGGAAAGGCGCGACCGAGGGTCTGTTGCGCGCGGGCGAAGGCGGCCACCTGGTCCTCGCGCGGGCGCGCCAGGCCTCGGGCCGCCTCGGGGCGCGAGGTGGCGCACCCAGCGAGCAGGAGGAGCCCGGCCAGAACGGGCCACAGCGTCGAGGCGGAGCCGGCATGCGTCCGGGGGATCATCCTGGACGGTTTCGAACGGTTCCACGCGTCGCTGTTTCGTGGGGAGCTCGAGGATTTCGAGTCCGCCGCGGCTGAGACAACCGCGCTCCGGTTCATGGGGAGATCGGACCTCCGAAGTCTGAACGCGCATTGAGGCCGTGAACCGACTTGGACAAATTCGTGTTGCATATGCAACATGAACTTGTCCATGCACCTTGGGCGGTTCACAGGAAGGTTACCCCGAGAATGGGTTGGGCAGGGTGTCCGCACCGCGCCGCATGGCGGCTCGCTGGGGACAGCGAGCCCTTGGCTGCGGTTCGCGGAATGGGGCATCGAAAGAGGAGATTTCGTCACGGCCGGGCGGGTGGCAACGCCCGCTGGATGGATTCGAGCGCGGCGGGCTTGGCCCGGTCGAACGTGGCCGACGGGAAGACGGCATCGGTCACTTGTTCTTCAAACCGGATTTCCGTGAAGTCCGCGTTGCCTTCGCGCAACACCACCCGCCGGGTGCCCTTGAGGTCCGCGGCCAGATGCACCTCGATGGCCCGCATCATCTTCCGCACCTTCTCCTGCTGCGGGACCAACGTGAGGACCGGGCCGGCGTCGCTCGGGGCGATCGTGACCTCGAATTCGCGTCGGCTGCTGACGTAGCGGCCTTCGATGACGCCGGCGATCTGGTTGACGATGTGCTGCATGGCGTCGGCCAGGCCAAGGTCGAGCCGCTTCCACTGGTCGTCCATCCATTCGAACTGAGCCACGCCGGAGCCGTCGGAAACCAGCACGGAGCGGTAGGGTTGGGTGATTTCCCACCGGATGCGGCCGGGCTTCTCGCAGCAGAGGTAACCTTCCGAGCGGAGCGGCTCCTGGAAAAGTGACAGATGCCGTTCCTGCACGAACCGCGCGAAGACCGTCTTCACGCCGCGCATTGCCCGGCCAATCTCGTCGAGCGTCACCCCCGCCGCGGAGTTCGTGGACGCGTGGGCACCGGTGATACTGGCGCCCCACACCGCCCAGGCCGCAATCAGGCCAAGGAGGTTGAGCATTCGCACGGGCTGGTGAGGGCCGTCATTCATGTGCGTTTCGCAGTCGCGATCAGTTCATCCAACCGCACCGGTTGATAACCGTGCGCCTTCAGCTTGTCGATCAACAACTCGACGACCTCCCGCAACCGTTCCCCCGGCACACCTGCGTCGTGCAAAAGAAGGATCGCGCCCGGCTTGAGCCCCCGCATCAGCCGCCCGACGATCCGCTCCGGCGAAGGCTCGCGTTGGTCGAACCCGCGCGCGCTCCAGCCAATCACCGTCAGGTCCAACTCGCGCACGACGCGGAAGACCCGTGGGTTCGTGAGACCCATCGGTGGGCGAAAGAACCTCGGGCTCCGGCCGGTGACTTGCGCGATCTCGGTCTGAGCCCGCTGCAAGTCCTCCCGGAGCCGCGCCACGCTGAACAGGTTGGTGCCACGGTGATGCGCCCACGAGTGGTTGCCGATCAAATGCCCTTCAGACGCAATCAAGCGGACGAGTTCGGGATGCCGGGCGACCCGTTCGCCGACGCAGAAGAAGGTCGCGCGAACCCCGGCTCGCCCCAGTTGATCGAGCAGCGCCGGCGTGGCGTCCGGATCCGGCCCGTCGTCGAAGGTCAGGGCCACCACCTGCCGGTCCGTGGAAACCTGGCACAGGGAGTGACCAAACATCTGCCACCGCGGAAACGCCACGCCCAAAGCGACGAACAGACCGGCCACGGTGACCACACTGCCGACGAGAAACCAGGCCACAACCGGCGGGCAGGCCGCCAGGGCCAGCAGACTGACGAGCAGCGTGGCGGCCACGAAGCCGTGGAATCGGGTCAAGCGCTGATGCAGCACAGGCCTCGGCCTCCGCTGGGCGATAAGGTGTACAGGACGACGCGTCGGGGCTTCCGGAGTGATTCCAGGGAAGCCGGGACCTCCGAAGCGTGGACGCGCATTGGGGCCATGATACTGGCCGAATCCCCCTCACCCGGCTTCGCCACCCTCTCTCCATCCGAAGGGGAGAGGGACGGGGTGAAGGGGCACGGTACCTGGAGAGGTGCGGCGCCCGCACCGCACCAGGCCGGCGGGATGTCCCCACGCACCAAGCCGATGGCGGTGAGCAGGCCGAAGGCAGAGGCTGACGCGTGTTCACCGCAGCATTGCTTGTAGGCACCGCAAGGAATCAGGCGGCCCGCCAGCCGCGACAGCGCCTCCGCAACCTCCTGGTACTTCTGGTCAAGCCACGGCCAACCGTTGGCGCCGGTCAGAAGCAGGTCCACCTCGGCCAACGGGTCCCCATCGCGCGCCAGCGTTTGCTGAATCCAGTCCGCTTCCGCCGTGGCATTCAACGACCCATCGGTTCGCACCCACCGGCCAAACCGGATGGCGGAGACGATTGCCAGCGCTTCGACACCCGGCTCCGGTTCGGTCAGGGCGAACACCGTAGCGCCTTCGCCCGGCAGCGGACGCTGGCGTCCCCGCAACGCATAGCCGAAGGGACGAATCTCCGGCGTCTCAACGCTCCACCATCCCCAGCGCACGCCGGCGGCCACGGCGTGGCGGTTCAACTCGTCGGCGGCACCCACCAGCGCGAGGTCGGCATGACCCAATTCGATCTCCTGCGTGGCGTGCCACAGCGCAGCCTCAAAGGACGTCTCGCGATGTGCGACTGTGGAGTTCAGGCCCTTGAGATCAAGCTCCAGCGCGATCTGGGAGGCCAGCGCATTGTGCACCGAGTTGGTGAACCGCAGGGGCAGCGGCGACCCTTCGTTCTGAGCTACCAGGTTCTCTCCGAACGCCGAGGCGTCGTCCAGGCAACCCAACCCCGTGCCCATCGCCACACAGGCCCGTTCTGCCGGAGCGCGCTTCGTTGTCAGGCTGCGGCGGGCGGCGGCGATGGTCATCTGCTGCAGCCGGTTCAGCCTGCGCCGTCGCGACGGCGGGATCGCTTCATCGGCGGCGAACGTCCGGCAGGTGTAGGCGCGAACCGGAGCCGCCTTCCAAGGCGCCGACAGTTCGTACCCACTCGGGAGGATGCCTCCCGTCCGAAAGGCAGCCCCCACCTCCTCAAGGCTCAGACCGGCCGGGCTCACCGTGCCCAAACCCACGACGGCGTAGTGACCCGGGCGTCGGGGCGACAGCAGCGCGAGGCCGAGTTCACGTGGTGACGGTGGCGAAGCAGCGAGTGTGTCTGGATGCGAGAAGACCAGGGCGGCGTTGCTGCCACCGAAGCCAAACGAACTGCTGAGCACGTGCGCGAGTCGCTGCGAGCGGAAAGCGCGAACGGGTTCCAGGCCGATTCGCGGATCTACGGTTTCGAAGCCGGGATTAGGGGGGATCGCCTGCTCCTGGAGCGCCTGGACGCAAACCACTGCCTTGAGAGCGCCGCTGGCCGCCAGCGTGTGGCCGAAGAACCGTTTCGTGGACGAGAACGGAGGAACGCGATCGCCGAACAGACGCCGGAGCGCGGTCGCTTCCATCGCGTCATTGTCCGGCGTGCCCGTCCCGTGCGCGTTCACGTAGTCGATCGCCGGCGGCGGCAGCCCCGCGCGATCCAGGGCCCGCTGCATCGCGATCAACGCGCCGTCGCCGTCGGGTTGCGGTGCTGTGGCGTGGTAGGCGTCACAGCTCGCACCCCAGCCGGACACGCCGGCGAGCGGCTTAGCGCCGCGCGCGCGCGCAACGGCCTGTGCTTCCAGGACGAGCACCGCCGCCCCTTCGCCGAGGCTGATGCCGGCGCGAGCAGCGTCAAAGGGCCGACAACCATTCGGATCCAGCAGGAGCAGCGAGCCAAATCCGTGAAGGGTCAGCCGACACAAGGAGTCGCTCGCGCCAGCCAGCACCACGTCCGCTTCGTCCTGTTCGATCAACTCGGCCGCCGCGGCAATGGCCAGCGTTCCCGCCGAGCATGCCGTGGAGAGCGTGGTGCACGGCCCTTGGGCGCCGATCTGACGGGCGCAGAGCTCGGCCGACGACGCGCATTCGTGAAAGCGGAGCGGTCCCAGCCGATGACGCTGCTCGCGCAGCAGCCGGGAAAGGAATTGCTCCGAGCCCAACACCGACGCGCTGCGGGACCATGCCCTCCATGCGCGGACCGAACCCTGCCTGAGTGAGGGCCTGTTGCGCTGCGATCCACGCCAGCTTGTCCGTGCGCGAGCCCCGAACACCGCCGGCGAGCCGATCCACGTCCTGGCGGACCTGGCCGACCGGATGCCGGGCGTAGCGCGTCGAGGGAAACAGCGTCAGCGGCCCCAAACCCGCCTGCGCGGTGCGGACGGACTCCCACACTTCCCGCACGCCGCAGCCGGCGGCGCTGATGATGCCGACACCGGTTATGACTGGGTGCCGTCGGAGCATGGCTTCCGCTGGTTCAGGACGAACTCACCGAGCGCCCGCACGGAAGCGAAGGCCTTCTCGGCCACTTCCCGCTCCTGGATCACAATGCCGTAATCCCGCTCGAGCATGACCACCAGTTCCAGGGCATCGATGGAATCCAGGCCCAGACCCGTCCCAAACAGGGGTTCTTCTTCCTTGAAGTCTGATGGCTTCACCGTGTCGAGGTGCAACGCCTCGATGATCTTCGTTTTGAGTTCCTGAATGAGACTTTCCATACCGTAGCTTACTGCTGGCCGTCACCGGCCTTCGCCCTGTGTCTCGGCCCTGTCATCGTTCTGCTGGCCGGCCGCAGAGCCGCCGGGCCAAGTCCCTCAGCGTCCCGGCGCCCAGCGGGGATTCGCGCCTCGAACCTGTGGGCCGGCTGAGCAGCAGCGCGCCGGCCTGCCAGCCGCGCACCGCGGGATCGTCGGCCAACGGCAAGAATCCCGCAACCTTTTTGTCCACCGCCTCGCACGCCAGGCAGACGCAAGCCGCCGCCTCGCCCTGCCGCAGCCATTCCACCGCCGCCTCGATTGCCCGGCCGCCGGCCCCCTGAGAGGGAAGCAGGCACAAGACCGGCCCTTTCAAGCGATGGCGGATGCAGATCTCGCCGATCACGGTGCTCGGAAGGGTGTAGGTGAACACGCTCGGGCTGAGGGTCTCGAGGAAGCGAACGTCGGTGGCCAGCGATCCCAGGCGGGTTTCGACGCACACGCCCACCCGCTCGCGTTGCAACCGGGACCAATCGACCTCGAGCAACTCAACGGCCATGAGCCCCACGCGACTCAAGCCGTCCAGGCGGCTGAACCGCGGCGCGTCAGACCCGAACAGGTGCGACCACTTGAGGGTTTCCCACTCGTCGCGTTGCAGCGCCGCGCGCAGCTCGGGCGGCCACTCACGCCAACCGATCCGGTCATTCCCGTAGCCGTCCAGCCCGAGGCAGCTTGCCGTTCGAATGACCGGGTCGTTCATAGCCCCTTCCGCGCGAGCACCAACGCGGCATTCGTGCCGCCAAAGCCAGCGTTGATCTTGAGCATTCGTCCGGGAATGACACCTGCGCGGGGTTCAGCGAGCACCGCGGCCGACACCGCCGGATCGCGTTCCCGCAGCCGCGGCGTCCCCGGCAGCAACCCCCGAGCAGCAGCGATCACACACACCATGGTTTCCAGCACGCCGGCTGCGCCCAGCGTATGCCCCAACAGGCCTTTGCTCGAACTGAACGGCGGGACGCGCTCGCCGAACACCGATTGCAGGGCCAGCGATTCCATCGCATCGTTGTAAGGCGTGCCGGTCCCGTGCGCGTTGACGTAGTCGATGACCTCCGGCGCCGTCGCTGCCGATTCGAGGGCTCGCATGATGGCGAGCGCGAGCCCGGATCCGTCGCGCGAAGGACCGGTCAGGTGGTTTGCGTCATTGCTGCTTCCCCAGCCGGCGATGTTCAGCGTGGCCGAAGGCGCGCGGGTTTGGCGGGTCAACAGGATCGCGCCCGCGCCCTCGCCCAGGCTCAGACCTGTGCGCGTGCGGTCAAACGGCCGGCAGCCCTCTGGATCGAGGGATTTCAACGTCGTAAACCCGGACATCACAAAGTCGGTCACGAGATCCACGCCGACAACGAACACTGCGTCCGCGATCCCGCGTTGAATCCACCGTGCGCCCAGTTGGAGGGCCAACAGGCCGGAGACGCAAGCGACCGACACGCATTCCACGGGTCCGCAAAGACCCCGCGCCTCGGCGAGGTCAGTGGCCAGGAGCCCGGGCAAGACATGCCGTCGGGCGGGCACGGAACAGGAATGCCCTCCCACCAGCCGTTCCAGCGCGGCGACGTCGGCTTTGGTGGTGGAAAGCACCAAGCCACGTCGCGCGGGCGGCACCGCCTTGAGCCAATCTCCGGCGCCCTGCTCGGCTTGTCTCAGGGCGGACTCGGCCAGCAGGAACGCGGGCGCATCTGCGTGGCTGGGCTTGGTGGCGCGGAGTTCATCGAGAACCACTTCCGGGACGTAGCCCGCCACGTTGGACTGGTGGCGTTTGCCGGCGAAGCGATTTCCGGCACGGAGGCCGCTGGTGTTTTCCCGCAGGGCACGTTCGAGCGGTTCCAAGCCGAGGCCCAGCGCCGTGACGGCGCCGCAGGAAGCGATGACGGGCGCGGATTCCATCAGGGATGAATCCACAGTGATTCCCACTGTCGGTATCGCTCGACCAGCAGCGGCGGCGGTTGCAGGATCAATTCGCCATCGAGGGTGGTGAAAGCCTGGACCGTGCTGCCCGTCGCCAACAGCCGGTCCTCGCCTGACCGCCGGATCTCATACGCGAACTCCAACTTGGCCACCTCGGACCGGAACAACCACGCCGTCACGGCCAGCGTGTCGTTCATCCGGGCGGGCGCGAGGTAGTTGACCGAGAGCTGCACGACGGGTGCGGCCAGGTGATGCTCGAGGAACACCGGGTAGTCCAGGCCGAACCTTCGGCCGAAGGCCCGGCGTCCTTCCTCGAAGTAGCTGACGTAGTGGCCGTGCCAGACGATGCGCAGCGAGTCCACCTCCTGAAAGCGCACACGCACCGGGGTGGTTTCCTCCAAGTAGGGACGCAGTCTCTCGGCGGACTTCTGGCCGCTGGTCCTCGGCTTCGGAAGGTTGCGGGGAAGGGTCATAGTTACCTGGAGCGACGAGGTGAGGCTGAGGAACTGCGGGTCGGCTCGGTTGCCGTTGCTTGGTCCCAGAACGGGTAAAAGTTGTACCACTGAAACGGGTACTGGCGCGCCACGGTTTCGAGCCGCTGGGCGTATTCTGCCACGAAACCGGCGAGTGCATCCGAGCCTGGACGCAGCGCATCGCGGCCCACGAACTGCGCGGGGAAGGAGAAGAACCGATAAGTCCCGAGTTTCTCGCGCACGGCGAACACGTGGAACAGCGGCGCGCCCGTGGCCGCCGCTAAATGATACGGTCCCACGGGAAAGCGCGCCGTCCCGCCCAGGAATGGCACGGGTGTCTCCGCCCCACCGAATGACCGGTCGCCAAGCATCGCCACCATCTCACCGCGGCGCAACGCCGCCAGGATCGGGATCGTTCGCAGCGGACTGTCATCGGCGGTGAGGATGCGGAACCGGCGCGACTGCAGCGCCTGATCGAACAGCCGGCGGATGTTCGCCTCTTCGCGCTCGAGGACGATGAGATTGACCGGCTTGTCCAACCGGCCGAGCAGGTGGGCGGCCATCTCCCAGTTGCCGAGGTGCGCGCCCAGCAGAATGATCCCTTGGCCGCGGTCCAGTAACTCCCGGAAGCGGGATTCTCCCTCGAAGGTGCACTGCATCCGGCTTCGGCCCATGATCAGGGCCAGCCGGTCCAGCAACGTGACCCCAAAGGAGTAGAAATGACGGTACACCCACACCGGCCAGAGCCAGCACGGTTTCGGGCCGGAGAGGCGGCGGAAGTACTCGACCGAACTCCGAAAAGCGCGCGGACTGCTGACGGTGAAGTAAGCCGCCACCAGGGCCAGCCACGCATAGGCCACCCGCAATCCGGCCAGGCGGATCAACTGCACGAAGAACCAGTTGCCAGAATAGCCTCCGCGCGTCCGTCCTGTCCACGCGCCGCCGCCGCCTCCGTCCGCACGCGGGGACGGCGTTTCGGAAGCCGAACCCGGGGACGGTTCAGGCTCCGGCCTCGACCCATCGACTGGCCGCGCGGGACTGCTCACGTTGTTGCCGCCCGTCACCATGCAGGAGTTGGCCGGTGCCGACAAGAGGCTAGTACCGGGGACAGCCCAGACAAGCTGGATTCTGGGCGACCCTCATCGCCTGGCGCCAGGCGCGCAGGGCGTCCCCATTCCACGCCGCCGCCGGCGATTCCGCTGGAATCAAGACGTCCGGGGCGCAGTTGCACGGGGAGAGGGAGCCATCCGCATTCAGCACCCCGATCCGCCTCGGAGCCAGGCAATGGCGATGATGCTCGGAGCGCTCCGTCAGATCCGCCGGGGACTGCACGCGGATGGACGTGTCGCGCGCGCCACGACGCGCCAGCAGTTCTCATTTTGACCCCCGACCGCCTAAAGGCGGGACTCCGAACGGTATGGGATCCGACTTGGCGGGGTTCGGAGTCCCGGCTTTAGCCGGTTCTTGGCGCGACCGACGGCCAACATGAGCAGGCCCAGCGCGAAGGGCGCGTGGCAGGGCCGAATAACTTCCTTGAGTTTGGCGCGGGCGACCGGCTCACTAGCCGTGGTCGTCATCGCGGCGGAAG
>Ga0315274_10006229_pt1 | contig 17386 bp, 17 predicted proteins | sample YL17G02_20_MG_FD_203700 | JGI IMG/M metagenome (GOLD analysis project Ga0315274, IMG submission 203700) | Sediment microbial communities from Yellowstone Lake, YNP, Wyoming, USA - YL17G02_20 | ecosystem: Environmental > Aquatic > Freshwater > Lake > Sediment | place: USA: Wyoming | collected...
TCTCCGCAGACACATCAATACCACAGTCAATCAACACTTTGCTATCCTGGGTATGCAACATAGCGCAGGATCGGCCAACCTCTCGGAACCCACCAAGGGCGATCATACGAACGTATTTCTCCCCGGTTGAGGCACCACGGTGGATCTTTCGCCCTATCTTCCGCAGAATATCTTTCCGTTCATCACTCATTGAACGGAGATACCCACGAATCTCCTGCACGGTTTTTGATTGAATCGGTGGTGCTCGAACAATACTAGGAGCCCAGTTAATCTTCCTGCGTATCTCATTCAATAGTTGGCCTTCTCGCCCAATCGCAGCACCAGGCTTCAACGCCTCAATCGTGACCTCACCGACATCAGGTTGAAAATAAATATTCGTGATTTCTGCTTCTTTGGGGATAATCTGCCGGATCTTCTTTTCTGCAATATCAATATCGGTGAGAACCGTCGGATCAGGGCGAACCACGATCCGTTTCTGGAGGCTCTTTGCCATATTTTTAACTAAATCCTTGTTATTGGCAAATTTATCTGGCGTCTTGGTGTAAATAACAAGAAGCGCCCCTTCGAATTCTACTTCAGAGATGTCAACACTTGCAGGTATTGAACCTCGGATCTTGCCTCGTATTTCTGCTAAAACATCATCAACGGTCATTTTCTACCTTTTTGAAAGCTTGTAAAACGAACTTTTGTATTCTTTTTTATCTGGTAAGATTCCTTTGAGAATACTGACCTTTTACTTCCCCATTTTCTGTAAACGTTTTTTAATTTCTTCTTCAGGAATCATCTTAAATTCTTTCTCCGTGATCACTGCTACATCAGCTCCGTTTCCTGAGGCTGAATCTCGACCCATCGCAGCAGTAACCGCCCTGAGAGCAAGATCAATGCCGTCATTCACGGTCATATCATCTCGGAATGAGTCCTCTAAAACACCGAACACATAGGGTGACCCAGAGCCACCAGCGGTATATTTATCAGGGATAGAACCACCAGCTGCGTCCAATGAATACACATGTCCTCCTTCAGAATCCCAACCGCCAAGAATCAACTGGACATAATACGGGTAGAATTTGTGGGAATTCAGGATATTGGACATGAGTGTTGCAGCACTCTGCACTGACATTTCCGCATCTCGTTTTAGGCTGTATAATTTCACCTCTGCCTTCAGATATCGAGAAAGAACCTGGAGATCACCAACAAGTCCTGCAGTTGCAAGCGCGAGATGATTATCGATTTGATACAGTTTCTTTGTCGCCTTATGAGCAATGAGCGTACCCATGGTTGCCCTTCGCTCTGTTGCAATAACAACACCGTCTTTACATACCATACCAAGAATGGTGGTACCAGTTTTCTTTAAATCATCTGTCATAAATTACTCTCCAGTAAACACCAGAAAAACACTGGATAACGAATCTCAGATCTTTTATATATACTTTGTGCAAAGGTGAAAAGAGGAGAAAAACATGATGCCTTCTCCCTCAAATAGGATTAGATAATGGATAATTGTTTCCCTAGTTTCTCGAATTTATCGAGGGCGAAGTCTAAATCCTTCTGTGTCAGACCCGCGTTCATCATGGTTCGAATCCGGGCTTTATCTCGCGCAACCATCGGGAAGACAATCGGCAGTGCGAACACACCTTCATCGTACAATCGGTTGCTTAACTCTTTTGCTTTTCCAGATTCTCCAACAATAACAGGAGTGATTGGTGTTTCACTTTCACCAGTGTTGAATCCCAAGGATTTCAATTCATTTTTGAAATACTTCGTGTTATCCCACAGTCGTTTCACATGTTCAGGTTCTGTTTCTAACACATCAATTGCAGCAAGTTGAGCCCCAGAAACAGCTGGTGGGTGCGAACCACTAAGCAGCCAGGTCCGTGATTTGTTATATGCAAAGTTCACAAGGTCTTTGCTCCCTGCAATCAGGCCACCGACAACACCAAACGCTTTACTGAAAGTCCCCATCTCCACATCGATTTTCCCTTCGATATGGAAATGCGCGCCAATCCCACGTCCATCAGGGCCAATGACACCTTCACCATGAGCGTCATCAACATAGGTCATTGCACCATATTCATTTGCAAGCTTCACAATTTTGTCCATCGGAGCGATATCCCCATCCATACTGAACACTCCATCGGTAATGATGAGGATACGACGGTATTTCTTATCAGCATCTTTCAACACCTTTTCTAGGTCGCTCATATCCCGGTGTTCATAAACTGCCCGTTCCGCTTTTGAAAGTCTGACACCATCAATAATACTACCGTGGTTCAATTTATCGCTGATAACGATATCTCCATCGCCAACAAGTTGAGGAATCAGACCAGCATTTGCAGCAAAACCAGTTTGATAGATCAAAGCAGATTCCGTTCGTTTGAATCGTGCGAGGCGTTTTTCTACTTCTGTGTGGATTTGAAGCGTTCCTGCAATCGCGCGAACAGAACCGGACCCCGCACCGTATTTCTTTGCAGCCTCGATTGCTCCTTTAATGAGTCGGGGATGATTGCTGAGGTTCAGGTAGTTATTCGAACACATCATGATGACCTCTTTGCCATTGACAATCGAATGAGGTTTTGATCCGCTCTCAAGAACGCGGATATTCCACTCAAGATGGTTCTTCACTAATTCATCATATTCGTCTTTCAAAAATTTATTTGCATTTCGTTTTGTAATTTGTGTCATCATGTTGCCTCCAATAGTGATAAGCCCCAGCCCCAAAGGGGGTCAGTGAATTAGATTCGAATATTAAAAGCTGTTGGTTTGTAGCTTTACTACCCTGCTAAGACGGTATCCAATGACCACCATGAGGTACCCCTGCGTGGCAAAAAGAAGATCCAGCTTTTTATCACCTGTGTCTACACGCAGGATAGGGGTATGCATAAGCTTAGAGGGTGTAGCAACGACGATGATGTTGTCGACCCCTATTTTATTGATGACAGCAGGGCTGAGTTGGAGGTTTCCGCGGCCAAGGATAAATCCCTGTGCCCCGATTGGACTGAGGAGGATTTTTACCTTTGGATATTTTTTCAGCAGCGTCAGGATTTGTTCTTCGTTCACATCTTTTCCCACAAGCTGTTTTTGATAGACCGCATCGATACCTAATAGTGTATGTTGAATGTTGAGTTTTTTTGCGATGTAATCAATGGTTCCACCGGAACAAAACAGGAATAACCACTCAGGATGTTTTTCCAGTTCATCATTGATATGTTCAGCAAGCTCGTCTTTAACCTCGTCATCAGAAACCGATTCAAAACAAGCTTTTCCCACCTGTATATAGGTCGGTTCGACGATCCCTTTTGCGACACCAAACAATCGAACCTTCCATTCTCCTCTGCGGTAGAGCTCTTCGTCAAGATCCATAATCTCAGCATCGCCGATCGTAAGTCGCTCATTGATAAATTCATGGAGCATTTTTGCCGCAGCAGTCGTATTGATTCCGAAGACACCGGAATGCATCTTTACTCCTGCAGGGATGCCGAGGAGCGGGATCTTTTTATCGACGATGGTGAAGATATCTCGTGTGGTCCCATCACCGCCACAGAAAACAAGCAAATCAATACGGTGTTCCAGAAGTTTTTTGCATGCGTTTTTCGTGTCATCTGCCGAGGTCGTGTTCCCAGATGGCGAGTAGACGACCTGTTTATTTTTGATGTCAACAGCTTCTAATTCGCTATTCCCCATGTCTCCACCGCAGGTGATCCATCGAAGATCACGGTGGTTTGTAGAAATTGCATAAAATTCACGGAGCATTTCTTCTGCTTTCTGTGGTGCAACAGGTTTTGCGCCTAACATAACAGCTTTTTTGAGAACACCATCTGTTCCTTTCAGTCCGACTCGACCACCCATCCCCGCAATGGGGTTGACAAGAAAACCAATTTGTACGGTCATCGCATCACTCAGGGATTGCTCTCAATATGAACCTTGTTTAAAAATTAATTGGTCATGGTACTATTACTTTTTCATTTTGGAATTTTAACACGATGCATTTAAATAGTTTTGATGACAGAGTGGAATAGTGGTGAGGAAGGGCGACGTTCGGTGGGGTCTTGTCTTCCCGATCTGCGCTCTTGTCTTCCGGTGACGCTGGTGTTGCGTGGCTGCGTTGCGTCCGGGTTTCCTCCTATATCTCCCGGTTCGGCGCGTTGCTGTGTGCCTCGTTTCCCCTCCTCCCTTACCTGTTTTGGTTGGGCGATTATTTTTTTTGGCTTCGTTGCATCCGTGATCGTACGATATCAAGGTCGATGATTCCTTTGGAATATGCCTCAAGAAATGTTCTCGTATCAATGCTATACAGACTCGTATCGCACATGAGATGATATTCATTACAGGCAGCGCTTTTCACTTCATTGATGACTTCCTTGGTGATAGCTGAGGTAAAATGAAAGTCTTCTGAGAGGAAGAGATCAACGCCGTTTTTTAGGGCAGACACAAGGATATTACAATCATTTACCACATGATTTCCAGGGACCCCATGATCTTCCATTGAACGGATACATGCTTGACCTAGAGCATCAGAAAGCAACCGATTTTTAAAATCAATCACGGTCGCATGTGCATGGGTCCAGCGTTTTATTGCTTTTTTATAGGTCGATTCGGTGATACGTCCCCAGATTTTCAATTGCTCAAGCTCCGAAGCAACAGTAGCGGTGACAAAACAGGCAATATAGTCACGGGCTAATGCATCCAGGACTCTATCAACGAATGAATCATCTTTAAGTAAGAACGATGTATCAAACGAGACACTTCGAATCTGAAGTTGTTCGACCATTTTTTCCTCTCCACGTTTTCATAATATGTACCCATAACTCTTTCCTATGCATCGAGGGAAAAGATTGAGCGGACCTATGGGGATTTGAACCCCAGTATCCGGCTCCGAAGGCCGGAAGGATATCCAGACTACCTCATAGGCCCACAACGCAGAAGGGAATTGTACACCTACTATAAAACTTAGAATGGTCTTGTTACATTTTGTTTGTTTTTTTTCAGTTGTTCGAACTGGCATTTTGTCACGAAATTTTTATATACTGCCATGGTCACAATATAACATGTTAACGAGTATCAATAGGAGAAAAAGAGGAGATAGTCCATGAGGAAAAATATTCTGATTGTCGACGATGACCCCGATGTTCGTACCTCTGTAAAAAACATTTTTGAACACGAAGGACACAAAGTCTGGAGCGTCGAAAACGGGGTCGAATGTCTCGAACTCCTTGAAAAAGGTTTCACCGGGATTCTTCTTATTGATCTCATGATGCCACAGATGGACGGATGGGCAACTATCAAAGAAATAGTAAAAAGAGGCCTCCAAAAAAACGTTAATGTCATCGTCATCACGGCGATCGGTACCTATCGCCATCACAAGATGAAAGGACTCGAACCTTACGTCCATGATTATATCGCAAAACCATTTGATATAAAAGAGCTTATTGAAAACATTAAAAAAATAAATTAAAAAAAAATGAAAAGAGAAGCTACTCGTGTAGCTTTCTATTTGTTTTTACCGCACAAAGTCGATGTTTCCGACCTTGGGGTTTGTCATGACTCTTCGTGCCGGGATCACGGGTGCGGTCGGACTTGTGCGCCGTTCAGGTCGAGAACTCAGCAGATTCGGTGATTGTACACCAGTCATGATTGCCATCACTCTGCATTTCCCTTCAAAAGCTGGGTCCACACGTGCTCCAAGGATAACATTGGAGTAACAATCCATATCCTCGGTGAGCGCTTTAGCGACATCTTGGACGTATTTCAAACTCATGTTCGGGCCACCGGTGATGTGAACCAGTGCGCTGTGTGCACCGTGGTAATCAACATTGAGGAGCGGGTGATTCAACGCTTCTTTCACAATGGTGTCGACTCCTGCATCCTCATCTGCTTCTCCCCAGAGCATAACGGAGAGACCACCAGAATCCATGACAGCTTTCATATCTGCAAAGTCCAGGTTGATTAATGAGGGAACCGAGATTGTCTCAGAAATTCCCTTCACCGTTTCTGCAACCAATTGGTCCATCACGGAGAACGCTTGGTTGATCGGCAGGTTTGGCACAAATTCAAGTAATCGGTTATTATCAAGCACAACCGTGCTGTCTGCGGTGACACGCAGTTTATCAAGACCTTCATCTGCCTTCACGAGGCGTGCGCGCTCCACGTTGAATGGAGTGGAAACCATACAGGTGACGATTGACCCAAGTTTCTTTGCGATTTCTGCAACAACTGGGGCAGATCCGGTACCCGTACCACCACCCATACCAGCGCAGACAAAGACAAGGTCAGCACCCTGCAACATTTCTTCAAGCTCCCTGCTTGATTCTCGTGCAGCACGCTCACCCATCTCGGGGAACCCTCCTGCACCGAGTCCTCGTGTCAGGTTTTTTCCGATGAGAAGTTTTTTATCAGCATCGACAAGATCAAGTGCAATTTTATCGGTGTTGATGGCAATGGTTTCTGCTCCTTTTACGCCTAATTTGTGGAGTCGGGTAATTGTGTTTCCTCCAGCCCCACCACATCCAACGATTACAATACGAGCACTGCCAAAGAGTCCGTCATCAATCTTCTGCTTGCTTTCCTCACTTACCTTATTCTCTATTGCAGCCTCAACAAAGGACTGCATTTTATTTTCGGCCATTTCTTCGTTCCTCCTATTCTGGTAGTTGGGAAGGCCGTCCTAAAAGGACGGCCTTCACTAAAGGGGTGCATCCCATCCCCTGCTTTTACCTTGATTTTATTTTTTCATGTAAGGTTCTATAGCAGCGACCGCAGCTTCCAATTCTTGTATCTTCTTGAATTTGTCGGCTTTTGCAAGAATACGGGTTGTATGATTTTCGATATATTCTTTTACCGCATGCCGTAATACCTCAGATCGTGTTGAAAATTCGCCAAGTCGAATTAAAAGGTCGATTTGTCTGAGATCGATTTGAGGTAATCGGATGGTGATGCGGTCGTTTTCCATAGTTCTCCTCACATTCTTCGTGTCTGTCAGAAAGACGTCATTTTTATGTCGATCGTACGTCACACGTACGTCGGACAAGTGCCAAACGACATCATTTGTCTGACAAACGTAGAAACGAATACGTCCTTGTGTTTATATAATTTTCTATTTTTTGGGTTCTGTATAATTAACCATGCTAACATTTGTTTTATGCAAAATTTTTTTTTTTCCCTATCTGGAAATCTGTAAAAATGTAGATCTGATTCATAAAAAATACGCAGGTAATAATGCACGTACTAACGCGTATATTGAATTTGAAATTTTTGGTTTTTCGTAAAAAACTATGGTTCTTATTGTGTGACACGACCGAACGCAACAGTACCAGAAATTTTTTCTATCTTTGCTTTCACAGTAGCGCCTTTAATAGCTCCAGGAATATAGACGACGTACTTATCAAAAAACGCGACGCCATCTCCTCGTTTTCCAATATCTTTGATCGTGAGTTCGTAAATCTCCCCTTCCTTAAACACTTCACTTGGCACAACTGTTTTTCTCTTCTTCATAGAGCCGATCGACCGAAACGCACCACACGCATCACAGCGAATCAACAGCGTCCTGTCCTTCTTCACCAAGTGGGTATCAGGTCGGTTGCATTCTGAACAAATCACATAGGTATTGACATACTCATCGAGCCTATCTTGTATTGTCCTCATCGGTATTTTGCCCTGGAAAATCACACGACCATTTGAGATATCTCCAGCAGTACCAACACTTCCTAACAAAAATTTTAAAAAATGATCTGCATCACGATTTAAAACATCAATGATCTTATCAAAATTCTTCAGAACTGTCGTATTTCCTTCATAAAAAACATCAACTTTTGGTACCTTAAAACGATCATCATCGATGCGTTCTTTTGCAGTAGCGCTATGCACTCGTTTCAGTAGATTTTTGTAATTTAACTCTGCCATAATCTAAGATGGCTAAATACCAAAGAGTAATAAAAATCTTCCGTAGATGAAAAAGAGAAAAAGAATAGGAGAAAAAAATACTTTACTGTTCTGATGTTAAGGGGTTCACGCGGGCACCCATAACAAAAAAACCTTCTTTCATTGCTTGTTCAGCACGGTCAATTTGCGTCGTATAAACCTTTTTATTTCCTTTCGTCCAGTGCCAAATGAACTCGGACATGAATTACTCTCCCCCAACCAAACTGGTTGTGAACGTAGAAATCAATACGTATTTAAATATTTTTGGAAAAAAAAAGGCTTTGCATTTTTAATCAATAACAAAAAAGTATGGAAAATCAGGTGGTGTATGTACCTGACTTCCGTTGTTTTTAGTCGCTGAGGATTACTTCGTTATGTTCTACTAAACTGCCACCAGGCTTTCAACTCGGTTCCTTTTTATATTTTTCCCAAAAAACAAATATTTTAGGAAAATATGTTCTCTCTCTCTCTCTTTAGATATTTTTTCTCTTAAAAAATGACGTAGTAAAGATTATATATTGCTATGTAATATAATGTAGTAATATAAGATAATAGGATAAGAGGTATTTCCAGTGAAAAAACATATCCAGGTAGTTCAATGTATTTGCTGTATAATGGTTTTTTTATTTGTTTGTAGTGCGGTATTACCTATATGTAACGCCCAAATCAGTACACCACAGACAAATGGAGAAAAAACATCCCTGGAGTCGCCGGTTAAAAAAGTGAAAAATACGAATAACGACGACGAGGATTTTTTCAATTTTGCGATTATTTGGGGACCCTTCGAAGTGAAATATTGGTCATCTCTTTTTCAAACCCTAGTTGTATATAATCGAGCCCCATGGTACAACCACACGATGAACGTCATCGGTTACCAACCTTTCGAACATAACTGGGTTGTTAAAAAATCATGTTGGATTGAATGTGGCTATTTACATGTAGGAGTTGTGGGCCGGCATTGGTTATTTGTGATAGGGTATGGAAATATTGCCGCTTTTTGATAAAACGGATAAAAGTGCAGAAGTGGCATTAAAAGTGCGAAGCCGAAAAAAACCAGTAAAAAAATCTAAGCGTGTACTCTCTTCCTTAAATATACACCTGAATCAGAAAATCCTAATTTGCGATAGTAGGGTTTCACGCCAATGCCGCTGAGAACGAACAACTGTTTTTTATTAAAATCTTCGATGCAGATTCTTTCTGCTTCAGTAATTAATTGTTTCCCATAACCACGATGCTGAAAACCCTCCCGTGAGCGCACACCCATGGAAAGTTCTCGACCGAGAATCTTCACCTCACGGATAAGCATACACGGCTCACGCATGAGTTCCCATCGATGCGGACGAATAATATCCCTCAGTCGTAAATAGCCAACCACAAGGTCATATGTTGGATCTTCGAGAGAAAGAAAAATTTCATGTCCCCCACTTGCAGGATACCCATGACGGATAATCAATAAACTGAGTGTGTCGGCATCGATCTTTTTTTTCAGAGATTGCAGACCAATCTCTCGACAGCGGATACATCGACAGGTAGTCCCATGGTTTTTCATTTCTTTTTCCACAAGTTGACGAAGGTTGCTTTTCATCACACCAGCTGCGATCTTTGAAGCGGGGATATCCCGTTGAATCCGCTGGATACGTACCCAGGGCGGAATATCGTTTTTCATTTGTGCGATGAGAACGGTCGCTTGTTCCGTGGTCAAGGGTTTAAAATCTCCTGCTTTCCACTGATCATACAACTTTGTTCCTTTGATAATAAGCGTAGGATAGATTTTAATCATATCTGGTTTCAATCGATCATCTGTAAACAACATCTGAAAAGCTGCAAGGTCCTTTTTTTTATCTGAGCCTGGTAACCCAGGCATCATATGATAACACACCTTAAAACCAGCTTCCTTCGCAATACGGGTCGCATAAAACGTATCCTCCACCGTATGACCGCGACAGATCATATACAAAACCTCATCATCAATTGTTTGAACACCGAACTCAACACGAGTCGCACCAAGGTGTAATGAAAGATCAGCGTGGTGTAACCGAAACCAGTCGGGTCTTGTCTCAACGGTTAATCCGATACAACGAGATTTTGCATGCTCGTTCATTCGCTTTGCTTGTAAAAGTGTCTGGGATTTCTTTGCATTTAAACCATCATAACAGCGTTTGATAAACCACTCTTGATATTCAGGGTGTCGCGAGGTGAATGTCCCACCCATAACGATGAAATCAATTTTATCAATTGAATGACCAATGGCCTTTAACTGTTCTAACCGACTCGTTGTTTGGAGATACGGATCAAAGTTGTTTGATATCGCACGAAGAGCTGCTGGTTCATGTCCGGTGTAGCTTTGCGGGGTATCCTGGTCAGGGCCACCGGGGCAGGGGATGCATCGACCATGGGGACAGGATGCAGGCGATGTCATAACCGCAACAATGGTGACGCCAGAAATCGTCCGCGTGGATTTTTTCCGAAGAAGGGCATAGGTTATCTCCTCATCGGTGAAATCAACGGGTAGATGAGCAAGAATTTCACTGTCGCGAGGGATCATATCAATTTTATATTTTTTGCAAAGATTTATTTTCTCACGATGGAGCTCCTCTTTTGTTTGAATTTGCCTTGTAAGGATCAAGTCAAGTATATCATCATAAAATGACATTGAGTCTCCCATAATGATAAACGGTAGAAAAATCTTTGTTGCATTGACGCTTAAAAAAATTTGATTTAATCAGGATTTTGGACAATGATCTTTTTATCCAAGGTACAATTCATTTAGAAATACATCTCATCGTAAGAAACCATATGCAATAGCTATGATTTTTGTCCGTAGATATTATTGTACTTAAAACAATGTTGTTGAATTAAATTCAAAAACCCCGAGAATTGCTTCAGTCGGTATGTACTGTAACACGATGATGCCTGAACAATTGGTTATTTCGCCACCAACGGTGACGTTTCCCATGGGCAACGGATCGCAACTGCCAGAACCGATTTGATCAATATCACTCCAGAGAACATTGTCTGGGTTCACAGACACTACCCTCAAGGTATTGTTTACCTCGTCTTGTTCAAAAACAATATCCGGTGTTTGAGGTTGTTGCTGGCTCGGATCAATAAATCCTAAAAGTATGCCGATTTTTACCAAGCGAAGAAGTTTTATCCCCCAGGTCATCGTCCGCATGAGTGTAAATTTCGACTGGAAAAAGAGGAACAAGCAGGTACTGATATATAATCGGAACACTCGATAGTTGAATACTTTCCAAAAAATTTTTTCAATGAATGTCTGATTGTCAATTTTCGGTTGTGGCCCCTGATTTTTAGTGATAGGAATGTCACTGAGTTGTTTGGTAACCATAGATGAAACCGGTGTGTTTTCCATCTCGTCGACACAGCGTTGGAATTCTACATAGAGTTGTGGATAATCTTTTGCAAGATTTTGGATAAAGACAATGAGTTCATCGGCATCCATATTTTTTATTTTTTCATACGAAATATATGATGTTGACAATTCTTTTTCAGCGGTTTGTATCTGGATCGCATTTGTTACTGGAACAAGGACCATCAGAAAAATAGCTATTATACTCCCAACAATTATCCTTCTCTTCATAGTTTATCACCAATGTGATAATATAAATGTCTACCATATAAATATTACCATTGTGGTTTATGAATCCCAAAAACCACGTGTTTTTGCATACTGGAGCTCTGCTTGCAGGATATCACGTAAAAATTTAATTTCCCGCTCCTCAGATTTTGCCAGTTCAAGTTTATTGTATCGACCAAGAATACGTGCTGCCGTATCAGGGCCGATGCCACGACCGACTAACGCAAGCACCGCAAATTTCCCATAGCTCAATACGAGGCTCGCATTTTTATGTAAACGTTGTAATTCTTTGTTTTCTTCAGCAGTTCGATGTTTCTTGGAAAGCAGTGGAAGAAACTTTTTATTGTAACGTCGAACAACCGCGATTTTAATCGCACCACACTTCGAACATGTTGGTCGCAGAGAGGCTCGCCCTGCAACTGTATTCCATGAATGATGACAGTTCGTACACACCATAGTGATATCTGCGTCTTCCAATCGTTTCTTCAACGCCATAAGAATAGATCGGTCTGCACGCTGAGGAACCATGAGCCCACGGATTGTCTCAAACCCAGTAAGTGCTATCGGCGATAACCCTTGGATATGGATCGTAATCTCACCGTTCTGTATCTTCTGCAACACTTGTACAGTACGTGTAATATCCATGCGTTCCCACATCAGTTTATCCAATGCTTCTTCAAGAATCAATGATTGTTCGAAAAGACTAAAAAGCCGCTTCATTCCTATGGTCTTGTAATCAAAATCCTTTCGTAGGGCACCGAATTTTCGCGCCACGTGAACTAATTGCCAGCGGAGATACGTTGAATTCCGAAGGATTGTTTTCATCATGTACTCCAGTGTTTCAGGTTGAATGGAAAACAGAACCTCTTTGACTCGTTCAGGTGGAATCCGACCAGGGAGCTCTAATGTAATACGATATGAATCACTGTTAATCCCGATGCTTTCACCAATGGATTGCGCAAGCACTGCAGCGATTAACCGTCCAAGAGTCTCATTGATTTTGGTACCAAAACACGCGTTAATCACTATGGTTTTTTCTTCCACATCAAAGGTCATCGTAGTATCATCAGGAATGACAAACCCTTGCTGTTTTTGATTTGTGACGTATTCAACGAACTTCTTCAGGGTTTCCGCACTACAGGGATAGTTGGAAAGATCCTTTTGCTCTGATGCTTGTCTCCTAAGTCGTCCGACCTCCTGTGCCACCTCAAACGGCACCGGGATGTCTTCTCCCACCCAGGAGGGAACCGACCCAATCTCTTTAATCGGGGACACCAGGATCTCGTTATCCTCTCGCTTCACAATCATCCATGGTCTGCCACGTAAGATAAATTTCTCCCCCTCAAATCCGCTACTGAGCACAAAGCTTTCATCTAGTGTCCCTATGGATTTCCTTGTGCTGATATCAATGACCGGGTAGTTTTTTTCATCAGGAATCATGGAGATATTATCAAGGAAATAATGCCGTGAATTCATCCGTTTCACAAGGATAAGTTCGTTATGTTCTTCATCTAACCACACGGATCGTTGATCTTTTAATTGATGAACGACCGATTCAAAGACAGCCCACGAAAGCAGGTGAAACGGGTATGATCGTGAGATTACTTCATATGCAGTTTTTGCCTTGATTCGTCCATATTCTAATGCGAGGGAGATGATTTGATTGGAGAGCACCGACAGTGGGTTTTGTCGTATGGAAAACTGCTCTAAGGTACCTGCAAGTGCTCGTCGGGCGATCACCAGGCTTTCGGAGAGATCCTCCGGGTTTGTCGCAAGAATCATGCCTTTTGATGTTCGTCCGACACGGTGTCCTGATCGACCAACCCGTTGGACCACACGGGTTACTTCACGGGGTGAGTTATACTGAATCACAAAATCAGTATCACCAACATCGATACCAAGTTCCAGAGACGAGGTACATACTAATGACTTCAGGATTCCTGCTTTAAACTCGTTTTCCGCTTCAATACGGACATGTTTTGACAGTGACCCATGATGTACACCGATTTTCAGGTCCTCCTGCCAGAGGTGAAAACGAGACGCCAAGATTTCTGCTCCGTCTCTGGTGTTTATGAACAAGAGCGTGGAGGTATGCTCATTGATTAGTTCTTTACATCTCCGCAGCAGCGCAAACGAGATCGGTTCAATTGATAAACGATTCGCAACCGGGTAATCATCTTTTTTTACTGAAGACATTTCAACCCGGATGTCAATATGTTTGGTGACATCAATTTCTAGAACCTCCACCGGACGAAATTGAGTATTTTCTCTGCCACCGAGATACCGTGCAACTTCCGCTGGTAAGCCAACGGTTGCGGAAAGACCGATCCGTTGAAACTCATGTCCCGCCTGTTTGGTAATTTCAAGTAATCGTTCTAATCCTATCGCAAGTTGGGCGCCACGTTCGTCACCGGCGAGCTCATGTACCTCATCGATCACGACCCAGCGAACAGTGCTCAAATGTTTTCGAATGCGTTTGCCAGTGAAAAGAATCTGCAGGGTTTCGGGAGTCGTAATCAACATATCTGGGGGTGACTTTGCTTGTTTGGCTCGCTCGCTTTGAGATGTATCCCCATGGCGGACCGAGACTGAAACACCAAGTTGTTTCCCCCATTCGAACGTCCGACGGAGCATATCTCGATTCAGGGCACGTAGCGGAGTAATGTAAAGAATCGAGATTCCTTTTACGTCCTTGTTAGAAGAGAAGGATTCTTTTCGTATCAAATAATTATGAAAGATAGGAAGAAGCGCAGCCTCTGTTTTTCCTAAACCGGTTGGCGCGATTAGGAGCACATGCTGCCCTTTGAGAATGGAGGGGATTGCTTTTCGTTGTGGTTCTGTCGGCTGCTCTATCTTATTGACAGAGAGTAATTCTCGGATGCGTTGATCAAGGAGGTTAAAAACTGATTCCATGGATGAGGGTGCAATATCGTCTTCTTTTTAGTATTTTTTCCTAGGAAAAAAGTTGTCTGAGTAATGGTTAAAGAAACGGAAAGAAATTGCAAATCAGCCTTGAAGCTTATTTCTCGGTTTTTTTCATTGCTAAGCAGATTTCGATCGAGGAAACATTTGATTTCCTGCCGTCCTCGTTGGTAAGGACTTCAGTTCCGATATCGATGTGTTTGACTTCCGCGTTTGTTAAAAACCGGTTATGGGTTATTTCTGCAGCATCTACCGCCCTGCTAATTGCATTTCCTCTCGCTTTTAGGACGACCTCAGTAAAGCTCCCAGAATTTAAAAGCGTCATGATCGCGGTGACATAATTCATAGGTGGCTTATTCCCGACATAGATAATGTTACTGTCGGGGTCGATTTTCTTTTTCTCTTTTTCTGCCATACCTATTCAACCTCCCCAGAAAAATGGTTGATCTCATTGAGGTATCAAAGATTAAAAGTCATTCCTCTTTTATAAACATTTTGTTTTATTGCAGCATAACTGATGCGAAAGGAATTGTTTTACCCGTAATAATGACTGCTCGGTTCTTTATCTTCGTTTATCGTTTCATGTTCTTTTACATCGAGAATATCAACAGCAAGAATGGCATGCAAAGGGACAATGCGCAGTTTACCTTGATGTTCTCCATGGGGTTCACCCATTTCCATGAGCAAACCAGCTTCTTCAATACCTATCGTAGCGTATCCTTTGAATACCCCTTCGGTTTCCAGGGAACTATCTCGCCCCCCAATTGAGATGATCTTGTATCGTGACCCTTCTGTGAGTTTCCAGTCCTCTTTTTTATCCATTGACTCACTTCCTTTTTGTTTCTATAAGTTTTTGGAGATGCTCGACGGTCTTGCCGTAATTCTCAACTGCTACTTTAATGTGTGCTTCCACAAAATTCCATGCTTTCTGAAAACTCCCATATCTTAGTCGATACGCTTTTTTATGTTGTTTGGTTATCTCATCAAAAACCGATACTTCTTCCAGGATATCAAATCCTTTCAGTTTGTTTAAATGTCTGTACACGGTTGGTCGCGAGGTTTTCAATGTCGCTGCGATATCATCAACAAACCAAGCCTTCATCGGATGCTTGAGGAAAAAATCTGCAAATATTTTGTAGGGAATCGTCGGGTCAGAGCCTTTCGAAAGATACCCTATCTGCTCAAAGAACATCTTTGCAGCGGTATCAAAATCCTCTTCACCGGTCAGTGGCGTATTGCTGACAACTTGCATTTCAAATGTCATAGCTGGAACCTCGATACTCCCGAATACATTCTCCAATTAATAACGTTTCTTTAACAAAGAAAAGGAAAAAAAATAATAAGGTAGCGAGGTAACCTTTAATTCACAGGACGGGAAGGTAATTTTCCAGTTCCCATTCCGTCACCTGCAGTCGGTATGCATCCCATTCTTTTCGCTTCACATGCAGGAGGTTCTCGAATACGTGGTCACCAAGCGTTTCTCTAACCAACTGGCTTTTACTCATCACTGCTAATGCATGCCCGAGGCTTTCTGGGAGTTGTTCAATACCGTATTTTTGCCGTTCTTCTTCTGTTAGAGCATAAATATTTTTTTCAACTGGTGCTGGTGCCTCCAGTTTATCTTCAATTCCCTTCAGCCCTGCCGCAAGCATCACCGAAAACGCGAGATACGGATTACAGGAGACATCAGGATTTCGAAGTTCGCAACGTGTACTTTTTCCTCGTTTCGAAGGGATGCGGATAAGAGCGCTACGGTTCTGGTTTGCCCATGAAATATAGGTTGGCGCCTCGTACCCAGGAACAAGTCGTTTGTAGGAGTTCACGGTCTGGTTCAGGACACCAGACAGTTCTTTAATGTATTTCAGCAGACCTGCGATGAAATGATATGCGACCGGGCTTAACTCATTTTTATCATGAGGATCATGGAACGCATTAGTACCATCCATGGTAAAGAGTGATTGGTGCGTATGCATCCCAGAACCACATTGCCCATAGAGAGGTTTTGGCATGAACGACGCATGCAAGTTATGTTTTGTTGCGATAACCTTTGTAATGTACTTTAACGTGATCACACGATCCGCGGTGGTGATCGCATCAGCATAATGGAAGTTGATCTCCTGCTGGCCATCAGCACATTCATGATGTGCAGTATATGGCTGGATTCCAACCTCTTCTAACGCAAGGGAAATATCTGCCCGAACGCCTTCTGCAAGGTCGCGATGTGATAAATCAAAATACCCTGCAGTATCATTTGGGATAACCGTTGAATTCTCACCATTTTTTTTAAATAAAAAGAACTCACATTCGGGACCGGTGTTGTAGATGTAACCGAGTTTTGTAGCTTTCTGCACCATTTTTTCTAAAATGTATTTGACGTCACCTTCGAAGCGTTTCCCACTGGGCTCGAAAATATCACAGTTGAGTTTCGCAGTTTTTCGTTGCTCAACGCTCTCTGGAAGAATCACAAAACTAGCAGGATCAGGTTTTGCGATTTTATCGGATTCTTCAATGGTTGCGTATCCAGCGATAGAAGATGCGTCAAAGGGCACACCCTCATCTAATGCAGACTCCAGCCCACTCACAGGGATAACGATATTTTTCGGCATTCCAAGAATATCAATAAATTGTAATCGAACAAAAAGAACTTTAGTATCCCGGACCATTGTTAAAACTGATTCCTTATCCCGCGATTTCACAGTATCGTTTCCTATCAATTCCCTCACCCTTTTAATTTCGTCATTCTGTACAAAAATAAAATATTTTTGTCACTAAGTCTGTATGAAGATTGTGTATTAATAGTTAATGAAATAGTACTGAACAAAAGATATAGGCTGTTGAAGAATTCTGAAAACAGTCATTATTTCATAACACCAAGTTCAACAGCCGATAGTAATAATGAGTAATTTGGTATAAATCATAATGATTACAGTGTTTTACTCCAGGTTTGTTCTT
>Ga0315274_10006231_pt1 | contig 17386 bp, 23 predicted proteins | sample YL17G02_20_MG_FD_203700 | JGI IMG/M metagenome (GOLD analysis project Ga0315274, IMG submission 203700) | Sediment microbial communities from Yellowstone Lake, YNP, Wyoming, USA - YL17G02_20 | ecosystem: Environmental > Aquatic > Freshwater > Lake > Sediment | place: USA: Wyoming | collected...
TCAGTCAGGGCCTCAGTATCTTGCAGACACAACTCGCCAGTATTCTGGATCCAGCAACAGCTGAACGTGCTTTGGGAAGGGCGCGAACGGACGTCGTGTTTAGCGAGCATCGCTACAACGAGTTCTGCGCTAGGACTGATTACTCGCATGATATTGTCGAAGTTGGGTGGGGATTTGCGATCAAAGATCCGCCACTGCGTTTCGGAGAGACCCAGATCAGTCGATACCCATTTCGTGTTGATATCATTTGCGAGTTTCGGTGGAAGAATGACGTGCCTACGCCATGCAAAAGGGACATTGTGTTGCGGTTGTGGGCACTTGATCCCGACATGATCTACCGTGAGAGGTGGGACTCCGATCTCATCGGTGACCTGGCTACTGGGCCAGTAGAGTGTCCAAGGGAGCGAGTTATGCTTCGGTTTCACTTTGAGAAGGCGAGGCCAGGGGTATCGGAATTGAGGGACCATATGCATGTGGGTGGGACAGCGCGAGAGGATGAGTATTGCTGGCTACCGCCCCAGATCGATGTTCCGCGTTTTCCTTATCCACCAGTCGATCTTTTCCTGGCATGTGAGTTGATCGGCGCGAACTTCTATGGTCACGAGTACAACAGAATACGCACCGACTCGAACTGGGTAGGGCAGGTCCACAGTAGCCAAGAGATGCTACTACAGGAGTACTATGATGGATGTCTTCGGGCAATCCGAGACAAGAAGAGCGTGCTGATGGATCACTTGTGGCAGATATGATCTGGTACTACAGGGCCTCTTTCCTTGGTCAAGTACCGCTCTCCGCCATCACGAAGTACCATCAGCTTACTCTCCTCTTGCTGTGCGCCGAGACGCCTCTCGCGGCCTGCACATCAGCCCGCAGCTCGGCCTCCAGCTCCTCAGGCGGGTAGTTGAACACAGACACCCGATACCGCCCACACTGTTCCAGGAACTCGACGCGCGACATGCCGGCCAGTTCTGCCGCCTTGCCGGAGAAGAGCTTGCCCAGCTCAAACATCTTGAGCACGGCCATCAGGCGGATCTGCGGGCGGAACCCCACCCGGGTTTCCGCGCTCAATTCTGAGTCTTCGGAGTGTTTCGCCATCACCTGCGCCTTCTCTTACCCTGGCCCAATGCCTGGTGCAATAGGCGTTCGACGAGATCAGGGCTGATCCAGATGTCTTGGCGGTGAGCGATCTCGGCAAAGCACAGGCGTAGTGCATTTGCGTCGATCAGGTTGTGCCGGTAGGCCTCGATCAGCACACCGAGCGAGCCACGCACAGTTAACCCCTGTGCACGAGCGATGCGACGCCCCGCATTCTCGTCCATCAACACCCAGGCATCGCCCAAGCTCAACGCCAGGGCGATGGTCTCGCGCTCTCCACGGTCCAGCGGCGCTTCTCTCAGTTCGTCAGAGATGGCAGGCTCAGGTACATCTTCCGGCTGCCAGCCAACTTGGCCAAGGTAACGGCGCAAGGTTTTTGCGTCCTCGTGCCCGTAGCGCAGCCCCTCGACGACAGCCTCCTCATACACAGAACGAGCGATGCGCACGCGACCATAGAGTAGGTCGAGCAGATGCAGCAGATGCAGCAGATGCAGCTTGGCAAGGACCATCAATGGTCCGGCATTGCTCACCATCTGAGGCGGGCTGCTCATTTGCCCAATTCCTCGCGCACCGTCTCCTCGTCAAAAGCAGGCTCGATGCCCTGCGCCCGCGCCTCGCGGATCAGCTCGCGCTTGGGCAGGCCCACCTTTTCGGCAGCGTAGCCCAGCGAGACGTTCCCGGCCCGGTACAGCGCCAACGCACGGCGGATCTTGAGCTGCCGGATCCCCAGTTGGATGATCTCTTCCAGAATGGCGTCCTGCTCCCAATCTAACCCCTGAACCCACTGTTGTGGGATCTCGACTGTGATATGATCCCGCATCGCCCCAGCCTTTCGTTCGAATCCATTCGCCCGTTGGTGATGACCCATACCTCGAAGCTCGCTCATGTGATTCCCTTTATCCACTGCCAAGGCCACCCAGGGCACGAAGGAATGTCTTCTGTCCGCACTTGGCGTCCTTGGCGCGCTCTGCGGTGAGACGGAAGGTCTTCATCTCGGCGTCCTGCCCCAGCCCAAGTGCCAGCCGGTTCACTGCCTGCGCAGCCCTTTCCAGGCGCTCCACCTCACCCACACCAACCAGGGCTGCCACCGCCCGCTCCCGGCGACAGATCAGGAACCGTTCTCCGGCTATTGCTCGCGAGACCAGCTCCGAGAACCGGCGTCGGGCTTCTGTGACGCCAACGCCCTCCCTCGTGTTCAAAGAGTCTCATCGTCCTTCAAACTCGTGTGCGATGTCCTCTGGCAACGGATCGTCAAAGCCATCGGGCACCGTAAACTCGCCTACACACAGCCCAAATGGTCGCAATGTCTTGGACGCCAAGAGGACAGGCCTGATCTCGGCAATCGGTCTGCCGGCCTTAACAATCACAAATGCCTCGCCGGCTTCCACTCGCCGCAGGTATGTCCGCAGATCCTGCCTGATTTGCTCTTCCGTAACCTGCACTGTAGTAGTCTCTTTAGCTCCTGCCATAAACCAGTCTCCCGTCTTCTTTTGCGGCCATAGCCGTATAGCAGTTGAGCAGGGTCATGAGCTCCCATATCCTGTTCTGGATGTACATATTGTACCATGCGCCAGGGGATCTGTCGAGGGCAGTCGCCTCCTGATGCACTCTGGTCTCTCAGGCACGATCTGGCCTGGCTGCCCCATGAGAACACCGCTCAGCCGGCAGTGGCCCTACGCGAACGCATCCCCCAGGAACGCCGCGTTCTCCCCCAGCCACACCCACAACTCGTGGGTCAGGCGCAGCTCCACTCCGCGCGCGGGCCACCGACTATGCCTCCCCCACGATGTCTTGCAGATCGGCGATCAGCGGAGGCAGGTCTTGCTGAACGATGTCCCAGAGAATGTCCAAATCCACAGCGTCGTAGCCGTGGACCAGCCGATTGCGCAAACCGACGATCTGCACCCAAGGAATCTGCGCATGCCTCTCTTGACCCGGCCGAGAAACGCGGGTAGCGGCTTCGCCGACAACCTCCACCAAGCGCGTCAGAGCCAGGCAAAGCATCTCGTCTCGGTCCAAGTCTTCGCGCGCCCGCCCCTCAATCATGGCGACTGCCTTCCGGGAGTAGTCCAGCATGTGCCGCAGCCTTATGTCGTCGTTATGCTGCGTCATAGAGAGCCTCCGCCTCTGCCAGAACCTCGTCCCGGAAGTATTCGCTGAGGAATCCAGGGGTGTTCAGGTCCACCTTGCGCCCGAGGATTTCGGACAGCTCTTGCTCCATGCCAAAGAAGCGCAGCCCCACACGCGTCCCCGGCTCGAACTCCACCAGCACGTCCACGTCGCTGTCCGGCCCGAAATCGTCCCGCAGCACCGAGCCGAACAGGGCCAGCCTGCGGATATGGTTGCGCCGGCAAAAGTCTTCGATCTGCGCTTTCGGCATGTTGATTTTCGCGCTCACGCTCACCCCTCCGCCGGTGCAAACATCCTCGCCTGAGCACCGGCTCGATCACTCGCTGCTCGATCTTTGCGTCATCCAAGCAGTCGGCCGCTGCGCCGCGTATCCCTCCACGTCCAGGAAGGCCCTGACCGAGGCGTGGCCTCACGGCGGCCGCTTGTGGCCGGGCGCTCGACAGTCAAGTACACCTGGCCCAGGTCGTACTGCGCCAGCACCGCGTCGGGCAGCTCAACCTGCGACTTGATCAGGTCTTCCATTTTCCCTCGCCGCCAAGGCACAGACCACAGATCCGGAACCGCCTATGCTTCTCCGGCCAGCCTGGACGCAGCGTCCAGGATTTCGTCCGACAACCAGTAACCGCGCCGACGCATTTCGTCCAGTAGTGGACGAACGCCAGCTACGAGCCCTGCCTGCTTGGCCTGGACCAGCACACCGACTACTCCGGTAACCACCAAACCCAGACGTCGGGCAGCAGCGCGCCCCAGACGATCATCGATCACCAAGAGGCTCCGCCGCTCGTAAGCCAGGGCAATCGCCTCTTGCTCGCCGAGGTCCAGCCGCGTCGTCACGAATCTGACGTCAGGGGCGAGCACGGGCGCAGGTACAGGCTGGAGAAAGCTGCGCAGCGCGGCCTCCAATCGAACAGACTCACCACCATGCTTGGCGATCAGCTCCCGCTCGACGGCTGATGGGACGAGCACCTGACCGAACATCTCATGAAGCAACGCAAGCCGATCCACCTTGGCCAGGGCAATCAATGGTCCAGTATCGCTCACCGCGATCATGAACCACCCTCAGTTGGCTCTCCCTCCGCTTCTGTGTGCCGGGATACCTCCCGCACAGCCTGCACGTCGGCCAGCAGCTCGGCCTCCAGCTCCTCAGGGGGATAATTGAAAGCGGACACCCGATAGCGCCCACACTGTTCCAGGAACTCTACGCGCGACATGCCGGCCAGTTCCGCCGCCTTGCCCGACGAGAGCTTGCCCAGCTCGAACATCTTGAGCGCGGCCATCAGGCGGATTTGCGCGCCCAGCTCCTCAGGCGTCGTCTGCACGGCCAGTTCCAGGCCTTCGGGGTATTCCAGCATCATCTCCTTCATCAGCATTACCTCTCTCAGTCCAGCCTGTGCTCCTACCATTACCACCCGGTGTTGTTGCTCACCTGCAAGGTCTTCCCGTTTCACTGCCTGCGCAGCCCCTTCTATCCTAGCCAATCCTCCACGATCAGGTCCGGCACACGCTCGAAATGCTGGCGATTGTGTGTGACCAGCGGGACTTGGTGCTCCAGCGCGATACTGGCGATCTGCAGATCCAGGGCACTCAGTGACCTTCCAGCGCGTTCCAGTTCGGCTTTGGTGCGGCCAAAATGGCGAGCTGCCCTCTCGTCGTAGGCAAGCACCACCACCGCTGCCAGCAGCGCATCCAGCCGGGCCATGTTCTCGTCGACTCGGCTGGACCTGCACACACCATGGATCAACTCCCCAACACTGATGGCGGTCACAGCCAGTTCTTCGGTCGGAGAGACTTGCCCCCGCAGGTCCAGGCTGCCGCGCAAAAGGGCCACACAGTGGTCGCTGTCCAGGATCCTCACAACGCCACCTCGGAACGGGATGTCTGGCGCTGACGATTGGCCTCGATTTCGTCAGCCAGTGCAGCCAGCTCGTCCTCCGCACGCCATAGGCCAAAGGCAGCCATGGCTGGATGCACCTCCGCTGCCTCGATCTGCCTGAGCAATTCAGCGTCTTGCCCCAGCATCAAGGCCAGCCGATGTGCGGTTCGAGAGATCCGCTCCAGACGTTCCAGCTCTGTTGCACCGATCAACGCCGCCACTTCCCGATCCCGTCGCCGGATCAGGAACCGTTCCCCCGCCGTCGCCCGCGAAATCAGCTCCGAGAACCGGCTCTTGGCCTCTCCAACGCTGATACTCTCCATCTCTCCGCTCCTCTGAGTGGGTCAAGATGACCTGTTTCCCTCATTGTAATGCACAACGCCAGAGAGTGCAAGCGACGCCTGTTGTGCCTGGAGGCCGCCCAGTCCCCGCAAACAGCAAAAAACGCGTCCACGGGAGCCGAGTCCAGTGCAGCGCGTCCATCACTCCAGATCGTGCCGGTCCAGCCATCAGGAATGCACCACCCTTTATTCCCGATACAGACCAAGAACCGTCCCTTGTCCTTGTGTCTTGTGGCCTAGCATAACATGCAAGCTCGGCGATGTCAACTCCAGGAGCACGGAGGTATGCATTTTTCCTTCAGGGCAGGACATGATGTAGAGGCACAGTTGTACTCAACTGCGGCATCCCCACAGCATGCCACCGTCCCGCAGATTCCCACCATGCCAAGGAACACTCTGTGTTATGCATATACCCTGGGATGCCTCGCCCGCCAAATGCCGTACCTGGGAGCAGGCATGCCCAGGGAGCAGACGCCCCCTTCAGGCGCGTGCGTCTGTAAAGAGGGGCCGTTTGGCTTTTCTGTTGTTCTGCACCTGCTTTTTCCCGATCACGCGGCTGGTCAAAGGGGTCTGGCTCATGTCTGCCCGAGACCACAATTGGGTGCGAGGCTGGTTCATCTTTGATCCCTTGTGCCTCGTCTTCCTGGTCATCATGGCACTCTACTTTGTGCTACTGGAGGGTCTGGCCGGCGCAACGCTGGGCAAGTGGCTCCTGGGCCTGCGTGTCGTGCGGGTGGGGGGCGACCGGCCAGGCCTGTGGAAAAGCGTGGTGCGGAACGCCCTGCGCCTGGTGGACAGTCTGCCCGCACTCAACATCCTGGGGGTGATCCTCATTCTGCGTTCGCCGGAGCGTGTGCGGTTTGGCGACCGCGTAGCGGGCACACGGGTCATCCAGGTTCGGTAACGGCTGCCCCGTACACCTTGACCCCCAGCCGAAACTGTGGTAAGATCGGGAGCAGGTACAAGCATCCATTGAGGACCAGTATGAGCCAGCTCGTCCTTCTCTCCAACCGCATGGTCATGCCTGGCGCCATGGTCAACAGCCATGGCTATTCCCATTGGATGAGGAGACGCGACTAGCCGTATTGCCGGGTTCAACCATCGTGTGTGCTGAAAGGGCCTCCCACCAGGGAGGCCCTTTTCTTTCCCTCCCGCAGGGTATGTGTGGCGCAATCGGCGGATTGTGATGCGAAACCACATGTGCTCGCGGGGGCAGAGGCTGGTACAACCTGCGGGAGGGTGAGAAGGCACGGACGAGGGATGGCCAGCGTTCCGACGTGGCCGGGTCCCAGAGCAGCCAAGGAGGGAGTATGATGAGCGAGCCATTCTACGTGACCACCCCCATCTACTATGTCAACGACGAGCCGCACCTGGGCCATGCCTACACCACCGTCTTGGCCGATGTGCTGGCCCGCTATGCCCGGTTGCGCGGCATGCAGGCCTTTTTCCTCACCGGCACCGACGAGCACGGGCAAAAGGTGCAAGAGGCGGCCCGACGGCGCGGCATTGCGCCCCAGGCGCAGGCCGACGAGATGGTCGTCCGCTTTCAGCAGGCGTGGGACCACCTGCACGTGGCGTACGACGATTTCATCCGCACCACCGAGCCGCGCCACGTGCGCGTCGTCCAGGCCATCCTGCAGTGCCTGTGGGACCAGGGCCAGATCTACCTGGGCGAGTACGAGGGCTGGTACTGCACCCCCGACGAGCGCTTCTGGACCGAGAAGGACCTGGTCAACGGCGCATGCCCCGACTGTGGCCGGCCGGTCGAGCGCATCGTCGAGCCCAATTACTTTTTCCGCATGAGCGCCCACCAGCAGTGGCTGATCAAGTACATTGGCGCCCATCCCACCTTCATCCAGCCCGAGAACCGGCGCAACGAGGTGCTGGGCTTCTTGCGCCAGCCCCTGGGTGACCTGTGCATCTCGCGCCCGGCCAGCCGCCTGAGCTGGGGCATCCCCTTGCCCTTTGCGCCCGGCTATGTGACGTACGTGTGGTTCGACGCGCTGATCAACTATATCACCGCCGCCGGCTATCTCTGTGACGACGAGCGCTTTGCCCGCCTCTGGCTCTCGGCCATGCACCTGATCGGCAAGGACATCCTCATCACCCACAGCGTCTACTGGCCGACCATGCTGCACGCCGTCGGGCTGCCCCAGCCCAGGACCATCTTTGCCCACGGCTGGTGGGTGACCGGCGGGGCCAAGATGAGCAAGTCGCTGGGCAACGTGGTCAAGCCCCTCGACCTGGCCGAGGTATACGGGGTGGACGCCTTTCGCTACTTTTTGATGCGCGACATGGTCCTGGGCCACGATGCCGATTTCGACCCGGAAGGGCTGACCAACCGCTATCGGGGCGACCTGGCCAATGACCTGGGCAACCTCCTCCATCGTCTGGTACACATGATCGGGCAGTACTGCGGCGGGCAGATTCCGCGCCCGGCCGCACCGACCGCCGAGGATGACGCCGTGCGGCAGCACTGTACCGCCCTGGTGCCGCAGTCCCTGGATCGGGTGGAGCGCCTGGCCCTCAACGAGGCGCTGGCCGAGGTATTCCGGGTGATCAACGAGATCAACCGCTACCTGGAGCGCACCGCACCCTGGCAGCGTGCCAGGCAGGGCGACTCGGATCGGGTGGCGACAGTGCTGTACACCGCCGCCGAAGCGCTGCGCCTGGCCTCGATCCTGCTCCAGCCGGTCATGCCCGAGCGCACGGCCGAGCTATGGCGCCGCCTGGGTTGGCAGCCGCCTGCTGTATTGCGCGACGGGCTGACCTGGGGGCAACTGCAGCCCGGGGCGGCGGTGGTCGCCGGCCCGCCCCTCTTCCCACGGGAGGTGGAGGGGTGAGCCTGGGCTGGGCAGACGCCGCCCCTGGGCCTGTGGGTCACGTGCTTGCTCCACCCGGTCCGCGGCTCGGCGGAGCGGGTTGCCGCCCAAAGGGTCGTGACCCGGCGCCAATCGCAGCATCGTATTGACCCACGGGCGCACTGGCCTTATAATGGAGGCCGGTTCCTCGCCTGCTGACTCAAACCTTCGCAAGGGGTTGATCTAGGTTGAAACTCAAGTCCACATGGCTTGTCGTCATCGCTGTAGGCCTGGCGGTTTTCTCGCGGTTTTATGCATTTGGCGTTCTGCCGCCACAGATCTGGTTCGATGAGATCTGGTTCTCGCTCAAAGCGCGCTTGTTCCTGCAAACAGGCGCGATGCCGGTTTTCTACAAGACCTTTTGGGGTGGCGTTCATCCCCTCATGGTGCTTCTGACCGCCGCCGTTCAACGCCTGGGCTTGAACGCCCTGACCGCTCCCCGCGTGGTCAGCGCTGTCGGCGGCGTCCTCTGTATCCCGCTCACCTATCTCTGCCTCAGTGAGCTCTGGCGTGACACGTGGACACCCGCCAGGCGCCAGGGCACGGCAGCCCTGGCGGTGCTCATCCTCTCGAACCTGCTCTCCTATGTCGTCATCGGCCGCATTGGGTTAGAGTGGTCGCTCGTCCCTCTATTCACAGTTGCCTGCATCGCCCTGTACCACCGCGCACAGCGCACGAGAAAATGGGCCTGGTGGATGCTGGCCGGGGCGCTCCTTGGCGTATCGCAGTATCTGAGCCAGCATATGCGGTTCCTGATCCCGCTCATGGGCCTGTTTGTCCTCTATGATGGCCTACGCTGTGGCGCGGGCAAGCGCAAGCCGTTCATCGGCGGAGTAGCCTGGTTCGGCCTGGCCGCCGCGTTGGTCGCCTTGCCCCTCCTGGCATTCTTTGTCCGCGAACCTCAATGGCTGGTGGCGCGCGCCGGTATCATCACCCAAACCGGCGGTCAACGACGTTGGCTTTTCCTGCTGGACAACGTACGCCGGGTTGCCCTGTCGTTCATTGTGGCCGGCTCACAGGGTACGCTGGAGAATCTGCCTGGGCGCCCTCTGTTTGACGTGCTCCAGATGGTGGGCTTTGTCTCTGGGTTGGTATGGGCAGCAAGGGGCTGGCGCAGCTCGGCAGTCAGCCACAAATTGCTGGCCTGGTTGGCGATCATGGCCGCTCCTTCCATTCTCACTGGCCAAGCCCCTTCCTTCGAGCGCATGGCCAATCTGATGCCCGCTGCTGCCGCGGTCGTCGCCATCGGCTGGGCCGAGCTCTGGCAGTGGGTAGGCCGGCGCGTGACGCTGGCCAGGTGGCAGCGCTGGCTGATCCCGTGCTCCTGGGTCCTGGTCAGCTTGGGCATCAATGCGTACGCGTACTGGTATCGGTATCCTCTCTCGCCCACGCTCAGGACAGATTACACTGCCGGCACCACCGATCTGATGCGGCAGTTGGTGGAACGCTCCAATACCGAGGCTGTGTTCGTGCAACGGCTGACGGGAGCCGAGAATGCGGTCTTTCCCGACTTTTTCCTGCCCAACACTGCCGTTCATTACCTGGATTTCCAGCAGTGTCTGCCTTTGACCCATCAGCGTGATGTGCGAACCACGTACCTGGTGATGCCAAAGCGCAGCCCCGAGATCGCCAAGCAACTGACCGCTGCCTATCCCCAGGCTAAAGTCATCCCGTTTGCTTCCGAGAGCGAATGGCTCCTGGATGACATGACGCTGATCGAGGTGCCACCTCATACGCCGATTTCCCTGGCCCTATCGCCCGCCCAAGCCCGGTTTGAGCCGGGGCTGGAGCTGCTCGGCTATACCTGGTCTGGGCCAACGGTCCGGCCAGGCCAGAGCGTCTTTCTGACACTGTACTGGCGGACCCTGGCAGACCTGAAGGCCGACTATACCGCTTTTGTGCACGTGAGCGCGGGGTCATTCGATGCTCCGCCCATTGCCCAACGCGATGGTCAGCCATGCCAGGGCATGTATCCCACTTCCCGGTGGCGCAAGGGGGACCTTGTGCCTGATAGCTTTGCCGTCACCATCCCTACCGATGCCCCGCCGGGAGAGTATTCGCTGGTGATTGGCTGGTATAGCTACCCGTCTCTCACGCGCTTGTCTTTGACAACGGCAGAGCATCCTCTGCCCGAGGATCGCGCTGTGATCGCGACAATCCGCGTCGTGCCCTAGCCAGACGCTGACGATTTCTCTATCCCCAGCCCCCACTCCGACAGCTCGGAACCATTCCCCCCAACGGCAAACGCGCCCTGTGGTACCATTGCTTGACAATAGAACAAATGTACGGTACCATATAGGAATGGCCGCTCGTCTTTGTATGCTACGAGATCTTGACCGGACTCCCTGCCAGGCCCCAGGCCGCCATTCCTGGGACATGCGCCGTTACACGCGTTGCCTCGTCTATTGCCGCGCTGGGCTGGGCGCCCGTGGCGCGCCCGTCACGCTCTCCCGCCCATTGCCTTGACCTGTGACTATCCTTGCCATATAATGGAGAGGGACTGCGAGCAAGTCGTACGGGTTGAACGATAGCCTTGCTGTGCAAATGCCGGAGATCGGCCGCTGGCGACACCAAGGAGTCTGTATTCCTGTGAGCCCAACTGTGTTCCGTGAACGGGGATTTCGCTTCTTTTTCTTCTCGCGAGAGGAGCCAAGAATCCATATCCACGTTCACTGTGGACACGGCGAGGCCAGGTTCTGGTTGGAGCCCCAAGTCAGGGTGGCAGAGAACTATGGCCTGACGGATAGCGACCTTCGGACTGTGCGCAGCCTGATCAAGGAGCATGAAGATGAGATCAGAGATGCCTGGCGAAAGCACTTTGGACGTTGAGGTTACGAACATCTCGAAACATGGGTTCTGGCTCCTGCTGGCCGACAGGGAGCTGTTTCTGTCCTTTAGCGATTTCCCATGGTTTGAAAGGGCTGCCGTTTCCGCCATCCTAAACGTTGAATTGCCACGACCCCATCATCTGTATTGGCCGGACCTTGACGTTGATCTTACGGTCGAATCCATTGAGCACCCCGAGCGGTTCCCGCTCATTGCCGATGCTGCCAGTTAGCTGCTGGCCCGTCAGGCATGGCCATAGCAAGGAGCTACATTCATGACACGCAAAACCCAGTTGCATCGTAGCACCCCCGAGTCGCATGGGATCTTGTCTTCCGCCATCCTGGCGTTCGTGGGCCAAGTGGACAAGGACATCCACAGCCTGCACAGTTTGATGCTCCTGCGCCACGGCCATGTGGTGGCCGAAGGATGGTGGTCGCCATACGCACCCGAATACCCCCACGTGCTTTTTTCGCTGAGCAAGAGCTTTACCTCGACCGCGGTCGGCCTGGCCGTGGCGGAGGGCTACCTGTCGGTGGATGATCCGGTACTGTCCTTCTTTCCCGACGATGCTCCAGCAGCAGTGAACGATAACCTGGCTGCCATGCGCGTGCGGCATCTCCTGTCCATGTCCACCGGGCACGCGGAGGACACCACGGGCTCGCTGTTCGCCCAGCCGGACGGGAACTGGGTGAGAGGCTTCCTGGCCTGCCCGGTCGAGCATGTGCCGGGCACCCATTTCCTCTACAACACCGGGGCCTCGTATATGCTCTCTGCGATCGTGCACAAGGTCACCGGCCAGAGGATGCTGCACTACCTGCAGGGGCGCCTTTTCGAGCCGCTGGGCATTGAGGATACGACGTGGGAGACGTGCCCGCGAGGCATCGATGTCGGCGGGTTTGGGCTGAGCGTCAAGACCGAAGATATCGCCCGGTTTGGCCAGTTGTACCTGCAGAAGGGCATGTGGCACGGCCAGCGCATCCTGCCTGAAGCGTGGGTAGCCGAGGCAACAGCCCGTCAGGTGTCCAACGCGCCCCATGAGAACCCCGATTGGGAACAAGGGTACGGCTATCAGTTCTGGCGCTGCCGGCATGCGGCCTATCGTGGCGACGGAGCGTTCGGTCAGTACTGTGTGGTCATGCCCGAGCAAGACGCGGTGCTGGCCATCACTGGCGGGCTTGGCAACATGCAGGCAGTCCTGGACCGGGTCTGGGAGCACCTGCTTCCGGCCATGGGTGCCACGCCACTGCCCGAAAACCGCGCCGCGCAGGATGAGCTGGCCCGCAAGCTGGCCAGCCTGTCCATGCCCCTGGCACAGGGGCAGCGATCGTCCCCCGTTGCGGCGCAGATGTCCGGCAAGACGTATGCCCTTGAGGCGAATGACCAGGGGGTTGAGGCGATCTCGTTGACTTGGAGCGGAGAAGGGTGCCTTTTGACGGTCCGAGATGACCGTGGCGAGCACCGGGTTGCGTGCGGCACCGGCGCATGGCTCAAGGGCGCTACAACCCTGGATTCCCGCCAGGCACGGCCACGGCCCGCCACAACCCTGGATTCCCCCCAGGCACAGCCGGTGGCCGCCAGCGGTGTCTGGACGGCCCATGACACGTACGTGATCCAGCTCTGTTTCTACGAGACGCCGTTCTGCCCCACAATCACCTGCCATTTCGTAGAGGATAGGCTGACGTATGACTTGAGGCCGAATGTCGGTTTCGGACCCCTGGAGCGTCCACAACTGGTGGGACGGATGGCATAGGGGGCACGGAGCGACGATGACCGCCCTGGCAGCAGCGTTGAGGTGTAGGCATGAAACATATGGCTTTTGATCTAGAGATCGCCAGGCTGTTGCCGCAGGGCGCACAAGACCTGCTGGCCCATCGCCCGTTGGGCATCTCGTGCGCGGCCACCCTGGCCAGTGACCAGAGCGAACCTCGCCTGTGGTTCTCCCGCAGCGGGGAAACAGGCTACCTGCCACAGATGACGGTGGGAGATGTGCAGGCCCTGGTCCAGTATTTGAGCACGGCGGTGGGCAACGGCTATACACTGTTCACCTGGAACGGCCTGGGCTTTGATTTCGACATCCTGGGTGAAGAGTCGCAGAGGATGGCTGCGCAGTGCAGAGAGCTGGCGCTGCAGCACATCGACATGTTCTTCCATCTGTTCTGCCTGCTGGGGTATGGACTGGGGCTGGATGTGGTGGCCAAGGGGCTGCGGTTGCCGGGCAAGCAGGCAGAGGTGGATGGCGCCCTCGTCCCGCAGATGTGGCAGAGCGGCCAATATGAGCAGGTCTTGGCCTACGTGGCGCAGGACGTGCGGACGATCATGGCCATCGCGCAGCGGGTGGACGCTGTGCGGCAGGTGCAATGGACGGCGCGCAGCGGTCGAGTGAACCGGGTGCCGATCCAGCGCTGGATGACGGTGCAGGAGGCGATGCGCCTGCCCGAACCGGACACCAGTTGGATGCGGAACCCCTGGCCCCGGGCCAAGTTCACCGGGTGGCTGAAAGCATAGCCCACGTGTGCTGATTTGACAATATGGGCGATCTGGGATAGGATATACCCAACCACGCGCGGAGAGGGAGCATGTCTGCACCAGCAGGTCCGAGCCTGAATAGCCTTTGGAGCAACGGCGATTGTGCCGCTGCTGCGTGTGCGTTTGCGTTCTCCTTCTATTACTTCTATTATGGCCGGTCAGGCAGATTGCCTCACGCCGGGAGCAAGGGGAACGCATAGCCGCCTAACCTGAACAACAACCTCAAAGCGTGGAGCAATCTGCTCCACGCTTTTTGTTTTGGGCTGATCATTGTCCAGAAAGGGTTATGTCCATGGCCATAAGCTGCCGCGGTGTACGCGGAGCCACTACCGTCACCGAAAACAGCGCCGAAGCGATCCTGGAAGCCACGCGAGAGCTGCTGCAGGCGATTGTGGCCGCCAACAGCATCGACGAGCCAGACATCGCCAGCGTCATCTTGACCGCCACCCCCGACTTGGACGCAGTCTACCCGGCGGTGGCGGCCCGCCAGTTGGGCTGGACCCGCACCGCGCTGATGTGCGTGCAAGAGATGGCCGTCCCTGGCATCCTGCCCCGCTGTGTGCGCGTGCTCATCCACTGGAACACCGATCGCTCCTTGGATGAGCTGCGTCATGTCTACCTGCGCGAGGCGCGCAGCCTGCGCCCCGACCTGGCTGTCTCTGATTAGGAGGAGGTGCCTATGCCCCGTGTCTCATTCCAAGGCGTTCCGGGAGCCTACTCGGAGGAAGCGATCCGGCAGTTCTTTGGTCCGGATGCCGAGAGCCTCCCGTGCCACACGTTCGGCGACCTGTTTGTCGCCGTGGAGCAGGGCAATGCCGAATACGGCATGCTGCCCATCGAAAACTCGGTAGCCGGATCAGTGGTCCAGTCCTACGAGTTGCTGATGGAGCATGACCTGCGGGTGCGGGCCGAGGTCATCTTGCGCGTGCGTCACCAACTGCTGACCATACCAGGCACCCCGATCTCCGACATCAAACGGGTCAAGTCGCATCCCCATGCCCTGGCTCAGTGTGAGCGCTACCTGGCCCGGCGCGTGCTGGAGGCCATCCCTCACTTTGACACCGCTGGCGGTGCGCGCGACCTGGCCGCAAACCCAGAGCCGGGCACCGCTGTGATCGCCGGAGCGCTGGCTGGCGAGTTGTACGGGTTGCAGGTCCTCGACGATGGGATCGAAGACCTGCCCTTCAACTATACGCGCTTTTTCGTGCTCGGCCTGGAGGATCCCCCGCGTGCTCAGCGCAGCAAGACGTCCCTCATCTTTACCACGCGGCATCAGCCGGGCGCCCTGTATGACAGCCTGGGCGAGTTTGCCAACCGGCACATCAACCTGACCAAGATCGAGTCTCGCCCCCGGCGCAATCGCCCGTGGCAATACCTGTTCTACCTCGACTTTGAGGGGCACTGGCAAGACCCGCCGTGCGAGGCCGCGCTAATGGGCTTGCTGCGCCGCTCCTCATTCGTCAAGCTGCTGGGCTCCTACCCGGCAGCGATGACACCTATGGATGAGATTTCATAACCAACACGGGAGGAGAGACCATGGCCATGAACCTGACCGAAGCCAAGGAGAGCCGGGCCAAGCACTGGCTCTCGTACCGCTCCGAGATCAAGGTGTTCGACGTCACCATCCGCGATGGGGGGCTGATGAACGATCACCAGTTCGACGACGACACAGTCCGGGCCGTGTACAGGGCCTGCGCCGACGCAGGCATCGACTACATGGAGCTCGGCTACAAGTCGTCGAAGCGCATCTTTAGCCCGACGCAGTTTGGTGTCTGGAAGTATTGCACCGAAGACGACATCCGGCGCATTGTCGGCGACAACGACACGTCGCTCAAGCTCTCGATCATGGCTGATGCCGATCGCACCGACTATCACGAGGACATACTTCCCCGCGACCAGAGCATCGTGGATATGGTGCGCGTGGCCGCCTACATCCACCAGATCCCGACCGCCCTGGACATGATCAAGGACGCCCACGACAAGGGGTATGAGACGAGCATCAACCTGATGGCCGTTTCGACCATCCGGGAGTACGAGATGGATGAGGCGCTGGAGCTCCTGGCCCAGTCGGAAACGGGCGCCGTCTACCTGGTGGACAGCTTTGGCGCCTTTTACAGCGAGCAGGTGCACTATCTGGTGCGCAAGTACCTGCGCTATGCCGTGCCCCGCGGCAAGATGGTCGGCATTCACGCCCACAACAACCAGCAACTGGCATACGCCAATACGATCGAAGCTATCATCCTGGGGGCGAACATGCTGGATGCCAGCTTTGCTGGCCTGGGCCGTGGCGCCGGCAACTGTCCCATGGAGCTGCTGTTGGGCTTTCTGCACAACCCCAAGTTCAGATTGCGCCCCGTCCTGGAGTGCATTCAGCAGCACATCGAGCCACTGCGCTCGGAGCTGCGCTGGGGGTTCGACATTCCCTACATGATCACGGGCATGCTGAACCAGCATCCACGCGCGGCCATCGAGTTCAACGAAGGCCAGGACCATGGCAACGTGGTCAAGTTCTTTGATACGATGATCGAAGAAGAGTAACGTGTGCGCCAGGGATGGAGAAGACATGATCATTGTGATGAAAAAAGACGCAACGGTCCGCGAGATCTCGAATGTCACTGCCCGTGTCGAGCAGTCGGGCCGGCAGGTGCATCTCTCCGAGGGGGAAGAACGGGCCATCGTGGGTGTCCTGGGAGATGGCCGGCCCCTGGATCGCGAGCAGTTCGAGCGCATGGGCGGTGTGGAGCGCATCGTGCCCATCCTGAGCCCCTACAAGCTGGCCAGTCGAGACTTCCGGCCGCAGGACACCATTGTGGCTCTCAATGGGATCAAGGCGGGTGCGGAAAAGGTGGTGATCATAGCCGGGCCGTGCGCCGTAGAAAGCCGCGAGCAGCTCCTGGCCACCGCGCGTGCCGTCAAGGAGGCGGGAGCTACGGTGCTGCGCGGCGGGGCTTACAAGCCACGGTCCTCGCCCTATAGCTTTCAGGGAATGGGGCCCGAAGGGCTCAAGCTGTTGGCCCAGGCCCGTGAAGAGACTGGTTTGCTCGTCGTCAGTGAGGTGATATCTCCCGAGGCGGTTCCTCTCGTCTCCACCTATGTGGACATCCTGCAGATCGGGGCGCGCAATATGCAGAACTATGCCCTGCTGCACGCCGTCGGCGAGTCGCAAAAGCCGGTCCTTCTCAAGCGCGGCATGATGTCAACTATGGAAGAACTGCTCATGTCTGCCGAGTATATCCTTTCGCACGGCAACGACCGGCTGATGCTGTGCGAACGAGGGATCCGCACCTTCGAAAAGTACACGCGCAACACGCTGGACATCAATGCTGTGCCCATGCTCAAGCAGTTGACCCACCTGCCGGTCTTTGTCGATCCCAGCCACGGCACAGGCAAATGGGAGCTGGTGGGCCCGGTGTCCAGGGCGGCCATTGCGGCAGGAGCTGACGGCCTGATCATCGAGGTGCACCCCAACCCCGAAGAAGCAATGTCCGATGGGGGACAGTCGCTCAAGCCGGAACGCTTTGCCCGGGTGATGGAAGAGCTGCGCGCCGTGGCTCAGGCCGTGGGGAGAACCCTATGAGCGTGCCAAAAGACCCTCACTTTCGTCTGGCCCACGCCCAGGTGGCTGTAGTCGGCCTGGGGCTGATGGGCGGCTCGCTGGCCGGGGCCTTGCGGGGCCGGTGTCGGGCTGTGATCGGCGTGGCGCGGCGCGCAGAGGTCGGGGCCGCCGCCCTGGC
>Ga0315274_10006232_pt1 | contig 17385 bp, 12 predicted proteins | sample YL17G02_20_MG_FD_203700 | JGI IMG/M metagenome (GOLD analysis project Ga0315274, IMG submission 203700) | Sediment microbial communities from Yellowstone Lake, YNP, Wyoming, USA - YL17G02_20 | ecosystem: Environmental > Aquatic > Freshwater > Lake > Sediment | place: USA: Wyoming | collected...
AAGCGGTCAGGTCGCCTCGCCCGCGCAGCAGTTGGGTGCCTGTGGCGGGGTCGGTACCGTCATTGAGGGTCAGCTCCAGCACCTTGAGAAGGTTCAGGAAGGACATCCCTGTGTTGCGATAGCCCCACTTGCCCGGCACAGCAGCTTCGACGCAGCCCACGATGCCATAGTTGTAGGCGTCCTCTGGCCGCACCCCCTTCGCCAGCAGGGACGGTACGATGATCTCGTCGTTCTTGATCGCCGGCATGCCAAAGCCCATCTGGATAGTCCGGGCGCATTCCATGAGGAAGCGGTCGGGTGTGCCGGCGTGGATACGAGCTGAGACGTTGGGTTGAGTCAGCCGGGTCTCGCGGATCGTGTCCAGCACCATGTACGAGATGTCATTGGTGGCGTCCTGGCCATCTGGCGTCTGGCCGCCGATGGTCACATTCTGGTAGGTGGGATATCCTATGCCAAAGCGGGTGTGGCTCCAGGGCCGCACCTTGATGACGGAAAAGAGCTTGAGCCAGAGTAGCTCCATGATCTCCAGTGCCTGGTCATGGGTGATACGGCCCTGGTCCAGATCGGCCTTGTAGTACGGGTAGGTATACTGGTCGAAACGGCCCAGCGAGAAAGAGTGGCCGTTGCTCTCGATCTGGGTGATCAGATGGATGAACCAGGTGCTTTGTACCGTTTCCTGGAATCCGCGAGCGGGCCTGGCCGGAACGTGCCGGCAGATCTCGGCGATCCGCAGCAGCTCTGCCTTGCGCGCCGGGCGGATTGCGGGATCGGCGGCCTGCCGCTCCGCTTCGTCTGCATAGCGGCCGGCGAAGCAGAGCGTAGCCAGTAGGGCGGTCACTGTCGCTTGCAGGAACGCCCGCTTTTTGAACTCGCTGGCATCGTAGGGGGATAGGCCATCCAGCGCGGTCTGTGCTTCGGCGATGATGGCCAGGAGACCTCTCTCAAGCACCTTGGGGATGTTCACGACGATGTGACCGTCGCCCGATGTGATGTTGCCCCGGCCCGAGATGGCACCGATCTCTTGAGCTCTGCGGACCTCGTCGGGCATAAGGACCATCGCCCGGTCGTAGAGTGTCTTGCCGCGCCAGTAGGGGAAGATGGTTCCGAGAATGGCTTCCTTTACCGTTGGACTAACGGCAAAGAGGTCGGCCCGTCGTCTGGGGAACTCGTCGATCTCATCGGCCAGGAAGCTGACCGCGTATTCAGGAAAGAGTGGTGCGGCGCGAGGCGCGCTGGCCTGATTGCCGACGATCAGCTCCTGCTCGTCGATGTAGATGGTCATATGGTCCAGAATGTGGGCCAGCGCCTTGGCCCGGCGCAGCACTGGGGGGTCGGCCACGTGCTTTTCGTAGGCCTCGGTGACCAGGAGGCCACGCTCAACGCACAGGGATGGGGTCGTATCCAGCAACTGTTCTCGCAGGCGGCGGACCCGCTCAGTTGAACCAGCACTCATCCTGACTTTCCTTCCAGTTGACTAGCTCGCAACCCGTACGCGGTCTCGGTCTCGCCAAAGACCATGGCTGCGGCACCGATGACACTCACGTCCTGCTGGAACTGGCCCAGGACGATGCGCCCGGTGCCCCACAGCACAGGATGGATGTTCTGGCGCAGCGATTCCGTGCAAGGATCGAGCAGCATCGGGCCGATGTTGGTCAACCCACCGCCGATGACGATCACCTCCGGGTTGAGTACCTGCACAATTGTCGCCAGGCCGATGCCCAGGTACCGCCCGGCAGAGATGATGAGGCCCCGAGCCACCGGGTCGCCTTTGAGGGCGACCTGAGAGATCAGCTCACCGGTGATGAGCTGGGGGTCATCCCAGGCCAAATCGCGCAGGGCGGTCTCTTTGCCGGCCTGGATGCACTCCCAGGCCCGGTCTCGCAGGGCGAGGCCGCAGGCGTATGCCATCAGGCAACCGCGCTTGCCACAACTGCACCGCCGGCCGTCGGCCACGACCACGGTGTGCCCGATCTCGCCGGCTGTTCCGGTGCATCCGCGATAGAGCTTTCCATCCACGATGATTCCCATACCAATACCGGTGCTGAACGTGGCGTAAACCATATCCTTCGAGCCTCGACCGGCGCCATAGCGATGTTCGGCCAGGGCCCCCAGGTTGGCATCATTGTCCAGCAAGACAAGCTGACCCAACCGTCCGGCCACCACGTCACGCAGCGGCATGCGATCCCACGCCGGCAGATTGGAGCTGGTCAGCACAACGCCCTGTTCCCCGTGGGTGTGCCCGGCGAAGCTGAGCCCGACGCCGGCGAGTTCGCCGGGCGATATGCCGGCTTGCTCCAACATTGCCCGGTAGACCCTTTCGACTGCACTCACGACCTCCGCCGGCGGCCGACCGGCATGCTCCTTGGTCGTGCACACGGCCAGGATCCCCATGTCCCGATCCAGCACGCCAGCGGCGATCTTGGTCCCACCGATGTCTATGCCGACCGCATACGGCTTCATCGGGCGATCCCCGTTTCTGTGTGTGTTGTCATCCCCATCTTGGGCTTATCCTACTACACTCTTGGCAACTCGTCAATTGTCGACGCCAAAGGGCACTATGCTTTCAGCTCCCATCATCTCGGGGAAGAGTGCCTGTTGGCCGGTGAGAACACGCCGACCTTTGACACCGAGACTTTTCGGCAGTACAATCCCCGGACGATCAGAGAAGACGAATGCGCCCCACAGCCAAAACGCCATCATGGATGGCGCTGGGCAGGAGGAGAATGTAGGTGATCATCAGGAACCGAGACGTACTCATGTCCCATGGGAATGGCGCTGGCCGAGCGGCGGTGCTCGACATACTCGAGGCTGGCCTCAAAGCGCCGGACCCCTACGACAACGTGCGGAAAATGGTCCGTATCGAGGATCACCGTCTGATCGTGGGGCACCCAGACTTTTCGGATCCTCCTGGACAGGAGCCGCTGGTCTTTGACCTGGCTGCCGTCGGCAGCATTTATGTAGTGGGTGGCGGCAAAGCGGTCCAACGGATGGCCGAAGCGCTTGAGGACACGCTGGGCGATCGCATCACCGACGGCCAGATCAACGTCAAGAAGGGTGACAGTGTTCGGTTGCGCAGGATCCCAGTCACCCCGGCTGGCCATCCGTTTCCTGACGAGGACAGTGTCGCGGGAGCTCGGCGTATTCTCGAGATCGAGGCCCGAGCCCGCAAGGGTGACATCGTCTTTGCTGTGAGTTCCGGGGGTGGCACGGCGACTCTGGCCCTTCCGGTGCCCGGCGTCACCTTGGCCGACCTGCAGCAGGTCTACCGTATCCTCTACTTTGAGTGTGGCGCCAATATGCCGGCTGCCAACGCAGTGAGGAACCACCTGGCGCTCGTCAATACCAAGCACGCCCGGTACGTCGCCGATGCCACCCTGATCCAAATCCTGTCGAGTGAATGGCCGCTCAAGGTGCGAGCCCACATGTACGAGCCGCCCAAGGGCGCCAATGCGCATCAGGCCGCGATCCAGGTGCTCCAATCGTACCATTGCTGGGACAAGGTGCCCCAATCCGTGCGCGATTTTCTACTCAAGGGCGACCCCCAGTATGGCCCGATCCGTGCGGAAGAGGTCCAGGGGAAACCGCACTACGGTTACCGAGTCATTGGACCCGAATACATGCTGGAAGCGGCCAGGGCGCGCGCCCAGGAGCTTGGGCTCCAGGTGATGATGCTCGCCACGAGCCTCAATGATGTCGAGGCACAGCCCATTGGTGAGACTCTGGCGTACATCGCCCATGAGGCCGAGATCCTGGGAGAGCCACTCCGCCCACCATGCGTGTTCGTGTGCGGCGGCGAGTTGGTGGTGGCCACCGGCAGCGCCACGGGGCGCGGCGGTCGGAACCAGGAGTTCGTATTGGCCGCTGCTCCCCGGATAGCAGGCAGCCCGAACATCGTCATCGCCTCCGTAGATTCGGAGGGCACCGACGGACCCACCGAGGTGGCCGGTGGAATCGTGGATGGGCAGACGCTCGGCCGTACCGCCGAACTGGGCTTCGACGTGGCGCGCGAGCTGGAAAACCACAATTCGTACGCTGTTCTCGAGGCGCTCGGCGATACGATTGTCACCGGGGTGCGCGGGGTGAATGTGCGGGACCTCCGCGTAGTCTATGTCGGGGACGCGGAGTTCTGATCGTTGGGCGGTTGTAGCGGGTTGATGCGGTATGCCGCTGGTGGGCGCGAGCGGTCCACTCGCCTGCCACCCGATTCGTCGCAAGGCCAGGAAACCATGCCACTACGCATCGCGGTCGTGCAGCAGAACGGAAACCCGGGCAAGCCTGAGGAGAACCGCAGTAAGGCGCTCCGCTTTGCCGCGCAGGCCCTGGAACAGGGTGCCCAGGTTGTCCTTTTCCATGAGGAGCTTCTCGTGGGGTATGCCCCCGATCTCCACCAACTCGCCGAACCGGTAAACGGCCCGACTACGCAAGCGTTCCAGACGCTGCTCTGCGGCAGTGAAGCACTGATCATCTATGGACTGACGGAAAGGGATGGGGACGACTGCTACATCTCGGCACCGGTGGTTTCCGCAGCCGAGGTGCTGGCCAACTATCGCAAGACGCACCTGTGGTGGAAGGCAGACGGCCTTCGGCATGAGCCGGCCTATTACCGGCCCGGTGAACGGCTGGTGACCTTTGGGTTTGAGGGCTATCGGTGCGGAATCATGATCTGCTATGACGGAGACTTTCCGGAGATGGCCCGCGCCTATGCCAATCTCGGCTGCGCCATCCTGTTCTGGATGAACAACCGGGATAGTCGCGGACACTCGGAGGTTAAGGACCTGGCCTCGCGGAACTCGATGATCATCGCCACGTCGTGCTGTTGCGGCCCAGACGAGAATGGGCACGCATGTCGCGGCGGCAGCAACATCACAGACGTGGATGGCGCGCTGCTCGCAGAGATCTGGGACCAGGAAGGCTTGATCGTGGCGGATGTCTACCCCGATCGGGCACTGAGTATGCGTGCCCATAACCCATGGTACCGGGGCCAGCGGCCAGACCTGTACTATCATGGGTTCTCACCGCAATCGCAGGCATAGCAGCCGGTCTCCCACCTGCCTATCTATCAGATACTCCACCACTACACCGGATTATGCAGTAGGTCACGCTGCCAGCGTGACACCCCCAAACAAAACCTAGAGCCAGGAGGTCTGATGTCCACAGCGAGCATGCAGCGGATACCCATCTGGCCATCCATTCGCCGTTTCCTGCAGTTGTCGGGGCGCAGTCAGATCGGGCTCTATGTCGCCCTGTTGGCGGCGGTGCTGGAAACGGCCTCCGTCATTACCTGGAACTATTACCTCGCACTCTTTGTCGACGCGGTCATGGCCAGGCAGTCTGCCGACAATATGCGCTACCTGTTGCTGACGCTTGCCTTGGCTGCGGCGGAGGTTCCCCTGGGTTTCATTCGCGCACGTAGCATCGGCCGGTTCAGCGAACGTACCATGGCTGGGTTGCGGCACAGGGTTGCCGCTCGGGCCACCGTCCTTCCCATGCGCTATCTGGAGGAACGGCATACCGGTGACCTTCTTGCGGTGGTGAACGCTGACCTGGCCAAGCTGCAGAATCTGGCTTCCTCTTCCCTTCTGGGCGTGGCAGCGCAGTCTCTGATGGCGGTGGCGGCGCTGGTGCGCCTGTTCGTCATCAGTTGGCCCCTGGCGCTCGTCTCGACGCTGCTGATGCCGGTCATGTTCCTCATCATGTCCAGGCTCAATCAGCCCATTGCTCGGCGCACAGCAGAGATGCAGCAGGCGGTCGGCGAGGCCGTAAGCATCGCACAGGACGGTCTGGCAGGCCTGATGGGCACCAAGGCATTCAACCTGGTACAGGTGATGGATGGCCGCTATGGGGAGGCCAACCAGCGGGCCTTGAACAAAGGGTTGCTGCTGTCACGCTTGCAGGCAGCGACGCAGGCCGGGGGTTCTGCCTTTGGTGTGCTGCCGTTTGTTATCACCTTTGGGTTCGGTGGTTATCTGGCAGTGAGCGGGCATCTGTCTTTTTGGCAACCTGATGGCGTTCATCAACCTCTTGAACTATGTGGCCAACCCACTGTCCTCCCTGCCGCCGATGATTGCCAGTATCGGCGAATCCATTGGGGCTGCCCAGCGGATGTACCAGATCCTGGACCAGGCTGTCGAGCGGGTCACCGGAGCGTCTTTCCCGCCGGACGAACATGCGTTAGCGGCGGTCCGTCTGAAGCATGTGAGCTTTGCCTATGATGAAGATCAGGTTCTCAGCAACGTGAGTCTAGCTGTCGAAAGAGGGCAGACCATCGCCGTGGTAGGGCCGAGCGGCGGAGGCAAGTCAACGTTGCTCAAGCTCCTGCTAGGCTTCTACCCAATTGAGAGGAACCGTCTTTTCCTGTTCGAGCAGGATCTCAACGACTGGTCGTTGTCAGCGGCTAGGGAGCAGATGGCCTTTGTCGCCCAGGACACCTACCTGTTCCCGGTCAGCATCGCCGAGAACACTGCCTGCGGCAAGCTCGGCGCCAGCCAGTCCGAGATCGAGCAGGCCGCGAGAATGGCCAACATTCACGACTATATCGTCTCTCTACCCGAGGGATACCGCACTCTGGTCAGGGAACGTGGCGTACGCCTGCCGGGAGGGCAACGCCAGCGCCTCTCACTTGCCAGGGCAATCCTCAAGAATGCGCCGATCCTGTTGCTGGATGAGCCGACCTCCGCTCTGGATACTGAATCGGAGGCACTGGTGCAGGAAGCCCTGGAGCGCTTTATGGCCGGTCGCGCCACCATTGTCATCGCCCACCGCCTGTCAACCATCCAGGACGCCGATCGGGTGCTGGTGCTGGAGGGAGGGCAGATCGTGGAGGAAGGCAGCCACGAGGAGCTGATGTCCCAACAGGGTCGCTACAGGGAGCTCTACCTGCGGCAGTTTGACGAAGCGGGCGTGTCGGTGGAGGCGGAGCCATGAAAAGGACTGGGGATCGGCGGCGGACCCTCTGGCGCTGTTTGGCTTTCTCCAGCCGTGGCGCCTGGCCTACTTTGCCAGCATGCTCGGCCTGGCGGTCGTGCTGACCTCCGAGCGATTGTTCGTTTCCTGGGTGATCAAGCTCTTCGTCGATGCCATCACGGCCAGCAGCCTCGATCTACTATGGCGCTCGGTGCTCATCTGGGTGCTATTCCTGGTGCCCTGGATCCCTCTGGGGGTGCTGCTCTCTTACCTCTGGCACTCGACGACGATCCGGGCAGTTGCCAAGCTCCGGCAGGCAGTCTTTGGCCAGTTGCAGCGGCTTCCACTCGGCTATCACGAACAGCGTCACAGTGGGGACCTCATCTCGGTGATGACCAACGACGTGGCCGCCACAGAGCAGGCCTTCCAGCAGGACATGCTCAACCTGGTCAATGCCAGTCTGCAGGGCGTATCCGCCGCCGCTTTCATGCTGGTGCTGAGCTGGAAACTGGCATTGGTCATCATCGCCGTAGGCATGGTGCCCCTGGTCGTCAACACGCTCTTCGCTGCCCCCCTCCGCAGGGCAGGGGAGGTTGTGCAGCAGCGCCTGGGCGGACTGAGCGAGCGGCTGGCGGATCTGCTCGCCGGCTATCAGGTGGTGCGGACCTACAGCCTGGGAGAGTGGATACTGGCACGCTTCGGCCAGGCGAACCGCGACTTGCTGGAGGGCGGCCTGCGCCGGGTACGCCTGGAGGCAGCCCTGGCAGCAGGCAATGGTCTTGGGATGCTCTCTTTCCTCCTGCCTCTGGGCGTTGGTGCGTATATGGTGCTAAACGGGCAGACAACGTTTGGGATCCTGATCGCTCTCATGCAGTTGAACGGCCCAATCCAGTTCTTTGTCTACTCGTTGAGCGGGACGATCACACGCATCCAGAGCTCCCTGGCAGCGGCCGACCGCATTCTGGCTGTCCTGGACGCAGAGCCCGAGCCGGAACGCTACGGTGAATCTGCAGTCGAGTCGCCCGCTGAGCCTGTGGCCGATGCGCTGCTCGAGTTCAGGGATGTGGCTTTTGCCTACGACAGCGACCACCCGGTTTTTCGGGGCCTGTCCTTCAGCGTCCGCCAGGGCCAGGTGACTGCTTTTGTGGGTCCCAGCGGTGGCGGCAAGAGCACCATTCTCAAGTTGCTGTTGGGGTGTTACCCGGTGAGACAAGGAGCGGTGTTCGCCTCGGGCAAATCCATTAGCGCCTACCGCCTGAGCGAACTGCGTCAGCTATTCGCCTATATCCCTCAGGATTCCTATCTATACTCTGGGTCCATCTTGGAGAACGTCCGCTACAGCAAGCCTGGGGCCTCGCAGGACCAGATCGTCGCCGCGGCTCGCGCAGCCTACGCCCACGAGTTCATCTCCGAGTTCCCCGAAGGGTATGAAACCACTGTGGGGGAGCGGGGAGCTCGCCTCTCAGGTGGACAGCGGCAGCGCATCGCCATCGCCCGGGCACTGCTCCAAAGATGCCCCGGTACTATTGCTAGATGAGGCCACATCGGCGCTGGACTCCGAATCTGAAGAGCTGGTGCAGCGAGCTCTAGGAGTCCTGATGCGCGGGCGGACGGTTCTCGTGATCGCACACCGCATATCCACTATCGAGCATGCCGACGTGATCTATGTGGTCGATGGTGGCAAGGTCGTAGAGTCGGGGACACACAACGAGTTGCTGGCGTTGCACGGGCTGTTCTACCGCCTGCACGAGTTGCAGTTCCGGGACGAAGTGGAAACACAGCCTTCGCCGACGTGACTCGCGTCGCTTACCCGTCACAGTTCGATCCGGTGGGAGCGGATGTCCATCATCCGATATGCCAGGTAGGGTGAGAGGCCCAGGACAGGCAGCGACCGGAGCACAGAGCGGAGCGCCTGCGGCGCAGTAGGCGACACCCAGCCCGAGGTGCGGACTTGGTTGAGCTGGGCGGCCAGGGTCACTCACCAGGGCATTGGCCAAGCGTGGGTCGCTCAGCCGGCTCCGGAGCTGCCAGGCGAAGCAAAAGTAGGCCGCGAAGCGCTGCCTGAGGGCCCGTTCATAGGTGCAGAGGGCACGCTCGAACTCGTGAGCCAGCGTCGCCCGATAGGCTACCTCTGCTGCCAGCTCTCCGCTCTGCAGGGCAAAGGAGATGCCTTCCCCGGTAAGAGGGTCGACCAGACCTGCTGCCTCGCCGGCCACCAGCACGCCGGCGGCGCAGGTTTTGCGGCGCAAGAAATCTGCGCGCAGCGGAGTACCCGTAGGGGGCCCCACCGGCACGGCTCCAGCCAGGCTGCCCGCAGCGGCAGAGGTTCCCCCAACGAACGTGCCTAACAAGGCAGTCAGGCTGTTTTTGCCCTGCACTCTCCAGTGGCCGGCAGACGCCAGCCCAACGTTGACCAGTCGATCGTCAATCGGAAAGACCCAGGCATAATCTGGCAGCAGGTTCGGTTCCAGGTAGACGCGAAGGTATGATCCAGGGAAAGCATCGGTTGGCAGGCGCAGATACTGGCGCACACCCACGGTGAAGGGTGGCGCCGGATCACAGAGCCCGAGCGCGCGCAGCAAGTGGAGCCGCGCCCCGGTGGCCACGATGGTGACGTCGGCCTTCACCGCCGTCGCGCTGCCATGGCAGACGCCACCCAAGCCGGCGACGCGCCCGGAGGACCAGATGGGCTCCATTGCCCGGAAGCCTGGCAGGAAGGTGGCCCCCGCGGCGATGGCGCGTTCTACCAGCATTGCGTCCAACTCGCTCCTGGGGATCACACACCCCTGGCCAAAGCCCGTCTGCTGGCTTGGCCAGGGGTAGTGGAGGTCAACACTGGCTCCGCCTGGCGCAACGATGCGCACCCCGCTGAACAGCCTGCGCTTTCCTCTCGTCAGCTCTGCTGGATCGAGGACCCCTATACGCATCAGGACCCTGACTCCCGCCGGGCTGATCCCGTCGCCGCAGGTCTTGTCGCGAGGGAACGTGCACTGATCGGCCAGCACAACCCCAACACCGTGCCGGGCCAGCGAGTAGGCGGCTGCCGATCCGGCCGGGCCGGCCCCCACCACGAGAACCTGCGTCTGCATATGTCTATGCCTGTCCCCTGGCGGCGCAAAAGTAGAGCGTCCAAAACGGCGAATCCTGGGCGCGATCTTAGCACGGTTGCTGTCTCGTCGCAAGACGACAAGGGTGCGCCTGGGGCCAAGAGAGAGGCATTCCAGCATACCCCAACCTTAGCTGAGGTTTTCCCTACGAGTCTGTGCTGTGGTATAATGGGCGCGGCATGGGGTATGGCCCGCTGACGAGCGATGGCCGGTCTGTTCCTTTAGGGAAGAAGCAGCAAGACTGGTCTGGCTGTCCATAAGGTCCACGCCCAGGTTGCTCTGGCTGGGACCGACCGGGTAGCCATTGACGCGGTGGGCGTCGCCTTGCTGCGCTACTACGGGACCACGCCCGCCGTCAGCCAGGGACGAATCTTTGCGCTGGAACAGATCGCCCGAGCTGTGGAGCTAGAACTCGGTGCGCATGGCCCCAGCGACATCGAGCTGGTGACCGACGATCCAGATAGCAGGGCTTACGCCGATGAGATCCGGCGCGTGCTGGATGCCAGATGACCTGCTCATGCATCGAATGGGAGGGATGACCCAATGAACTCAAGAGAGAGAGTGCTGACAGCCCTCCGCAGGGAGCAGCCCGACCGGGTGCCGTACTGTGAGTTCGCGGTTGACCGCGCGTTGGCTCAGCAACTCATGGGGTGGGGGGAACCCCAGAGCCAGGCTGCGAACCTGGAGTCAAACGTCTACACGGTTGACGAGATGAAGCAGATTGCCTCTTTTCTGCGCATGGACAACATATTCTACGTGCTGCGTGCGCCGGTGTATGCGCACAAGCACCCGGGGCAAGATGGGCGCCTCTTTTACGGCGAAGGGATGATCAAGACCGAGGCAGACCTCGCCATGCTCGACCTCCCCGATCCGTACGACGATGCGTTGTACGCCGAGGCAGCCGCGTTCGCGCGGCAGAAGGGCGACTTTGCTGCCTGCCTGGTGACCCGGGTTGGCATCTTCCCGACCATCCTGGGCATGGGGCTCGAGAAGTTCTGCCTGGCTCTGTACGACAACCGCGACCTGGTCGAGGAGCTCCTGGATCGGTACTTTGAGTGGACGCAGGTCGTTGCGGAGCGCGTCTGCCGAATTGGGTTCGACGTCTATGTCTCTACCGACGACATGGCCTTCAAGAGCGCTCCCTACTTTTCCCCGGCCGTTTTCCGTGACCTGGTGCTTCCCCGGTACCAGAGCGTAGCATCGCATGTGACCATTCCCTGGGTCATCCACAGCGACGGCAACCTGATGCCGTTTCTGGACGATCTCCTGAGCCTGGGGATCGCCGGGTTGCACCCCATCGAAAAAGGGGCGATGGATATCCGAGCGGTGAAGCGGCTGTACAGGCAGCGGGTCTGCTTGTTGGGAAACGTCGATCTCAATCTCCTGGGTATGGGTACGCCTGAACAGGTCGATGATGAAGTGCGGACCCTGATCCGCGATGTTGGCCCCGGTGGTGGGTATATAGCAACCAGCGGCAACAGCCTGGCCGGCTACCTGAAGCCTGAGAATGTGTTGGCCCTCTCCCGGGCAGTGCAAAAGTACGGGCAGTACTAATGATGACTGAGTCAAGGTCCGTTCTGCCATATGATGCCGTGCAGGAAGCCCAGCAGCGCATCTCCCCTTTTGCCCGACACACGCCTCTGGTTCCCAGCGCCTACCTGAGCAGGCGGACAGGTGCGCAGGTGTGGCTCAAGCTAGAGTGTCAGCAATGGACTGGCTCCTTCAAAGCGCGCGGGGCACTCAACAAGGTGGGGCTCCTGACAGCCGAGCAAAAGGCGCGGGGCGTGGTGACCGGCTCAGCAGGAAACCATGGTCTGGGAGTGGCCTATGCGTCTCGCTGTCACGGGGCGATACAGGCCGATGTGTTCGTGCCTTTTACGGCGCCGCGCGCCAAGGTGGACAAGCTGGCTGATTTGGGCGCCCTGGTCCACCAGGTGGGGAAGACCTATGAAGATGCCCACCGGGCGGCAGAGTCCTTCTCATGCGAGGCCGGGGCCAGTTATGTGCAGGCCTATGACGACGTCGACGTGGTCGCCGGTCAAGGGACAGTTGGCCTGGAAGTGCTAGCCGATCTACCCCGCGTTGACCTGGCGCTGGTGCCGGTGGGGGGAGGAGGGCTGATCGCCGGAATGGCCACCGTGCTGAAGAAGGCTCTTCCGGGCTGTCGCGTCGTGGGTGTGCAACCGGAGGCCAGCCCGTCGGCCTGGCTGAGCCTGCGTGATGGGGTAGCCTATGACCCCTATAACCATGCGCCGACGCTGGCCGACGGCCTGGCAGGTGGCTTTGGCGCTGTGCCGTTTCGTCTGGCCAGAAACCTGATCGACGAGGTGTTGCTGGCGAGCGAGTTCGATATGCGGCACGCTATCTTTGCCCTGCTGGATCGCGAGCAGGTGGTGGCAGAGGCGTCTGGTGCGATCGCCATCGCTCCGCTGTTGACAGGTGGCCTGGATGTAGCGGGACAGACAGTCGTCTGTGTCATCTCGGGTGGGAACATAGGGGTGGCCCTGCTGCGCGACATCCTGACCGAGTTCACATCGTCGACTCTATAGACGCTGGACGGAATAGCCCTTCTGACAGTGCATGAGGTGAAGGCGCGCAGCAGGCCTACAGGCCCTGTGTGCTGGGTCGCCTGGACCGATCGAGGTGAGTATGCTTCTCCCAGAGATACAGACCTGGGCGGAATGGGGACGGATGTTCACGGACGTTGCGCAGTGGACGCCAGCCGTGGGCGAGATCTGCCGCAGAGAGTCCATATCGTACCGTTGCATCCAAGCCGGCTACCCGGGCACCAACGCCGTGTTCATCCTCGACCAGGCCTGGGTGGTCAAGATCTATGCTCCTTTCTGCAAGGAGGACTTTTTCCGCGAACGAGAGCTGCATCCGCTCCTGGCACGCAATCCACAGATCCCGGTTCCGCGCCTGCGGGCTGTGGGGACCCTGTCTGACCGGATCGAGTGGCCGTACATCATAATGAACTACCTGCCGGGCCAGCCGATCCGAGAGGTCCGAAACCACATCAATCGGACGAACCGCCTCGAGATTGCCGCCACGTTAGGCCAGATCGTGCGGGAGCTGCACTGCACGCCGCTTCACGAGGTCAAGTCTCTGGACACCTCGCGGGGCCACTGGCGACGATTCCTTGACGGGCGCATGGCGGGCTGTGTCGAAGAGCTGCGGCGAGACGGGATCCTCTCAGCGGGCGTGCTGGACGAGATCCCAGCCTTTCTGCAATCCGTGGTGGGTACTCCGCGTCCACAGGTGCCGTTGGTACTGGTGAATGGCGATCTGACGGAAGACCATCTCTTGGTGCGGAAGGAGGGCGAACGATGGCTGATCTCGGGCGTGATCGATCTGGCCGACTCGCTGATCGGGGAACGGGAGTATGAGTGGGTCGCTCTGTGGTTGAGCGCATTGGATCGTGACGCAGAGTGCATGAGGGCGTTCATGGACACCTATGACTCAGGGAAAAGCCTGGATGATGCTTTCCTGGATCGGGCTCTGGCTTTCACTTTTGTGCACGAGTTCGGAGCAAGCTGTATCAAGGCGGTCCTGCAGGGCATGGGGTATCCAGACTTGGGCAGCGTGCGGCAACTGCGCCATCTGCTGTGGGGGGCCCTGGCTAAGGCCGCAGGCCACACGCTCTGGAGCTGTTGTATGAGGAGGATCTGACGGCATGATATCGGCTAGACCAGGCGAGACGGACAGAGTCACAGAGGAGTTGCGCTCATGGCTATCCGCGTAGCTGGGGCTCAACTACCGGTCACCAACGATGTCGAGCTCAACGCAGCAGGCATCCTGCGGGCGATCGAGTGGGCCAGAACGGAGTTGGCCGATGTCCTCCTGACTCCAGAGGGCTCCCTCAGCGGGTACACGCCCCACTTTGACGCGCGGGTGGTGCGACAGGCTCTGAACCATGTGACGTCGGCGGCCCGCGCTGCAAAGCTGGGCCTGGCTCTGGGGACGTGCTTTATCGAAGCAGGTGATCACCGGTGCTATGACCAGATCCGATTCTACGATCCCGCTGGACAGTTCCTGGGCTTCCACAGCAAGATGCTTACCTGCGGCTCTCTGACGGTGCCTCCGATGGGCGAGATCAACGAGTACGCCTACGGCCCACTCAGGACATTCGAGCTCAACGGCACGTGTCTTGGCGGCCTGGTCTGCAACGACCTGTGGGCCAACCCAGAATGTACGCCGATGCCCGACCCTCACTTGAGCCAGCAGCTCGCCAGGCGAGGGGCACGCATCATCTTCCACGCGGTCAATGGGGGCCGCGATGGGAGCTCGTGGTCAGATGTGGCGTTCCAGTATCACGAGTCCAACCTGAGGATGCGAGCTCGTGCCGGGGGCCTATGGATTGTCACAGTGGATAGCTGTTTCCCTCCCAGCCTGCGCTGTTCAGCGCCCTCTGGGGTCATTGGCCCGGATGGGCACTGGGTCTGCCGGGCGGATCCGCGAGGGGAGCAGTTCTTTGCTTATACCATCGATCCCGACGCGGGAGGAGTAGCCGCAGCGCCATCCCGCAGCGGGTCGGGACAGCGCTAGGAGGGGCAGTCGATACTGCTGCAGGTCGGCCAGCCATTTCCATCTCGTTTGGCTTGCCCAACTCACCTAGCGAGCGTGCGATCGTGGATCAGGTCCTGCCTATCGGAATCACCACATGGGAGCTGCCGCAAGTGCGCGTCCAGCAGGTGGCTTTTGCCACACTGCTGGATGGCATAGGCTTGGCTCGATCGGGCGGGTGAATCGGTAGTTCTTCCCGGCGACATCGGGGATGTAGAGGTACGAGCCGCGTTCTGATCGCGGCCGCAGGCACAGAGGGGATTGGCCTGATGACACGTGGACCCGGATCTGCTTCCGGCAAGTATCTGAACCTGCTGTTGCTGGTCGTCTTGGGCACGCTGTGGGGTGCCTCCTATCTGTTCATCAAGGTCACCGTGGCCGAGGTGCCGGCATTCACGCTGGTCGCCGGACGGCTGAGCGTCGCCGCGCTCGCGATGTGGGGCATCGTGCGCGTGCTCAAGTTAGCCATGCCGCGCAGTGGACGGATGTGGGGGGCGTACGCCCTGCTGGGGCTGGTGGGCCTGGCCGTGCCCTACTCGCTGATCACCTGGGGCGAGCAGTATATCCCCAGCGGGTTGGCTTCCTTGCTGCAGGCCACTACGCCGCTCTTTACGGTTCTCCTGGCCCAACTCTGGACGGCCGATGAGCGGATCACGGTGGGCAAAGCCATTGGTGTGCTCCTGGGTTTCGCGGGCGTCGCGCTGCTGATGCTTCCCGATCTGCAGAGTGGAGTGCGGGCGAGCTTGCCAGGCCAGTTGGCGATCGTTGGCTCTTCCTTGTGCTATGCCTGGACCGCCATCTACGCGCGGCGCTGGCTGCAGGGTCAGCCACCCCTGGCGTCGGCCACCGGGCAGCTCACCATGGGAGCGGCTTTTGCGCTCCCGGCTTGCCTGCTATTGGACCGGCCGTCCAGGCTGTCGCCTTCGCTGCCCGCACTGGCGAGCTGGGCCGCATTGACCCTGCTCGGGACCGTCGTGGCGTATGGCATCTACTACACCCTGATCGCACGCACCAGTGCGACCTTTACGACCATGGTAACCTATATCATCCCGATCAACGGGGTCATCCTGGGAGCGCTGGTGCTGCACGAGTCGCTTAGCCTGACAATCGTGGGCAGCCTGGTCCTTATCCTGGTGGCAATTCTGCTCGTCAGGGGCAGGAAGCCCTGAAGGCACAGCGGCAGCGAGCTCGGGTCGCCGCACGAGCGCTGGGAGCATAGAACGGATTTTCTAAGATCGGCCCGGAATATGCCATGTTCTGACAGGTATAGGTGGTATACTGCAAGGCGTTGGTACCGATAGACCAGCCTGTGGGCTGTCGCGAACTCGCGCGCCTACCTTGATCCGCATCTCCGATTCTGTTAACAAGCTCCGCTTCGGAAGAGGTGTGACCTGGACTATGTACAAAGACAAGATCGTTATCCGTGGTGCCAAGGAACACAATCTCAAGAACATCGACGTGACACTGCCGCGCTTCAAGCTGGTGGTCATCACCGGGGTTTCGGGAAGTGGCAAGTCATCGCTGGCCTTTGATACCCTCTATGCCGAAGGGCAGCGGCGCTATGTCGAGTCTCTCTCTGCCTATGCTCGCCAGTTCATCGGGCAGATGGAGAAACCCCGCGTGGACTTTATCGGGGGACTCAGCCCGGCCATTGCCATCGAGCAAAAAGCGGTAAGCAAGAACCCGCGCTCGACTGTCGCGACAGTGACCGAGATTTATGACTATCTGCGTGTGCTGTTTGCCAGGGTCGGTACGCCGCACTGTCCGCAGTGCGGACGGGAAGTCCGTGCCCAGTCGGCGCAAGAGATCGTGGAACAGGTAGCCTCCCAGGCTGCCGGAACTCGTCTGCAGGTGCTGGCGCCTCTGGCGCGCAATCGGAAGGGCACGTTTCAGGATGTCTTTGTGCAGGCTCGCGCCGACGGGTTCTCGCGGGTGCGCGTCGATGGTGAGGTTCGGGATCTGAACGACAAGATCCGGATCGACAAGCAGAAAAAGCACAATATCGAGCTGGTGGTGGACCGATTGACCGTTCCCGAAGATGGCACCGGAGAACGCCAAGAGTTCATCACCCGTCTCACCGATGCGGTCGAGACGTCCCTGCGCCTGGGCGAAGGCATCGTCCTCATCGACCGCGGCGACGGTGCGGAGTGGCTGTTGTCGGAACAGAATGCCTGTCCAGCGTGTGGTCTGAGCTTCCCTGAGCTTTCCCCCGCCATGTTCAGCTTTAACTCTCCCCTGGGCATGTGCCCCGAGTGCAACGGCCTGGGCACAAAGGTCGAGTTCGACCCTGACCTGTTTGTGGAGCCTGACAAAACATTGAACCAGGGCGGTGTCCGCACCTGGGGTCCCCTGGCCAAGAAAAAAACCGGCGGCACGTACAAGGTAGCCAGGCAAATCGTCGAGCACTTTGGACACGACTTGGATACCCCCTGGCGCAATCTGTCGGCAGAGTGTCAGCACGCGATCCTGTACGGAGGTGTGCGCGTGGTCTGGAAGTGGGACAACAAGCACTCTTCGGGACAGGGCGAGTCCGTCTATGAGGGTACCTTCAACGGCACACGCCGCCGGTACCGGCAGACACAGTCCGAGTGGTCGCGTCGCTGGTACACTAGCTTTATGGGCCAGCAGCCATGCACTGTCTGCCACGGCCAGCGGCTCAGACCAGAGAGCGCGGCGGTTACAGTTGGCGGCACGACCATCATAGACGTCACGGGATGGAGCATTGGCGAGGCCATCGAGTGGGTCGAGACCCTGTGGCACATGCTGTCCCCGTCGCAGCTCGAAGTAGCGCAGGAGGTCCTCAAAGAGATCC
>Ga0315274_10006235_pt1 | contig 17380 bp, 14 predicted proteins | sample YL17G02_20_MG_FD_203700 | JGI IMG/M metagenome (GOLD analysis project Ga0315274, IMG submission 203700) | Sediment microbial communities from Yellowstone Lake, YNP, Wyoming, USA - YL17G02_20 | ecosystem: Environmental > Aquatic > Freshwater > Lake > Sediment | place: USA: Wyoming | collected...
TTCGCCGCTGCTCCGCATCGGACCCCTCAATGGATGGCCTTCCGGGTCGCCGAGGTCTCGGGGGACCGCGGGGCGCTCACCCCTTGCGACGGTGCGCTACGATACTGCTCTTTACTCCTGGGGATCGCCAGGGCCTCCTCTTGCTTGCCCTGCGCCTGCAAGGCTGCCCGCAAATCCTCCATTGCGCTAAGAGCCTCCTGCGACTGTTCGCCAAGTTGCCTGCCCCGCATCACGGCCACCTGTCTGTAGAGGGTTTCTGCTTCACCGTACAGACCTTGATGAAAAAGGGCGTTGGCAAGATTGTGCACTGTCAGAAGCGTGGCGGGGTGTTCCGGTCCCAGGGTGCGCCTACGGACTTCCAGCACTTCCCGGTGTATCTGCGCTGCCCTGTCGCATTTGCTCTGGGCATAGAGGTCATTGGCGAGGTTGTTCAGCAAGACCAAGGTGAAGGGATGCTCGCCACCCAGCAGTCGCCGCCATATTCGGAGCACATCTTCGTGGAGTCCTTCGGCGTCAGCGTACTTCCCCTGCCAATAGAGATCGTTGGCCAGTTTGTTCATCGCCGCCAGCGCTTCAGTGAGTCCCTTTGCGGAAAGCCTCTCGCGCAGGCGGAGTTCTTCCCGGCGGACCGGTTCCGCTTCCTCGTGCCTGCCCAACTCGGCCAAAGCGCCGCCCAGCGTGGCAAGGGATTTAAGGGTCGCAGGATTGTCTTTCCCGAAACTCTTCCTGCGGGTGTCGGCTTCCCTCCTGAGTAGTGCTGCTGCATCCTCCCGTCTGCCGAGGTCCCAAAGGGCGTCGGCCAGACTGTGCATCGCCGACAGCGTATCGGGGTGCTCCTCTCCTTGAGCGCGCCGCCGCGCATCCAGAACTTCACGGCAGAGCCGCTCGGCATCGGTCCGTCTTCCGATATGCCACAAGGTGGCCGCCAGGTCCTTCATGAGCGCAAGTGTGCCGACATCGTTCTCGCCCGCAGTTCCTCGGCTCTTCTGGACCACCTGCTGCTGGATGGCCGCGCATTCCTCCACCTTGCCCCGATCGAACAATGTCTTGGCCAGGCCGTTCATGGAGCGGAGAGTGTCCGGATGGTCTTCTCCCAGAACAGCCCGGCGTCTCTGAAGCGCGTCTTGGTGTATCTGCTCTGCCTCGGCGGCCTTGCCCTGCAAGCGAAATGCTTCGGCCAGACTGTACATGCTTGCCAGAGTGGTGGCCGTGTTCTCTCCCAGAAACTGTTGTTCGATGCTCAGTGCGACCGAAAACTGCCTGGCGGCGGCATCGTAGTCTCCCAGGGCCGTATATGCTGTCCCAAGGCTCTGGCGAACCTCTGCCGCAAGGAGTGGCTGGCCCGTGAACCGGGCGTCAACCGCACCGGCAGCGCGGTCGAGCACGTCTCGGATTGTGACAGGGCGACCTCCCGTCTCGGCGGGATCGATGGAAGCGATCGTCTCGCTGAGGAAATCCGCGGCAGCCCGCGCCTTGACGGCCTCTCGTCGGGCCACATCCCGCGCTTCGATGGCCCGAGACCGCTCGTCGGCCACGCGGCTGTAGGACCACACGGCCATGACCAGCAGCGCGACCAGAAGACCAACCGCCACGGCCACACGCCCGCGATGTTTGCGGAATCGCTTGCCGAGGAAGTAAAGCGTTGTTGGCGCCCGTGCTGATAGCGGCTCGCCTTCAAGGTAATTCCCGATATCGTCCGCCAGCGCCCCCGCCGAGGCGTAACGGTCGCCGGGCTCTCTGGCGAGGGCCTTCAAAAGGAGGGCCTCAAGTTCCCTGTCGATGTCCGGCGTGACCTCGCGCGGGCGCCGGACCTCCTCCTCCGCAATCCGGCGGAGCACCTCGTACCGCGTGCCTTCCAGTTCATGTGGCGCGCGGCCGGCCAACAACTGGTAGAGGATCGCGCCGAGGCTGTAAACGTCGCTCCTCATGTCGACCTGATCGACCTGACCCGCCGCCTGCTCCGGCGACATGTACGCCGGGGTGCCGACTACGTCGCCGCCCACCGAGAGCGTAGGCGACGGCTCCGTTTCCAGGAATTGCTTGGCGAGGCCGAAATCAAGGACGTGCGGCTGCCCGTCCGCCGTCACCAGGACGTTTGAGGGCTTAAGGTCGCGGTGTATGACCCCGCGTTGGTGAGCATGCTGAACAGCCCGACAAACGGCCTGCACCAGTTCCAGAACCTGGCGCCGAGGGAGGCCGTGGTGCTTTGCATATTCGTCCAGCGGCACGCCGTCGACAAGTTCCATCACGTAGTAGTACAGGCCGTGGTAAAGCCCGCTGTCGTAAATGCGAGCGATGTGGGGGTGCTCGAGACGCGAGGCGAGTTCCACTTCCCGCTCGAAGCGGCCCCGCGCCTTCTCAGAGGCAAGGGCCGTGTGGCCGAGGACCTTTAGGGCCACCACGCGACGGGTGCTCTGCTGGACCGCACGCCACACCGTGCCCATCCCGCCACCGCCGAGCGGCCCGGTGATCTCGTATCCCTCGATCTCCGGCGGCGACTCGGGGGGACCCGTCCTGCCGGCGCCGCCATCTCCGCTGAGCGGCGGCAGACCGTACTTCTCCATCTCGTCAGTCATGGCGGGAGTCTCCCGGCCCAGGCACATCCTCTTGTCAGGCTCGCGTGCCCATCCTCAAGAATGTATATCATGGCCCGACCAGTCACGCACGACACGGTCGGCTGGCCTGGCCTCAACCCCTTGTCCGCTCTGCCAGAGACTACGCTCTGAGTTGGCATGCGTCAAGTTCACGCCGCACCGCTCCCAGGCGGGCCTCACGAAATATCCGACAGCGCCGTCGCGGCTGCCCCAGGGCCGCGGTGAAGAGGCCGGCCTCCCCCTGGCAGAACGTGCGCAAGATTGTACCGGCGTGTGCATAGTTACTCACGGATCGTCGGTGCCGCGCGAATCATTGAGGCCGAGGCCCTTGGGGGGCGCTGGGATGGAAGGTTCAGGGGGGCTGTCATGGTTGTACGCGGCACCAATAAAAGGGCAGTGGCCGGACGGGGGGACATCCGACCACTGCCGGAAACATGCGGGACCGTCCCGCATGGTGTAGCCTCTGGGATTCACGTACGGTTTTCATACCTTGGCCATGGGGCCGGGTCAAGCGTTAAGGCTTGTTTTCCCTCAGGTACTCAGGACTCTGGGAACCTGGTGGGACGGGTCCCCGGCGTCTCGGAGCCGGGGGCTGCGGAGCGTCCGAAGGCATGGCATAGACTGGGCCGGGGGTCTCTGGGGGGAGAGGGCTGCGGAAGACCAGGCGAGAGCCCAGGCCAAGACCGACCGGGTCGAACTCGTCATCTACCGTCGCGACGGCGTGATTCGGGACAAGGACAGTTACGGGAACGATCCCTGTCCGCCCAGAGACAAGGACTGATGGATACGTGCCTCCGCGATATGGCTCTCGACATCTTCCCGGTGAATGATAGCCCAAGTTCGTGAATGCCATACGGAGAAAAGCCGCAGTCTGTGACAGCATCATGTCACGGCCTGCCTCTGGCTCGTCCGCAGGCCGGTCGCGGAATCTGCTGCGGGGCACCTCGGCGGTGCCCGCTTCGCTCGACACAGCACGGGACAATTCCACCGTGTCTCCCCGAAGTGCAGTGCTCTCTCCTCCCCGGCATGCCTGCCTGTATAGCTCCAAGGAGGCATTGGCATTGGGATCGGCCTGTGCATTGGTGGCGGCGAGACCGTGTCAGCGCGCCTAAGTTACGGACCACGATGCTGCCGCGTTGTAACTTGAGGCCAAATATGGAGATCAAGCTAACACCGGAGAAAGAGGCGGCGGCAAGAAAGTGGCTGGTTCGCCAACTCGCGAAACGTGCAGTCCGTATCCTTAAAGAGGACCAATTGGAGCAACGCAGGCGCGAAGATCAGCCCAACGCACGTCATCAGGAGGGAGGTAGTTCATGTTCCACCTGACTTTGCGGGTTTCTTGGCATGATCGCCGCTGGGACGGCTGCGTCTGCAACCTCATATAGGCCGAGCCGCCCTCTGACTGGGAACGGCCTCACCGCCCGCACGTTCCGCAACACCCACGCCACGGCCTTGGGGTACACAGGACAGCAGGCAGCTGGCTCATCCTCCTTCACCATCGGCCGGCACTCCACAAGCTCCGCGACGGCAACGGCGCAGCCAGCGGGGGGGATATGCGGTGTCTTGGACGAAACGATGAGGAGTCTGCCGCGATAGTCGGTCGCCCAGACTCTAGTTTCGATCGTCTTCCGCCCGGAAGCGATCATATTGGCCCAGGGCTGCTTTACAGAGATTGCCTTCATGTTCTCGGTGCCTTTCGATCCGCCCTTCGGACACCAAGGATGCGCTTGGTGGATGCAGACGCTCGTGCCTGCACAAAGTCCAGAAAACCCCGAGCCCAGCGAAGAAGCATGTCCGACCACGGGGACAGGTCTTGTGCCGGGCTTGGACCCAATCTGGCCCCGAGCTCGCTAGAGAATGCACCATGCGAAAGCACGATCAGTTCGCGCTGAACACGGCTGGCTACCGTCACTCGCTGAGCAAAGGCGACGAGGGCACGGAAGTCCGACTGCTTGTACCTCGTTAGCAGACGCAGATTCTGCAGCACATCGAACCCGTAGTGTCCACTCTCATCAAGTCCAACGTGGGCCATAGCCGCCCGGCGGTACAGGCATGGGACGCAGTAGCCACAGTGCTTGACGCCTGGCATCTTGAGCCATCTCAGGTCACCCGTATGAGCGCACGATACAGAGAGGGGCAGCAGCGACCGCAATCTCGCGTCCGTCGTCTGGAGCATGTCAGTCTTGCTCATATACAGTAAGGGGTTCTTAAGATGTCCCTTGTAGATGCCCGTATCGGCCAAGAAGTCGAGGAACTGCGCCATGAACAGGGGGTGCGCGGTGCGTGTACTGAGCGAGCCGATTCGCGAGGGCTGCAACGGCGCGTTCAAGGCGATAAGGCCGTTCTCTGCCATGACCACTTCGTCGATCCCGGCGGCTTGTGCGACGGTAACAGCCAACCCAAGGAACAGAAACGACCGCACACGATGCGAATCTTCGACCTTCTCGGGGAGGGAGAACCGCTGAGTCCTGGAGAGAGAGCGGGCAACGCGCGTCTGGATAAGGTGCAACTGGTCCGGGAAAAGGCGCCGTAGTTTGCTCGCCAGCAGCTTCTGGGCTGCAGCGGTGATCCCGTCGGCCTGGTGTCCGACGAGCAGCACCCGGCGATCGGCACGCAGAAGTCGATATGCTCCCACAAGCGAGTCCATCCCTCCGGAAAAGAGGCACACCGTGTCAAATGCTTTGGGCATCCTTGCTCTGTGACGGCGGGCTCTTGGCAAGGGGCCCCGCTCGGGCCACAAGAAGTCGTACCTATCCCCGGAGAGAGTATGCAGGACTCGGCGCAGTAGCACCTCCATTGGTTGCCAGGTTGTCGGCGAGTGCACCGGGAAGACTAGGTCGAAACGGCGCGACCAGAAGTCTGCGGCTTGCGACCGGGCGGCCACCTCGTCGGTAATGTAGACGGTGACGGCCAGGTCCAGGAAATCCCTGGCTCGCGGAGTCAGGCGCACCATCAGTGGCTTACCGTCCAGTTCGAAGTTGACGGTGACGTTCGCCCCCTTGGGAAGCGTATCGACGACGGCTATTGCTGGGGAACCGACGCGATCCTGATACTCGCGATCACGGCAAGCTTTCTGCCCGACGTAACGCACCGCCTTCATATTGGCCCTTTCCTAAAGTGCTGCTACGCGGGCCTCGAGTCGACCGGCAATCTCCTGCCCTATCCTAATCCCCGCACGACCGAACCAGTCGACCTTGTTCATCAGTCCTTGATCGCGTAACTCCTTCATGTAGTCCCGCACATGGGCACAACATGCGCCGTGAACGGCGGTGCTCATAGCAGAAGATGCGGCGTTGCCGTCGGAGCGCACGTTCACGTGACTCTCAACTACCGACCATACGCGGTCGAACACGAGGTGAGACAGAAAGAGTTCCACCAGCCCTTCGGGACCCGCTTCGGCCAAGAATGATTGTAGAGCCGCCCCCAAATCTGTGAGACCAGGATCGCCGCCCAGCGTCGCCGCCTCGAATATCGCATCGCGCAGGGCGGTCCTGAGCAGTTCGCCCTGAAGCCCTTCTATGCCATCCGTAAGATGATCGGCGATCGTCGCTATAACCTCGGCAGCGGGCCGTCCGCGAAGATCATCCAGCCCAAGAACGTGAAGGCCGGCTTCAAAGCCAGAGTCCCTTACGGCCGCACCGAATCCCCCCAGACCCGCAACTGCTCGGCCAACTGAGGCCTTGCCGGACCTGCCGCCGCCCCTGCCGGATGACCCAGAACCACCTCCGCCACCTGGACCGCCGCCGCCCCCTGTCGGTCTGGAGCCCGGTGGCGGTGGTGCGAGTCCCGCGGCTCTGACAGCCCCACCGATTATCTGTGACGGCGGCGTCTTTCCCCCAGCCAGCATGTCGGACACGTCCGTTTTGAGGGGGGTCCATGGGCCTCCACTCGGCGTGGGAAAGCTCTTTGATGTGCCCACGCTATTTCTCCTGCTTTCGGGGGCCACGACGGCTGCCGCTTAGAGCCTCGGCGAGCGGCGACGCCTTCGTATAACGCTCGATCAGTTCCTCGGGAACATCGGCCCGAGCACCTTGCGCGCTCCGAAGGAATGTGGCTGCTACAACAGCCAAGGCGTCATTGCCTGTCGCGTCAATCTGCGCCAAGACCTTGATGACAATCGGATACTGATCCGTGTGCTTGTGGCATATGGCCTCCAGTCCGGTGACGATGCGCACCTTGCTCACAGCCTCCTTGGCGCTCTGAAGGTCAGATACCAGCATCCGGACTATCGCCGACGCTATGGCCGGCTCCTGTGCGGCGGCTTGTTGGGCGGCTGCCTTGGCCCTCAGTTGGTCATCGCCCTCGATCAACTTGGCGAGCGATTCCGCCCGTTCGTCTGTGGGCATCATTGCGGGAGCCTGACCGCGGCTCAGCGACGTTTGAGCCAGGAAAAGATAACTTCTGAGGTCGACAGTCCCGTCGAGGGGCGGGGCAGCCGTCAAGTATTCCACCAAGCCGGCTCTGCCCATGGATTCGGCCAGAAGCTTGGATTCCAGCGCATCGCCTTTCCGATCTTTTGCTGCCTTTGCAATCTCATCGAGCAGAGCGCTGCGGCCGGTGGCCGGATCGACAGTGTCGGCCACGCTTTCGAAGAAATCCTGCCAGGCGTACTCTAGGATCCCGATCTTGATCAGCAACTCCTGGGCCACATCGAGTTTGTTGGCCTTCGCCAGCTGCCGGCGCAGGGCAAGTATGTTCAGGAACCTCTTGATCTGTCTGGGATTGCCCTTGAGCCCCCTTGCGAGGGTATTGACGTACGGAAGGACCTCCTTGAGTTCGGCCGCCACAGTCTTGGCGTCGCCAAAGTGGACATGGTTATCTTCAGGCCATCGGCACAGCGTCTCGCACATCTTGGCACCGGCGGTGTAAAAGCGTGGCCTCTCGGCACTGAGCTGCTCCCATGCCTTGTCGCTAAGGTGCCTGCCGATAATCAGCATACCAACATAGCAGGTGATATCGCTGATGTCCTGCTGCGGAATGCTGAACGGAATCTGAACGATCTTTTCTAGGTAGTCCTTGCGCCGCTGTCTGTCCGTGACGCCATACACCTTGCCCACCGCATCCTGTATCCGCTCCGCGTCAGCTCCGATCACAAAGGTGCACGCAGGTGTGTTCAGGAACAGCTTGATGGTCTCGAACGTGTCGATGACCTTCTCGTTGGAGCAGCGGTCAAGGTCATCGATGAACACGACGATTCGAGTGATCTTGGCATGGGCCAGCAATGTCCCGAAATCGGCATCGAACTGCTCGATGGTCTCAGCGAGCTTCTGCGATTCCTCGCTGAAACAGTCCAGGAAGCCGCCGAAGTCCGGAGTCATAGTTAGAAGGCTTTTCCCGATGAACTTGGCCAGCTTGAGAACACTTGCGCCGTTCTTGAGACGCTTCACCACATCGGCGGCGTCTTGGAGAAGCGTCCTATCCTCCTCCAGTTTGCCGATGATGGCATGGATCAGGGCCGATTGTGCATCCTCCCGACCTTCGTACCTCCATGCGTTGAACCAGAGCGTCTTGGTGCCGGTCCCAGCAGAGTCGGCGTCGAGGGAGGTCTTCAGCATCTGCATCAGACTGGTCTTCCCGCTCCCCCAGGAACCGAAGACGCCCAGCGTCAGCGGCGCGAGGTCCTTGTGAGTACAGATGTCCGCCAGGACCGCGACGTAGCTTGAGTAGCCTAAGCAGTCCCGCTCAGTCTCTTTATCGGACCACATGCCACACGTCCTCGATTGTGCACTGTAGCCAAAGACGCCACGGTACCCCGCAGAGATTTGGATGCGCGATGGTCTAAGAACCATGCACGAGTATATCGCGGGTCTGGGACCATGACAATACCTCTGTTAGCGGTCGACAAATTCCTCGAAGGGATGGAGGATGCCCGTAGCGCTAGCCGCGGCCGCCCGCAGAACCTGCCGGTTTTAGTTCCTGAACAGTCGTCTGGCACACACGATATATCTCCCGGCAGTGGTCGCGAGCCAGAAATGCCTCCTTGCCTCCAAGAAGTTCGTGTTGCATTCCTGGGAACAGCGGAAGAACGCTACTGGTTGCTGGTCCAGCGCCCAGCCAGAGATTGGCCAAGTAGAAGACCCGCGCGTAGTTCTGTGATTCACACAAGGACGATGGCAGTTTCGCAATCAGCTGGGAAAGCTTGTTCTCGGGTATCTTTCTGCCTTTTTTCACTGGTATTCGGCACGATACGAAGACGGCCATGACGGAAAGGGCGATTGATTCCTGTGAATTCAGAACACAACGTGTCCATTGCTCACTCTGCCAGTCTTGTTCGGCTTCCTTCATCTTGGATGCAGCCTGCTGAAGGGCAAGGTCCGTTCTGTTTTTGGAACTTGGCCTCTTGACTGAAGGCCTTCGCGTAAGTGGAGCATCGGGCGGCTCCTTCTGCATGGCCGCCTCAATGCCGGCCTCGGGTTGCACGGGGACACCGCCGAGCCTGAGGGCCTCGTCGTTTCCCGTCTTGTCGCAACTCCAACCTGGCACAAGAACATAGAACCTCTTGCCTTGTTCCAGGCATCCTCGGACAGCGTTCATTGTGCCACCCGTTGCTCCGGTTTCGACGATCAAGGCCGATGTGGCCAGAGCTACCGTTGTCTTGTTTCTCTTCTTCAGCTTCCAGTCTTCAGGCTTCGTACCAAAGGGAAACTCCGACAAGATCAACCCGGCCCTGCGTATTTGGCCATACAGGTTGCGTGATTCAGGCGGATAGACAACGTCCGGGCCGCAGCCGAGAACAGCGATTGTCTTCCCCCCCGCTTCCAGGGCTCCTTCGTGGGCAGCACTGTCAATACCCTTGGCCATGCCACTGACGATGACCCACCCAGCGCGGGCCAGATCGTGTGCTGTCCGACGGGCGAACTCTCGTGACTCAGGTGCTGGGCTGCGGGTCCCTACGATGGCAAGGGCTTTGTTGTAGTGCGTAAAGTTGTCAATCTTCCCCAGGCAGAAGATGATCGCATGACACATCTTCGAGTCAAACAACATTTTGGGGTACTTCGGGTCGTCCAAGGTCAGAATCTCCCCGCCGTAGGCCTCCGCCAACTGCATCTGCTGGCGTGCAAACTGTATTGCGGACTCACGCTGATTCGCCTGTGCGCGGATGCCTTCCAAGTTCTGGGGGGTAATCGTTCCCTTGAGCGACAGAAGCTCATCATTGCTGGCGACAAAAACCGACTCGAGTCTGTCGCCTAGCCTCTGCCAGAGGCGTTTGAAACGCATAGGCCCAAGGTACTTGGCCGAACTCACCTGATACCACAGCGCAAGCTTCTCCACATTGTTCATCGTCTTAGCTCCAGCAGCGAACGAGGTCCTCGTCCATATTGCCCATTTTTGCGTTTATGGCAAGGGTAGAAATCCTAATCCTCAGGTCTTCGTTTGGCAAGACTTCGTTCAATGCACGAGCAACCAAGGCCGTCGTGACACCGTCCGTGTAGACGTCATCGACGAGCAGTATCGTCCGTCCCGAACGAACGCAATCAGCAACAGCGGTGGTCCTGATAACGCTTAATGCGTCGCGATAATCAGCCTGGAATTCGCTCGTAGTCTTGCCGCGGTTCTTGTAGAGCCGGCGAGACACATCTCCGTCCAGCCGAAAAGCCTGTGAAAAGCGGACGCCAAGTTCAGCGGCGAGTCGCTGGCCCAACTCGGCCACTCGATCCGCTTCGCCTGCACGACGCTTGCTCTCGTTGAGGGGAACACCGACAACGACGCCAATATCACCCGACAAGACACTTCGCACCTGTTGGGCGAGCGTCTGTGCCAGTTCGTCAAGTCGTGAAGGGTCGCCTGCTTTGAAGCCTGAGAATACTCGCGTCACAAACGGCAGCCACCTCGGAGGACGCGTGATCCAGGACGCCTGTCGCGGTTTGATCCAGAAAGCCGCTATGATGCCAGCAGACTGAACCGCTGTCGACAAATCACCGTTTAGGTTGACAAGTGGTACTTGCGATACCGCGGTAAAGCCATAGGGCACCTGCCCAGGCAGCATGATGTTTCGTCTTGCTGCTTCTGCGACGAGAATCTCGTCGGATTGGAGAATAGCGAGGAGCTCGCCCTCGCAAGTCTCTGGAACGACGACCTCTGAGCCGCGTGGGCGCGTTCTGATTCGCCCGAACAAGTCCTCGTTACCACGCACAGGGATCAGGGGAGCGCGGTCGCGGTCACTGAAGCGCAAGAGCCTCGCGGCAACATTCTTCTCCCGGCCAGAAACGTCAATCTGCCGCACAGCAGCAACCGCATAGATGCCCGCTCTACACCCTGTACCCTTGAAGTACGTCAAGACGATATCGTCGGGCTCCAGACTCTCGACGTAACTTCGCCAATTGAAGCGCAGGATTCCCCGCTCACTCCGCTCGGGAATGAGGGACGGCAGGAACCCATCATAGCCAGTGTCGATGCGATAGAGGTAGTAGTTGCCCAACGTCGCCTCGCTATGTGAAGTCAAGGATATCGCGTATTCGATTCAGCGTGACATCAGCTACCATGTCACCACATTGCTGCTCGGTCAAGCGCGCCCAGCTAGCCAAGCCGAAATGAACACCTGCGCCATGGCTCGCCTTCTCGTCTTTCTCGCAATCACCAATATAGATGGCCCGAGTGGGTCCGTGCTGCAGCATCACCAGGGCTCGGAGTATCGGTTCGGGGTGAGGCTTGTGCTGACGGCAAGTTCCGTAGGTGACAATCGCCCGGCTGAAGAAGTGCAGGATTCCGCAAGCCCTCAATAGGGCTTCGGTCGTCGGTTTCCGGCAGGACGTGACGATGCCTAGCCGAACCCCGCGCCGTGACAACGAGTCGAGTACGTTGGGGGTCTCACCGTCGAGAAGCTGCGCCTTGTCCGCGGCAAGCGCGTCATAGACCGGCCAGTAGTCGTCGCTAGCCTGACCACAACCGTGCTGCTGGAGGATGTGTACTGGCGAGGTTTCCCGAAGGAGCTCGTCTGGAAGCTGTTCCACGTTTGAGCAGCCACATTTGCTCAACGCCACCCGGATCAGCGGATCAGTGTCGACAAGCGTGTTGTCGAGGTCGAACAGCACGCAGGTATATGCAGTCCTCGTGACCGGGTTCGAATCACTCATCAGCGTCGACAGCCTCCCATCTCTGGGACTCTCGTGTTGATTCCGACCGTGCCAGCGTAGCGCCGAAGACCTGTCGCGCGCCCGCCGCTTTCAGAATACCCGCACACAAGTCAAGGGTGCTGCCCGAGGTTACGACATCGTCAACCAACAGAATGCTGCTATCTTGGATTTGAGGTTTCTTGTGAACATCCGCCTCGATGCTGCCGGCCAGTGCGGCCGGTCGCTGTCTCCAGGGAAGCTGCCGAAGGTCCGCCGTAGCCTTGGTCTTGATGAGCACTCCCGCAGCCAAGGGGATCAGCGCGATGTGTTCCATCACACAGACCAACTCGGCGACGTTGTCGAAACCTCGCTCCCGGTTGCGTTCGGGATCGCATGGGACGGGCACGATGACGTCCACGCATAGGCCTCGGTCGCTGTTCTCATGCAAGCCCATCACAAGCAGAAAAGCCAAGTACTTGCACAACTCCTTGCCCTGGTTTTTTTTCATCCAACGGATCATTCTGCTCAGGGCATTTGCGGCGTCAGGGTCACCCTGCCACCGATAGGCTCCCAAGGAATACAGACCATCGAGGTTGGCTTGGTACACGGGGCGTCGGGTCGGCTGCAGCGTGCCACTACACTTGGCGCAGGTCAGTGGTGTGGGAGCATTCTGGTGGCATGAATCGCAGCTCAGCGACAGCCGTTCAATCCAGTCGGGTTCCGGTTCTCTGATCCAACTTGTTGAGCGAGCATGACTGACGAGCGACAACCGTTTTTCGACATGCCAAGGCCTGTATGACAAGCCAGTGGCCTTCCGCAAATCTGACTGGGCAGCCGCAAGATCGCCAACTAGTACCTGGGCCTTGGCCGCTTCGGCGTAGCACCACCCGTACAAATGGCGCGAGGTCTGAGGCTCGCTCTGCAGTTCGTGATGATCAAGGACGCGAGCCGCTTCGATGGCTTGCCCAGCCTGCGCCAGGTCCACTGCGCGGTCCAATTTCCGTTGATGCTCCTGGCTATGAACGTGCCGGGAGAGTTCCCCAAATCCATCAAACGACCGTGGTTTCTTCTTGTCTGCCATCCAATATCCTCAACACTAGAGAACAGGCCGACATAAGAATCCCACTCGCCGAGGCCGAAAGGAGACCCCGTCAGAAATAACGTGAGGCGCGTAAACAGGATTCTAGAGTCTGAGGGCTAACGGCACAATGACTATTTGGACTTTGACGATGCCGGAAGGGACTATCTGCTCAGGCCGAGGTGACACATCTACCGCCGACCTGGAGGCACCTGAGGACGAGTACTGAACATCCATCGCCGGGGGAACTGTCAGGCACCTGACAACGAGTGTATCGCGTGGCGGCTGAACAGTAGCATCCCCGAAATGTTTCTCTCTGGCTTCGGCAACTTCCCCGCCTTGACCCACCGGCTGAGCGTCGACGCTCCGATACCCAGCCGCTTGGCCAGTTGGGCGCCGTTGATGTACTTGTCGCCAGCGACCGACGCCCGCTTGTTCTGCATGCCGTTGGCACGGCAGGCGTGGTGGTACTTGGGCACGCCCCGCCAATAGTGCCGGCGCCTCACTTCGATGCGCCGACCGCAGCCGCAGGCGCACGTCAGGCCCTTTGCGTTCTGCTCCTTGAGCCAGAGGTCGATGTTGTTGTCCGACGAGATCGTCGCCACCGTCTCGACCTTCACCGGCTCGCCGGTCGCTCCGGGCGGCAGCAGCGTCATGGCGATCTTGATGTTCTGGCTGTCCAGCACCCGGGCGTTCAAGCCGTGGTGCTCAACCAGCGAAAGGACCAGGGCGCGGCCTCGGTCGCCCGCCTTTGCCACCAGCGTCTCGATGCCGCGAAGGTAATCCTTGACCTCTTCGCGGGTCAGCGGCTTGGCGGGCTTGCTCTGGCCGTCCTGCTCTTGCAACTGCTGCTTCAGCCCCTTCTGTTTCTCCGTCAACTGGACGATGCGCCGCCACGCGGCTTCTTTCTCCGCGTCGCCGCCCGCCTCGTCGTGTCGCGTGTACCACAACTCCAGATCCCGCCCGACCTTGGCAAGGTCGGCCGCGAGCGTCCCGGCCTGGGTCCCATCTCGCTGCTGTCCCAGCATTCGCTGAGTCAGCTGGTACACCTGCTCAACGACCTCATCGCTGCAAACCATCTCAGTGAGCTTGGCCCAGAAGGCGGCGTGTAGCCGCTCGCTGTTGATCCTGTCGGCACTGCACCCGCCGACGCCGTCGCGGCCATAGTACTTACGCTTGGTGCATAGGTAGTAGAAGTATGCCTTGCCCGCGCCGGCCGCCCTGGTGGTCATCGGCGCCCCGCAACGGCACCGCAGGACGCCCGACAAGGGCGTGTTGCGGCTGACGAGCGGGATCTCAATGGTCGGCCTGTTGCGGGCCTTGATCTTCTGGCCCGTCTGCCAGAGTTCCAGCGGGATGACCCGCTCGTGGTTGCCCTGGTGGAGCACCTGCTGGAACTTCGGCGCTCGCTTGCCGTACCCGGCCTCGAAGCGCTGCTCGTCGTAGGGGACCATGCCCGTCAGGGTGGGATCGTTGATGATGCGCCGGACCTTGTCGGGGTGCCACAGCCGGCCCGACCGGCGACGGTGCCCGAGGCGGTTCAGCTCGTTGGCGATCCAGCGGCAGCCTCGGAGCCTGTCCACGTACAAGTGGAAGATCAGCCTGACGACCTCCGATTCCTTCTGGTCCACCACGATGCCACGAGGCATCTCCGTTTCCGCCTGGGTCTTCGCCTGGTCCGGCGGCAGGCCGGAGGCGACCAGCTCGGTCGCCCAGCGGGAGCGGGATGTGTAGCCGAACGGGGGCGGGCCGCCCAGATGCTTGCCCTGTTTGGCCAGTTCGCGCTTGGCCCGCTTCACGCGGTCGGCAACCTGGTCTTTCTCGAGCTGGGCGGCAGCGGCACGGACAGTGGACGCGAAGCGGTCGGAGGGCGATTTCAGGGCCAACGGGCCGCTGAAGGTGTGGATCGTTACGCCGTGCTCGCAGCACAGCTCGACGAACTTAAGCCAGAGGCTCGTGTCGCGGCTGAGGCGGTCCAGGTCACGGCAGACGATGTTGCTGATCCGCCCGGCCCTGATATCGGCGATCAGCCGCCCGCCAGCCTGTCGCTTCTCGAAGGCGACATCTGCGCCGACGGCTCGTTCTTCCAGGTACAGCACGGGATTGGGCAGTTCATGCTGCCGGATGTAACTATTGATGCTATCCCGCTGCGCCGGAACCGACAGGCCGGTGAGGATGCTCTCCTCCCGGGTCAGCCGGATATAGCCTGCCGTGATCCCAAGGCCCGTCTGCTTCGGCCGTTCAAGTTGTACCGCTGTTCCGTTCATGTGCCCTCACAATCAGCTGCGCCAGTTGCTCGATCACCTGAGCAGCCAAGCCCCCGGCGCCCTGCACAACCCCTTGGCTCGGATGGCCATGCCGCTCAGCGTCCGGCCGAGGGCATGCGTCCAGCACATGCTTCTCCTCCGGCCGTCTGACACCATGAGGGCGTTTCGGGCGGGGAAGGGAAGGGGATTCCGGGCACAATTCAAGATACGTTGCCGGCCTGTTGCAGGTCGTTTCGCGGAGCGGTTTGAGGACGGCGACAGCCGTGTCCCTCGGCTTCCCGTGGGTCATGCGGTCGGGGCCAAACGGGTTCGTCATACCATGCTCCAGGGGGCCGTTCTCAATCAGGTCTTGTCTGGTGGCAGAACATTGCTGCCCCCTATTACCTACCGGCGGCGTGGCGAAAGTGTCGGCTCAGCTACGTCCTCGCAATCGCGCGCCCCTTGTAAATTATCCCAAGAACCACGATAATCTCGCCCATGGTGCATGACCCTGTTCTAACGAGTTTGGTTCTCTGCGGGAGAATCTGCCTTGAATACGACGGCTAGACCAGTGCCACCCGCTGCGCCCCGATTCCACCGACTGCGCTCCATCTCCGTGGTCGGGGGTTTCCTGGACGGGGCCCAGTTTGACCTGGCCAACGGACTAAACTGCCTGATCGGACCGCGGGGTACGGGCAAGACCACCGTGCTTGAATTCGTCAGATACGCCCTGAACGCCTTCCCAGGGGACGAGAGCGGGGACGAGACCCGCAAACGGGTGGAGGCCCTCGTCCACGGGAACCTCGGTGGCGGGCGAGTTCGCGTGACCATCCAGACCAAGGATGGGCTGGATTACGTCGTCAGCCGCACTGCCGGTGAGGAGCCTATGGTTCTCACGCTCGACGGGCAGCCGACCAATGTCTCGCTGCGCTCAGCCGAGCTGTTTGGCGTGGACATCTACAGCCAGAACCAGATTGAGGGCATCGCCGACGACCCATTGTCGCAGTTGGCCCTGCTGGACGGGTTCGACCTGGCCACCGTCCGCGAAATCGAGGCGCAGATTCACAAGACGGTCTCCGACCTGGCCGCCAACGCTCATGTATGCATCGAGGCCGAGAAGATGCTGGGCGTGCTGAAGGATGAAATCGCCACACTGCCCAGCGTCCGCGAGAAGCTCAAGGGCTTGGCAGTGGTCACGGGAGAGAATTCGCAGGCCATCAACCAGGCCCATAACCTCAAGGCCCTTCGAGACCGCGAGCGGCAGGCCATGGCAGGCGCTGCCGATTGGCTCCAACAGTATGCCAAGTACTTCCAGGAGGGCCCCGGGCAGTTCGGCCGCCAGAGCCAGGCGCTCTTCGGGCGGGATGTTCTCACAGGTCCCAACGCGGCCATCCTTCAAGAAGCCCTTCAGGGCTTGCTGACGTTGGGCAATGACCTGGACAGTCTGTTCCGGGAGGCGGCCAGGAAGGTGGCGGAGCAGACCGGCCGTCACGCCGCCGCCGATCAGAAACTGTTGTCGGCGCACGCCATGCAGGAGATCGCCTTCGAGACGCTGATCGAGAAGCACAAGGAAATCCAGGGCCAGTCGGCCGAGCGGGCCGCCTGGGAAAGGAAACACAACGAGCTTCTGCTCAAGGAAAAGCAGCATCAACAGCGGTCGGACGAACTGGCCAGGCTCAAGTCGCAGCGAGACGAGCTGCTTCGACAGCTCTATGAACTCCGGGACAGGCGGTTCGCCACCCGCAAGGCCGTTGCCGACAGGATCAACGCCGAGGTATCGCCGCAGGTCCGCGTCCGAATCGAACAGTACGGCAACCCAGCGCCGTACCGGGCGCTGTTGGAGACCGCGCTGAAGAACGCGGGCATCCGCCATCTGGTGGTTGCCGAGAAGGTCGCCAATCGCGTCTCGCCGGGAGACTTGGCTCGGGCCATTGCCACAAGCGACGGCGAGATGCTTGTGAACCGTGCTGAAATCAACCTGGATCAGGCGGGCAAGGTCATCGGTACGCTGGCCGGGTCGCCCTTGCTGTACCAGTTGGAGACCGTGGAGCTGGTCGACCTGCCGTGCATCGAGCTCCTGGACGGCGGCGCCTACAAGGACTCCCTGACGTTGTCGACAGGCCAGAAATGCACCGCGATCCTGCCCATCCTGCTGATGGACAACGAAAACCCGCTGCTGGTGGACCAGCCGGAGGACAACCTGGACAACAGCTTCATCTACACGACCGTCGTGAAGCGCATCCGCGAGATGAAGCACCGGCGGCAGATGGTGTTCGTGACCCACAACCCCAACATCCCGGTGCTGGGCGATGCGGAGAAGGTGTTCGTCCTGACCTCCACGGGCACCAGCGCCGCCAAGGCGAAGGAGGGCACGGTGGATGAGTGCAAGACCGAGGTCGTGACGCTACT
>Ga0315274_10006238_pt1 | contig 17373 bp, 20 predicted proteins | sample YL17G02_20_MG_FD_203700 | JGI IMG/M metagenome (GOLD analysis project Ga0315274, IMG submission 203700) | Sediment microbial communities from Yellowstone Lake, YNP, Wyoming, USA - YL17G02_20 | ecosystem: Environmental > Aquatic > Freshwater > Lake > Sediment | place: USA: Wyoming | collected...
AGCCAGTTGTCGGCCCAGTCCCGGAGCCAAACGAGGCTGCGCTCGGGGGAGGAAAGCGTCACCTCCATGACAGGGAGCTGCGAAGGATCGGCCTTCATGATGATCGGCGGGTCCATGTCTTTAGGCAGCTCCCGGGTGACGCGGCCGCAGGCGGCCATCACGTCCTGATAGGCGACATCCACGTTCGTGCCGTAGCGGAAGTTCACGAGAAGTGTGTACATCCCCTCCGTCGTCGTGGATTCCAGGTAGTCCAGGCGGTCGATGGTCGCCATCACGCGCTCCAGAGGGTCGGCGATGTTGGTATCGATCTCTTCCGGTGTGGCTCCCCGCCAGTAGATATGGATTTTTACCATCGGGTAGGTAATGTCGGGGAGATAATCCACGGGAAGCGTCAAGAGTCCGAACACGCCCATCATAAAGACTGCGGCCACGAGGACGGCTACGGCTACGGGGCGGGACAGAGCGGTCTCGGTGAGGCGCATCAGCCTAAACCTCCCGGCTTTTTGGTCGCTCCGCCGGACTTAGGCGGCTTCGGACCTTTCCCTGAAAGGGTCACGGCGACGCCATCCTTAAGCTTCTCGAATCCTTGAAGGACGATCTTATCCCCCTCCTGTACACCCTCCGTGAGCTCGACCCAGCCGCCGCCCTCAAGTCCGGCCTTAACCTTGCGCTGCCGCACGATATCGCCTTCTACAACGAACACAGTCCGGCTGCCCTCCGGGCGGATTCCCACCGCTTCGGCAGGGACAGCGAGCACGCCATGCCTCTCGGCAAGTGTGAAAGTCGCCCGGACGAGCATCCCCGGCAGCCAGCGGACATTGCAGGTTCCCGGTCCGGGCACAACCTCGACGTCCGCCGTCCGGGTGGCCGGGTCGATCTGCGGTCGGATCCGCTTGATGAGACCATCGCAACCGTCGGCGTTCGTTCCCGCGGCCGGCCGGAGCCTGACTCCATGACCTTCGGCAAGACGGCCGAGAGCGATCTCTGAAACCGGGACAAGGGCGTGGAGCGTCCGCGAAGCCACGGCGAGCAGCGGGGTTCCGTTCTTCACGACATCGCCCAACTCGACGCTGCGTTCGAGGATGTAGCCGTCGAAAGGCGCCTTGACCTCGGTATCCGAAAGTTGGGCTTCCAGGCCGGATATTCTCGCCCGGGCCCGCGCCTCGGCGGCATCGAGCAGCAAAACATCCGTTTCGGATTTTTCCAGGCGCTCCTTGCTGATCCCTTGACGCTCGAACAGGGCACGATCCCTCTCCAGCACCCGACGCGCATCCTCCAGCTGCGCCCGGGCGGCCAGGTGGTCCGCTCGCGACTCTTCCAAGGCGGCGGCGAGGCGCGAAGGGTCGATCTTGACCAAGACCTGCCCGCTCCGCACGGCGTCACCTTCCCTGACTTCGAGCGTGATGACTTCTCCGTCCACTTGGGCGGCCAGACGCGCCGACCGGTCCGGTTCGATCGTACCTGTGAGCGTCAGCTCCGAGCGAACCGTGCGCCTGGCGATCTCCTTGGCCACCACCGCGACGGCAGGTTTTGTCGGCTGTTCGGTCTTGCGAGAGCAGCCGGGAATCGCCATGGCCGCGACCGCAGCTCCAATGACAAGGGAACGAATTTTCGCCCTCATGGTCTGTCTCCCTTTCCTGCCGCCAGCGCCTTCTCCAGGTCGCGGCCCGCCGCCCAGGCTAAGGCGACGGTGGTGTAGGCGACATCATGACGGGCTTGGGCGAGAGCCAATTCGGCGTCCAGGAGCGCGGCCTGAGCGTCCAGGACATCGTTGACGGCAGCTCGGCCCAGCTCATAGTTCGCCCGCTCGATCTCGAAAGCCTCCCGGGCCTGCTCGGCCGCTTTAAGGGCGACGCGCTCGCGGTCTGCGGCTTCGGCCTGAGCCGCGGCCTCCCGCCGAACTTGCTCCGTCACTTGCAGCAGGCCCGCCCGTTGGCGCTCTTGTGCTTCTTTAAACAGAGCTTGGGCTTGGCGCCGCCGGGCTCCAAGCTCTCCACTTGTCCATAAGGGCACCTTAAGAGTCAGCCCTCCCATGAAAAAGTCCTGATAGGCCGGGATCGGAACGCTGGCCGTGGAGACGACGCTGCGGGCCGTCCAACGGCCGAAGGCCTCCAGACTCGGCCATCGTTCCGCGTTCACCTGAGCCAGCTCGGCCTGACGTCGGGCGACATCTTGTCGAAGGGCGTCGAGTTCCGGACGCCGGGCGGCCGCTTCGTCGAGGAGGTTTTCCGTATCAGAGATCTCCAGAGGCGGCAAGGTCGGAATGCCGACGACCAGGGGCAGCGGCTCCCGGAGGTCTCGCCCCAGCAGAACCGCCAAGTGCAAAGAGATCAAGTCGCGGTCCCTCTCGGCTTTGGACCGGCGCTGCTCGACGGCCGCGGCCCGGACTTCGACTTTGAGCAGGTCCAGGGGCGCGATCCGTCCCACGTCCTTCATGACACCGGCAACATTTCGTTGCTCTCTCAAGGCGTTAAGCGACGCGTCGATCGCGTCAATGACGGTTTGTTGCTCGGTGGCCGCCAAATAGGCAGCCGTCACGTTGAGGATCAGGTCCTGGCGGGAACTAAAAAGATTGAACCGGCTCACCGCGGCGGCCAACTCCGCCGCCCGTTGCCGGGCCACAAGGCGGCCTCCGGAGAAGAGCGGAACCCGGACTTCGGCCACCGCTTGGGCGATATCATTGTCATAACGCAAAACTTCGCCTTGGTAGCTCGGCTGCGCGAGCCTTTGCGGCCGGTCCGAATAGCTGTAGTCTGAAGCTAGATCCAGCCGCGGGAAGCGCGCTGCGCGGGCGGCGTCGGCCGCGTGACCCGTGGCGGATGTGCGGGCGGCGTCGGCGCCTAGTCCCGGATTATTGGCCAGCGCCTCCTGAATGCAACCAGGCAGCGTCATCGGCCTGGCGGCCTGGTCTTTTTCAACGGCCGCGGCCGTTAGACACGCCAGGGCCAGCGTCGCCAGCAAGGACGGTGCGGTGTGCCTATTAGATCGCCATCTCATAGACGCGCTCCACGACGGCGGCCAGCTTGTCGAGGGCCGTTTTTATGTCGAACTCGCCCCGGTCCGCCGCGGCGAGAGCATCCGTCGCGAGCGAAAGTCCCGGCAGGGCCTCCATGTACGATTCGCGGTTCGGGGCGGCCGGGGGGGGCGCCAGCAAAACGGCGTCCCGGGCGGCCAGGATCTCTTTGAGTAGGGCCCGGGCTTTCTCCGGTTTCCCCGCCGCGAGAAGCCCTCTGGCGAATCCGACCTTCTTGCGCAAAACGGACATGGCGTCGATGGCGAGGGCCACGCCGTTGGCTTCGTGCATGGTCGCGAGCAGGTTGCAGGCATGAGCGCAGGAAAGGAAGGCTGGCCTCCATTCCTCCGCGGAGATCTCTTTCCCCATGCGGGCGATGTTGAGACGGATATCCTCCAGCCTCGGGGCCCAGGACGGGTCACCGGCGTACCCTTCGGGAACCATCGCGGAATATTCCCTGGCCAGGCTTGTCCATAGTTTCTCGGCCTGGGCGACATCCGCGGCCGCAGCCTCCTTGATACCCGGACGTGTAGCGGCATCCGCCCCGACGATCTTCTGGACCGCCTGGCAAGCCGCACGCATGTGCCGCCGTGCCTCCGAAACCCGTTGATCGAATGTCTGGTCCGCTGCCGCCGCGGTCCCAACCACGAAAAGAACCAAAGCGAAAGCCAATACTCTTCTCATGACGAACCTCCTTTACCGATCGAACCGGCTGCCGTGAAATACCTACGCTTAAAATAGAGCGCCACGTTGACCAGCCCGATCATGACCGGGACCTCGACGAGAGGGCCGATGACGGCGGCGAAAGCCTCGCCGGAGTTGATGCCGAAGACGGCCACAGCCACGGCGATGGCCAGCTCGAAGTTATTGCTGGCGGCCGTGAAGGACAGCGTCGCCGCCTTGGGGTAGTCGGCGCCGGCCTTGCGGCTCAGGGCGAAGGACACCAGGAACATGACGATAAAATAGATGAGGAGCGGCACGGCGATCCGCAGGACGTCGAGCGGGATCTTGACGATGAATTCGCCCTTGAGCGAGAACATGACGACGATGGTGAAGAGGAGCGCGATGAGCGTCACCGGGCTGACGCGCGGGATGAACTTCGTCTCGTACCACGTCCGGCCCTTGAGCTTGAGCAGGCTGAAGCGCGTCACGACGCCGGCGATGAAGGGAATGCCCAGATAGATGAAGACGCTCTCGGCGATCTGGCGGATGGTGACGTTGACGGCGGTCCCTTTAAGGCCGAGCCAGGTCGGGAAGACGGTGATGAAGATATAGGCGTAGACGGAAAAAAACAGAACCTGAAAGATCGAGTTGAAGGCGACGAGGCCGGCCGCGTACTCCCGGTCCCCCTGGGCCAGGTCGTTCCAGACAATGACCATGGCGATGCAGCGGGCCAGGCCGATCATGATCAGGCCGACCATGTATTCGGGCTTGTCGCGGAGGAAAAGGACGGCCAGGGCGAACATCAGGAGCGGCCCGATGACCCAGTTTTGGACAAGGGACAGGGAGAGGACTTTGACGTTCTTAAAGACGTCGCCGAGCTCCTCGTACTTCACTTTGGCCAGGGGCGGGTACATCATCAGGATGAGCCCGATGGCGATGGGGATGTTGGTCGTCCCCGACTGGAACTTGTTGATAAAGCCGACGACGGCCGGGACGAGGTAGCCGAGACCGACGCCGACGGCCATGGCCAGAAATATCCAAAGGGTCAGGTAACGATCGAGGAACTTGAGCCTGATGTTCCCGGGCGTCATGAGATTCTCCTTCCTTTTTTGGCCTGATGCCGGTCAGGGCTTGATTTTCTCGTAGAGCGGTCCGAGCCGCTGCCGGAACCGGGACCGGATTTCTTCTTCATCGTCCTTCAGGGGCTTGACCGGGATGAGGTCCATGACGTCCCCCGCGGCCAGGATGGCGTAGGCCTCCAGGTCCTTTTCGGGGACTTCGGGACAACTCCCGAGGGCATCGAAGAGGACTTTCAACTCTTCTCTTTCTTGGGCGTTCAGGGCTGAAGAAAAAATGAGAGGATTGAATCCCGCAGCGACGATCGACGGCGCGTTCGGGATCATCCGGACCACGCGTGAAAAGCCTCTTAAAAGTTCCGAAATCCGCGCGGTCGTGATCTTCGGGGCGAGTGAAATGAGAACGGCTCCGGGCTTTAATGTCTCCTTGATCTCATCCAGAGCGGCGGCGCAGGCGGGAGGATGGAGGGCCAAAAAGACGACATCACATCCGGCCGGCGCCTTGTTGTCGCCGGGCGAAATCCTGACGACGGGAAATTTCTCCCGAAGCCGGGCCAGGACTTCCTGGTCCAGGTCGCTGACGACGACCTCGGGGAAAATTAGCCCCTTTCTTGTAAACCCTTCCAGGATGATTCGAGTAACCCGTCCGCCGCCGATAAATCCGAGGCTCGGCTTTTCCATGTCAGTTCCCTCCTTTGGCCGGATTGACATAAAAGGGGCATTTCAATCCGAAGCACATTTTGTTTTTAGGAGACCAGCGGCAGACGGGACGCGCGGCGCCGAGCTTTTCGTAGCCCTTTGCCCTCAGGTAGTTTGTGGCCCTCTCCAGGGCGATATAGCTGCTCCGCTTACAACAACGGCGCGGATATTGGGCAATTTCTCTGAGCACATCGGCCACAAACGCCATGTTTTCCGAGCGCTCCTCGTCGTGGAGGGGCGTCGTTCTCCCTACGAGACTGGCCACGATGCCCGCGCCGTAGGCCCCCCCGCAGGTCCCGGCAAAACCGCAGGAGCCGCCGCCGAACCGCTCGCCGCGGGCCATGGCTTCCTCGACGTCGCGGTCCCCGAAGTCATAGCCGAGGTTTCTCAAGGATGCAATCAGAACTCCAGGGACGATAAAATGATGCCAATCCGCGTTCACGGGACAGGAAGGGGAGGCCGCCCATTGGGAGTTGAGTTCATCCAGGACCGCCTCGAATAATGCGAGAGGGGACGTCTCGGTCGATCTCAGGATTCTTTCTTTCAGGCCCGGAACCGGGGCCAGGATGTCTTCATCGGTCAAGCCCTGAATAGCCCTCATGGCCTGACGGAAATCCTTTGAGAAGTAGTTTTTTTTCGCGGCTTCCATTTTCTCGTTCATGACGGCGCCCCCCCTTCCCCGCTCATCCTCTCCCAAGCAGAAAATACAGCCCGATGGCTATGACGAGAACGCCGGCCGCCTTTTGGAGAATGGTGTTCGTTTTCCTCAGGCCCTTCGATTCGAGCAGCTTCTTCGCCGCGCCGATGGAGGTCCCGGCGACCAGGATCAGCAAAGAGTGTCCGAGGGCGTAAACGAAAAGCAGAAAAGCCCCGTAGACGATGTTTCCTTTCTGAGCGACAAAGGCCAGCAGGACGGCCAGGATGGGAACCGCGCAAGGCGTCGAGATAACGCCGAAGAGGAGCCCCAGCAGAAAAGCGCCCGCGTTGCCGGCCGTTTTCACGCGAAAAGAGGCGGGAACGGGGATGTTGAAACGAAAAACTCCCAGCAGGTGGACGCCCATGACAAGACAGACCGCCGCGACGGCGTACTTCCAGAAACTCCCGACGTCGCCGAACATCCGGCCCAGGAGGGCGGACACAAGCCCCAGGGCCGTGAACGTCACGGCCAGTCCCAAAACGAAAAAGAGGGAGAAGACCAGCGACCGCTTGAGGTTCGAGGTCTCCTTGTTCCCGGCGACGACACCCATCAGCAACGGGACCATGGCTAAGACACACGGGTTCGAGGCCGTCATCAGCCCTCCCACGAAGACCGCCAAGGGCGCCAGCCAGGGGCTGTGTTGGAGTATCTGTTGCAAATCCCCGAAAAGGCGTTCCATGTCTCTTCCGCCTCAGTGGATACCGTGCTTCTTCAGGAGCTCGAGGATCTCTTCCTTGGGGAAGAATCCTACATGGCGGGAAATCTCGTTGCCCTTTTGGTTGATGAAAACCTGGGTCGGGATGAGCCGGATATCGTATTTGCGGGCCGGCTCGGGGTCTTTCCAGACGTCGTAGAAGACGACCTGGACCCGGTCGGCGTAGGTTTCGGCGATCTCCTTCATGATCGGCTGCATGGCCTTGCAGGGGATGCATCGGTCGGCTCCGAGCTCGATGAAGGTGATCAGGTGCTTCGAAAAATCGATGTCCAGGCGGTTCGTGACCAGGACCTTACCGTAATCGGATGCGCCTGGTGACGGCCTCGCTTGCTCCCCTGGCCCGACGGCCGGGGAGGACGGAGCCGGGGATTCGCGCTCCGCCCTGGATTCTTTGCCGCAACTGACCGCCAGGGGCAGGGCCAAGATCAAGGCCGCGAGGGTGATGTTAATTCGATTCATGGGAAACGCTCCTTGCTTCGACGAGTTTCATCAGTCCGCTGATAAGGAGGATCGCCGGGATCGTCAACGCCAGGCGCAGCAGGGCGAACTCCGCTCCAAGGAATTTCACTTCGAACAGGATCATGGGGATTTTGATCGACGCCCAGGCGCAGATAAAAATGGTCATGTTCGTCAGGCTCGCCCCCTTGCCCAGGAGCGATTTCGCCAGCGGGAATCCGGCGTAAAGGGGACCCATGCCCGCCGTTCCGGCGAGAATGGCGAAGAAGGCCCCCTTGATGCCGGATCCCTTCCCCATGGCCGCTTCGATCACCCTCCTCGGCACCCAGGCGTCGAAAAGACCGACCAAGACGAGGATCGGCGGAAGAATCGAGATCATCTCGAGGAAATAATTCCCGGCGGTCGACATCACCTCCCGGGCCTTATCCGGTCTCACAATGAATAAGGCGAAGTGGACAGCGGCCATGAGAACAAGCAGGCCAAGAGAGACGCTATGTTTCTTCAACCGAGAACAACTCCCATCGCGAGAGCGATGATAATCGCGGATATAAAGCTCAGGACATTTCTCCACAAGGCAAACCTTTTACCGAAAAATTCGGCCTCGAGAGGCGCCGTCAGAATCCCGACCATGACCAGGGTCGTCACAAAGGCCGCGATGGCCTCGACGCCGGCGCCCTGTCTGAGAAAAGAGCCGGCCAGCGGAAAGGCGATAAAGGCTTGAATCAAGACGATGGAGCCGAAGAGGGCCGCCACCGCTACGCCCTTCATCCCCGTTCCCGGCCCGATGGCGCGGGATACGGCCTCCGGCGGAAGAAAGGCCAGGATGAACCCGATCGACCAGATGGTCAGCAGGACGAGCAAGGCCATGGATTCGAACATTTTCAACGCCGCCCTGAGCGCCCGAAGAGATTTGTCCTTGTTCTTAAAGAAGGACAGGGCCAAGCCGGCCGCCGCCGCCCCCCAGATGATCCCGGTGAAAAGCACGCCTTCACCTTACCTGGATCGCCAAGACCGTCATCCGGGTTTCCGCGGACAGGGAACGCGTCTCCTTTTCCTTAGGCACGAACACCCAGGAGCTTTTTCTGAGAGGCCGAGCCTGCCCGTCGACAAGGATCCGCCCTTCTCCCTCAACGACGAAAAAAATAACGTCCTGTTCCATCCGGCAGGGAGGGATTTGCTGCCCCGGCTCCAGGCCCATGACCTGGGCCTTGATCTTCGAGGATTCAAAAAAAACGGTCTTCGTGTGTTGAGCCGCGGAAAACTTCGCCAGGGTTTCGATCTCGAAAATATCCATCCTAGCCTCCCGCGTCCGATTCAGAAACGGCGAACGCCTTCTATCGTTCCTCCCGGATCCAGCCTTTGATCTCTTCGGGACGAGGGATGCGGCCCGAGCTCTTGACCTTACCGTTGATGACGAGGCCCGGCGTTCCGAGAATTTTATACTCCATGATCTTTTTGATGTCGGTGACCTTGTCCACACTCGCGGCGACGCCGAGCTCGGCCAGCGCGTTCATCACCCGCTTTTCGACCTCGTGGCATCTCGGGCACCCCGGTCCGAGGACTTTGATTTCCATAACAACCTCCAGTCCTTAAGTTTTGATCAATGCACGAACGCGCCAAAAATCCATCCCGTCGCCGTCGCCATGACGACAACGAGAAGGATGTAAACGAGCGCTTTCTTAGCTCCCATGATCCTCCCGATGACGATCATGCTCGGGAGGGAGAGCGCCGGACCGGCCAGCAGGAGCGCCAAAGCCGGGCCCTGGCCCATGCCCGAGCCGAGCAAGCCCTGGAGAATGGGAACTTCGGTCAGGGTCGCGAAATACATCAGAGCTCCCGATACCGAAGCGAAAAGGTTTGCCCACAAACCGTTCCCCCCGACCAAACCCGCGATGGCGGAGCTCGGGACGATCCCCTCGTGGCCGGGGCGCCCCAGGAGGAACCCGGCCAGCATCACGCCTCCCAGCAGAAGGGGAAGAATCTGCTTGGCGAAGATCCAGGTGGAAGACGTCCACTCTTTGAGTTCATCCTTCTTAAACCACTTCACGATCATCCAGGACAGGGCGGCCGCGAATACGGCCGTCAGAATCCATTTCGCCTTGTAGACCGCATACCAAGCCTTGACCGACGGGTCGCTCTTCGCCCAGTTCATGAAGACCAGGATGGCGACCATCGCGCCGATATGGAGGGCCGTCTTCCAGAGGGGCCTCTCGTCCTTGCCGGATTCATCCTGGACGAATCCGGCGCCGTTGCGGGCTTGGTCATCGTGCTTTCGGAAAAAGACCTGCATCAGCAGGCCGATGACGACCGAGAAGCCGACGGCCCCGAGGACCCTGGCCAGCCCGATCTTCCAGCCCAGGACCTTGGCCGTCATGACGATGGCCAGCACGTTGATGGCCGGCCCGGAGTAGAGGAACGCCGTCGCCGGCCCGATGCCCGCGCCCCGCGTATAGATCCCGGCGAAGAGGGGGAGCACCGTGCAAGAACAGACGGCCAGGATGGCTCCCGAGACCGAGGCCACCGAATAGGCCAGGAATTTGTTGGCCTTGGGCCCCAAGTAGCGGATGACCGACTCTTTCCGAACGAACACGGAGATCGCCCCGGCGATGAAGAAGGCCGGGACGAGGCAGAAAATGACGTGAAGCCTGGCATATTCCTGGACCATCAGGAACGCTTCGATGAGGGCGTTCTGGATCCCGGTCTTGGAGAAAGGGATGAAATAGGCGGCCAGGAAGACGAGGAGGAGGATGAGGAAGATGCGCTTTTCTTTCATGATTTCAATCCCGAATCCTTCTTCTTTATGCGGCACATTTCCTCCGGGGGCTTTCCCGGAGACAGGACGCTAGCCGTTTCCGGTCGCTCCCGGCGACATCCGCTCCGGCCGCCTTGATACGGATTTGCTGGCGGAGGAATGGGCCCAAACCGCGCCGGACCGGCGCGGGAACGCGGTAAATGATCCACCTCCCGTCGCGGACGTCCTTGACCAGACCGGCCTCGCGGAGGAGCCTGAGCTGGTGGGAGACCCGGGACTGCTCCAGGCCCAGGACGGCCGTGAGCTCGCAGACGCACAGGTCTCGCCGCATGAGAAGAAGGACGATCCGGAGCCGGGTCGGGTCCGAGAGGGCCTTGAAGGTCGCGACGAGGCTTTTCATGTCCGTCAAATTTACATATGAAGATTTTATCATATATAGGACGACCCGGGCTGTCAAGAGAGAGCCTGACCGTCGAACGATCTCCGGTTTTCGATATATCCCTACATTTAACATGCGGTGAAGATGGCCGTCCTCAAGCCCCCGTAGCGGAGGGAGGCCCCGGCGGATTTGTCCGCCGGGGGGAACCGACGGGACTGGTTCCCCGGGCCCGGGGGCGGAGGACGACCTCTTCGCCGCTAATCGGAATTCAATTTATTCGCCCAGGGCGGCGCGGCGCTGGACCTTCTTTTCCTCGTAGGAGCGCGGGACGAATACCGGCTTCCCCGTCTCGGGATCCATCCCGGTGTGATACATGCAGGTCGAGCGGGTCATCGGCGTCGGAGTGAAGACCTGGATCCCCTCGGCCGGCCTGTCCCCTTCCTTTTCGAGGGCGCGCAGTACGCGGCCGAGCTCGCGCGCTTCTTTGTCCCCGCTCCCCGGGTGGGCCACCATGAAATAATAGGCCAGGTGTTGCTGCTTACCGCGGTTGATGCGGCGGAACAGCCGCCGAAACTCCTTGAGCGACCCCCGGTCCTTGTTCATGGCCCGCAGGACGGCCGGAGCGACATGCTCGGGGGCGATCTTGAGCAGACCGCTCAGGTGGTGGGCGGAGAGCTCTTCGAGATATTCGGGGCTGTCCATGGCCAGGTCGTAGCGGATCCCGCTCCGGACAAAGACCTTCTTGACGCCGGGGACGGCCCGGGCTTTTCTCATCAGCCGGATGAGGCGGCCGTGGCTCCGGTCGAGCCGGCGGCAGTCGAGGCAGTCGCCGTCCGCGCAGCCGGGGCTGCAATCCATCCCGTACATGTTCGCGGTCGGCCCTCCCAAGTCGTCTATGAAGCCCTTGAAGTCGGAATGACGGGTCAGGCCGCGAATCTCATCCAGGATGGACTCCTCGCTCCGAGAGACGATCCGGTCTCCCTGGTGTAGGGAGAGGGCGCAGAAAGAGCAATCCCCGATACATCCCCGGTGGGTCACGACCGAGAACCGGGCCATCTTGAACTCCGGAAAATCCTTTGGGATCATCCGCGAAAAGAGAAGGCCGTAGATTCCATCCAGGTCTTTCGTCGTATAGACCGGCATCGGATATTGGATGACGAAGCGGTTGGCGTGTTTTTGGGCCAGGCCGGCCCGGTTCGAAAACGCCCGCTGCGCCCGGCAGAACATATCCGGATCCGCGCTCGCCTCTTCGAATGAAGGGATCTCGCGGAAACCGGCCGGGACTTCATGACGGACAACGCAGGTCCCGGGGATTCCGTCGAACCCCCGCCCCTCCGCGAATCTCCGCGCGATCTCGACGACCTGGAGCTCTCCCGGCCCGTAGACGAGGATATCGGCCCGGGAGTCGAGCAGAAGGCTGCGCCGGACCCGGTCCTCCCAGTAGTCATAGTGGGCGAAGCGGCGGAGCGAAGCCTCGATGCCGCCGATGACGAGGGGCGATCCCGGGAAGAGTTCCTTGAGCTTGGCGCAGTAGACGAGGACGGCCCGGTCCGGGATCCCCGAGGCGCGCGGGGCGTGGGCGTCCTTGGACCGCCTCCGCTTGAGGGGGGTCGTGTTGACGAGCAGGCTGTCGATCGAGCCCGCGGTCACGCCGAAGAAAAGGCGCGGCCGGCCCAGCCGCAGGAAATCGCTGTCTCGAGTCCAATCCGGACGCCCGACGACGCCGACCCGGTACCCTTGGGCGTCCAGGACGCGGGCTATGACACCGACGCCGGACAGGGGATGGTCGGCATAGGGCTCGCCCCCGACGAGGATGACGTCGAAGTCCCGGCCGAAGGTTGAGATCATCGTATCCGTCCCCGCTCAGCCCCCTTCGCGGGATGGAGGAATAGCGAATTTCCCGCTTCGGGGACAGGCCGCGGTTTCCCAGTGCCCATGAACTGGAAATAGTTCATGGGCGCGCTCCAACGCCTTCAATAGGGAGATTCCTCGGATATAAGCCCATGGAGCTTCAGTAGCGCTGGCGCTCGAAGATAACATAGCCGAAAAGGGCGTTCCCGACAAGGACGGCGCCGGCGGCATAAAACGCGGCGGGCAGTCCGGCCCGGGCGCCCAGCAACGGAAAGACGATCGCGCCGCAGGCCTGCCCGGCGATCTGGAGGGCGAGGAGCAGCCCCGCGCTGCCGCCGATCGTCCGCCGCTCGAACAAGCGCGAGATGAAGATGACGACCAGCGCGGCCAGCAGCCCGTCGCCGATCTCGTGGAGAATGCGGAAGGCCAGCGAAAGATAGACGTTCTCGCGGACCATGAGGATGAGACCCGCCCCGGACATCAGCATGGCGGCCGGGACCAGCTTCCGGTTCAGCCGCTCGTCGAAGCGGAGGCGGCTGAAGAGAAGGGCCGTCAGGGCCAGGAACAGGAAGGGGATCGTGATGTACAGGGCGAGCCGGACGTCGTCGAGCCCGAAGTAGGTCCGCAGGAAGGGGCTGTAGACCGTCGTCTCCAGACCCCAGTGGAGGGCGAGGACGACGATGAAGACCGAAAAGAGAAGCGTGCGCTTTTGGGCCAATCCGGGGCCGTAAGCGCGGAGCGGAACCGCCTCGAACTTCTCATGATCCAGGCCCCGGAGAACGAAGAGGCCGAAGAGGAGGATCAGGGCGTTGACGATATAGAGGGCCCGGAATCCGGAGAATTGGGACAGGGAGCCGCCGGCCATGACGCCGATCGACATCCCCAGGGCCATCCAAAAGGCGTACAACCCGTACTTCCGGTTCTGGTCGATCCGCGTCTCATCCTTGAAGTAGAGGCTGTTCACGGACACGTCGAGGGCGTTGTTGGTCGCCCCCAGCAGCAGGAAAATCAGGACGGCGACCGGGAACGAACGCGTCCAGGCCAGGGCGGCGACGACGGCCGCCTGAGCGACGATGGCCCCCCGGATGACCCCTTTGATCGAGACGCGGTCGTTGATGAGCCCGGTCGGGAAAGAGACCAGGAGCGGCGCGAAAGCAAAGACGGACACGGCCAGGCCTATCCGCCACCCGGTCCAGCCCAAGCTCATGAAGTAGAGGGGCGTAAAGAACAGCGCGGAGTTGAGGACGAACTTGCGGATGAAGTTCAGGGCGTGAACCGTTCGGACCGTGGCCATGGGACGGTCTATTATATACGGCGCGTCCCCGATAAAAAAGGGGCGCTCCCTCCCTCGGCCGGGAGAGGGACCGCCCCTCGAACAAACCTAAATAGGGTTAGAGCCTCAATCCTTCTTCAGGGTGAGGCTTCCGCTCTTGATGGAAACGCTTCCGCTGAAGCTCTTGGCCGTCACCAGGGCGCCGCCCTTGTTCACGGTCCCCCGGATCTCGCGGGGCGACATCTTGCCCGAAACCTTGATGTCGAAATCGGTGTCGATGTCGCCGCTGAAGGTCTCCACTTCCAACTCGAAGCTGGAGTCTGCGGGCAGGTTGATCGTGACGTCGCCGCTGTGGGACTCGAGGACGTAACGGCCCTTGGGAGCCGTCAGGCTTTCGAAGGTCACGTCGCCGCTCACGGTCTTGGCCTTGACCGTCTCGGCCCCGGAGACGTCCCTGAGGTCGACGTTGCCGCTGACCGAGGACGCCTCGATCGAGCCCTCGACGCGGCGGACGGTCACGTCGCCGGATACGCTGCCCGCGTCGATGCCGCCCTTGATGTCCGAGGCCTTGACATCGCCGCTGACGCTGGCGCACTCGGCGCCGGCCGCGGCCTTGGTCAGGGTCACGTCGCCGCTGACGGACTTGGCCCGGACCGGACCGCCGATGGCCTCGACCTCGACCTCGCCGCTGACCGAGTGGACGTCGACGGCGGCCTTGGCCGGAACATAGAGAGTGAAGTCCACGGAAACGTTCCCGGAATCATGCCCCCACCAGCTGCGCTTGGGGTACTTGATCTCGATCCGGACGGTCCGGCCGTCGCCGACGACCTCGATCGTGACCTCCTTGGCGTTCTCCTCGGCCTTGGCCTTGGAGGAGGCCTCGCTCGTCTTCAGGGCGTCGATTTTCACCTGGGCCTTGTCCCAGCTGAAAACCTTGATGTCCCCGGATATATTACTGAGGTAGACCTTCCCGTCAACGGCCAGGTCCAAAGTTTTTTCGAACTTCTCCTGGTAATCATCGTGGGCCCGGGCTACGGCCGCTCCCCAAGCCAGGATAAGAAACGCGGCACAGGCCGCTCCCGCCATCCGGATGATTCGTTTTCTTTCTCTCATGTTCGGTCCTCCTTATTCGTCGTCGCTCGTTGATTCCAATCTATATTTTCGGTTCCGCCTTGGTCTGCGGAGACGATTGACGCCCGATCTCGACCGCCGCTTCGAGAAAATCGACTTTGCCGCGGAAGGCGTCGAGCAGGAAAGCCCGCGCCTTCAGGTCGCCCGGATCCCGCTTGACGGCGTCCTCGCCGGCCAGGATCAGGGCGTCGAAAGCGCCGAGCTCCTTGCCCACGAGGTCCGCCATCCCGGGAGAAAAATTTCCCGCCTGGGAAGCGACGGCTTCACCGAGGGCTTTGATGGCCAAACGGTAGTGGTTCTCGGCCTCGGCCAACTTGGCGATCGTGAAGTCCATCCCGCCCTTCGCCGGGACCGCAGGCCCGCGGCTTTTGAGGACGCGCTGGCCCAGGAAGGCCCCCGCGGCGACAAGGACGAGGGCCAGCAGGCCGGCCGTCGCCAAGCGCAGGGCGGGCGAGAAGCCGGGGAGCCAGGCCCGTTCCTGGGGCCGGTGCGCCGCGGCCGGAATTTCGCGCCGGGCCGCGGCCAGCCCGGCCTTGATTCCCGCCCAGGGGCGATCCGAAGGCTGCGGCGTTTCAAGCTCCCGCGCCTCCCGGACAAGGGACGTCAGGTCCTCCCTGACTTGCCGGCAGGCGGCGCATCTTTCGAGATGGCGCTCGAGACGCCGGATTCCGGCGGCCCCAAGCTCTCCGTCGATGTGTTCGCTGATTTTCTTTTGAGCCTGCGCGCATCTCATGGTCGTTCTCCTTCAGACGGCCCGTTTCCGTTCGAGGTGCTCCCGGAGCTTCATCCGGGCCTTGAAGAGCTGGGACTTCGATGTTCCGACCGAACAGCCGAGGGTCCTGGAAATCTCCTCGTGCTTGAATCCCTGGAGGTCGTGGAGGAGGAAGACGGCCCGCAGCCCTGCGGGAAGGCCGGAGATGGCCTCCTCGAGCGGTTTGCGGGCTTCGGAGGGCCGCTCGGACCCGCCGGGGGCGGCCAGGATTCCTTCGACGTCGCTGAGCGAGACGGTCTTCCCCCGCCCCGACTTGACCTCCCGGAGATAGCTGAAGCACGTATTGACGGCGATCCGATAGGCCCAGGGCTCGAAAGTCTCGGGTCTGTCGACATCGTCCAAATGGGAGAAAATCTTCAGGAAGATGTCCTGGAGCAGGTCCTCGGCTACGGTCGCGTTCGAGGTGTATCGATAGGCGAGGCCGAACAGGGGGCCTTTGAGGCGGGTATAGATGGTTTCGAGGGCCTTCTCGTCTCCCCGTTTGGCGCGCCGGAGAAGATCGGCTTTTTCTTCCCCGATTCCGATGCTCATATCTATCGGCTCCCCGGCGGTCAGAGGGACGATACCGAGAAGGCTATTATCCCTGATTTCGGGGGTCGGCGCCAGCAGGAGTTCGGTCATTCCTCGCCTCACCCTATAAGATGAAGGAGGAGGTGAAAAGGTTGCAAAAAAAATGGACTAAATCGGCCCCCAATGGAGAAGGACGGGCGGAATCAGGCTGAGGAGACCGAATAGGACCCAAGCGGCCAGCAGGGGGAGGAGCCACTTGGCCCATTTTTCCCAGCGGAGTTGGGCTAGGCCGAGGACCCCCATGGTGACGCCGCTGGTGGGGAGCACGGGATTGATGTACTCGGCGAGCTGGAAGGCGTACACGGTCGTCTGGCGGGTGATCCCGACCAAATCGCCCAGCGGGGCCATGATCGGCATGGTCAGGGCGGCCTGCGCCGTCCCGGAGTGGACGAAAAAGTTGATGACGCACTGGGAAAGGAACATGAGCTGGGAGGAGATGATAGGGTGGACTTGGGAGATGGGCCCGGCCATGGCCTGAAGAATGGTGTCAAGGATCTTGCCGTCCGTCGCCACCACCAAAAGGGCCCTGGTGCAGCCGATGATCAGGGCGGCGTTCATCATATCCTTGGCCCCGTCCACGAAGCCGCGGGCGATCTCCTCGCTCTTGAGCCGGCCGACCAGGCCGGCCAGGATCCCGATCGCCAGGAACAGCCCGGCGATCTCGGTCATGTACCATTTGTAACGGAGGATGCCGAAGACGAGCAGGGCCATCCCGGCCAGGAAGAGTCCGAGAACCCGCTTGTGGACGGGCTTGACCTCGACGACATCCCCGGCGGGACCGTTCGCCATGAGCTTTTTCTTCCTCTCCAGGTCTTCCCCGTAGACGGGGCTGATTTTGGGATCCTTGTGGACCCGCGCGGCATAGCGCATGACGAAGACGACGACGATGGCCGTGCCGATCGCCCAGACGATCAACCGGTAGCCGAGCCCAGAGTAGAGAGGAAGCCCGACGATCCCCTGGGCGATTCCGACCGTGAACGGATTGAAGAAAGCGCCCGCGAACCCGGCCGCGGCCCCCAGGAAGGGGATGGCGACCCCGACCAGCGAATCGTAGCCGAGGGACAGGGCCAGCGGGACGAAGACCAGGATAAAAGGCATGGTCTCCTCGCACATCCCGAAGACGGCGCCGCCCAGCGAAAAAACGATCATGGTCACCGGGATCAGGAAAGCCCGCAGCGCGCGGCTTCGTCCGAACTTGAAGGCCAGGGCGCTGATGAAGGCCGAGACAGCGCCCGTCTTCTGGATGACGGCGAAGGCGCCTCCGACGATGAAGACGACGATGATGATGGCCGCGGCGTCCATGAACCCCTTGGCCGGGGAGACGAA
>Ga0315274_10006239_pt1 | contig 17372 bp, 18 predicted proteins | sample YL17G02_20_MG_FD_203700 | JGI IMG/M metagenome (GOLD analysis project Ga0315274, IMG submission 203700) | Sediment microbial communities from Yellowstone Lake, YNP, Wyoming, USA - YL17G02_20 | ecosystem: Environmental > Aquatic > Freshwater > Lake > Sediment | place: USA: Wyoming | collected...
GCATAAATTTTTGGATATTACAGTACGGAAACATTCGGATGAAATTTGCCAACAGATTATGATATCTTTTGTTAGGAATGTGGCGATTTTCACGTAATCCTTGCAGTATAAACCGAATATTATGTGTCTCATGCATCACACGCATAGGCTTTTCTATCAGAGAGAGATCATCAAGATAGGCATTGGCAAAGCTTTCCGTCCAAATTATTGTGACAGGCGCATTCATGGGCTTACTTGATCTATCAACAAAACTATATATATCAGTGTCAGTAATAGAACAGGCAAGATGTACATTTTTATTGTATTGCATACAATAATTCATCACGTAATGACTCCCTGCCACTATCAGATCTGCGATTTCTATCATGAGACTATCTTGCCCATCATGATAGTCATCAACATCATATATAATCTTGTATTTACCCCTATATGGAGCAAACGATTCGGGTTTATGAAAAGACTGGGAAATCTTTTGAACATAGACTATAGTGCCCGGTTCTGCCAAATCAAGATAAACCTTTTTACTCTCATCTTGTAGCTTGGGATCAACTACTGTTGCTGAGACTCCTCGACTTTCAAATTCTTTTGCTACCTCGTACACTCTCAAGTGTGAAGACGGCAACTCTCTATCACCACTCGGATAAAACAATATCTTAGACATGTTTCAGCGGTCTCCACCAGTTTTCGTTGTTCAGGTACCATTTCACTGTTTCCTCAATACCACTTTCAAAACTATGAGTAGGTCTCCATCCCATTGCCATGAGCTTAGAGCAGTCAATAGAATAGCGTCTGTCGTGTCCCTTTCTATCCTCTACATATTTGATGTAGTTATCGTCTCTACCAAGCATCTCCAACAAAAGCTTTGTAATCTCTATGTTTTCCTTTCCGACTCCACTACCAATGTTATAAATCTGGCCTGGTTTACCATGTGCAATCACAAAATCAATAGCCCTGTTATGATCATCGACATGAATCCATTCTCTGATTTGTTTGCCATCACCATATACTGGCACCTTCCTGTGTTCAAACAAATTTGTCACAAACAATGGAATCAACTTCTCTGGAAATTGTCGAGGACCATAATTGTTAGAGGCACGGCTAACTGTTACGGGCAGACCATGAGTTACAAAATATGACATGGCTATCAAATCAGAAGATGCCTTACTTGCAGAATAAGGACTGCGGGGTTCAAGTGGATCAGTTTCTGTCGAGGATTTTGGGGAAGGTATAGCCCCGTATGCCTCATCTGTAGAGATGTGATGGAACCTCTGTACATTTACCTTTCTGGACACCTCTAATAAATTGTAAGTTCCAACAATATTTGTAGTTATAAAAGCGTCTGCATCCACTATCGATCTGTCAACGTGTGATTCAGCTGCAAAATGTACAACTACTTGTGGCTGTTCCTTTTCAAATACTTCATCTAGTTTTTTCTGATCTCTGATATCAACTTTGTAAAAATGATATCGGGGATCTTTCTCAATAGAGGCAAGGTTTTCGGGTCGTCCAGCATACGTCAAGCAATCTACATTGACTACCTCGTACTCCGTCTTTGCCATGAGTTGCAGAATGTAATTGCTACCAATGAATCCACAACCGCCAGTGACGAGATATTTCATTGTTTGCTCTCCAGATATTTCAGATACCACTTTACCGTCTTCTTCAGACCACGATTGAAACTGACCACTGGTTCGTAATCTAACATTACCCGAGCACGAGCAATATCAGCCTGCGTCTTGAATGCATCACCAGGACGCGGTGCTCTGTGTGATACATCTGCATTTTTACCAATCAGTTTTTCCAACTCTTTTACTAATCCATTTATAGAGATATTGTCACCACAAGCGATATTGATTGTCTCACCTCTGAACTTACCAGGATGGGTAGCCGCCAAATAGTTGCCATGAACAACATTATCAACATATGTAAAATCGCGTGATTGCTCACCGGTACCATCCATTGTTACAGATTTCCCTGCTGCGATCTGCTCTATGAAGATAGGAATAACGGCAGAGTATTGTGAATCAGCCAGTGAACGTGGACCAAACACATTGAAATATCGCAGACAGATTGTATCAAGCCCATAGAGAGAGCTGAACATTCTGCAATACTCTTCACCAACGAACTTTTGGAGAGCATAGGGAGAAAGAGGTCCTGTTGGCTGCTCCTCTGATGTTGGGAACACTGTTGAGTTGCCATAGGCAGAAGAAGACGCAGAATATACTACCCGCCTAACTCCTGCCTTTCGAGCAGCATCTAATATCCTTACAGTATTGGAAATGTTTTGTTCGTTTGATTCAACTGGATAATCTACAGAATAGCCTACTCTGGGGCGTGCTGCAAAGTGGTGCACTACTTCGATGTTATAGCCCCTTATAATATTCAGCATTACCTCAGGACTTACCTTTTCGATACTGAAGTGGTGAAACGTGATCTTCCCATCTTCCCATGGCTGTCTTATATTCTCCAGTCTGCCAGAAGAAAGATTGTCGATTACAATAACATTGTGTCCATCCTTACAATATCTATCGACCATGTGGCTCCCGATGAAACCAGCTCCACCAGTTATAAGAATATTTGTCATTCTTTCTTCTTCCTCTCACTTACAGCACCTTTTATACGGTACCAATCAAGGTCTTTGCGTACTTCTAGATTCTTCTTCCACGCTGCCTCCATGACCATTGGATCAATTCCAAGCTTCTTTCCAAGATCCATGAGGGCATTCAGATCCTTCGGGAAGCACTTGCCTCCGAACCCAAATTGCTTGTCCGCTGGTCCTGGTACCTGCCAGTGGCTATTACCAATTCGACCATCAGCAAGAACCATTCCTGCTACTTCGTTGTATTCCAAGCCTAGCTTTTCACAAAACTGGTACATCTCATTCATGAACGAAACCTTTACTGCAAAGAAACAATTGCAGAAATACTTTACCATTTCTCCTGCCGTGGCACTGGTATGAAATACGGGTGTAGTTGGAAATCGTGAACGATACAACTTCTCTACTTCTTTCGTATCTTCTATGTTCCCACCCAAGATGATACGCGATTGATTTATAAAATCCAACCTAAATGTTCTCTCTGTCAGGAATTCAGGATTAAACACTATACGACATTGCGGATACTTATCAATGCACTTCTGTGTGGTTCCAGGAACCGTAGTGGTCTTGATAATTAGAATCTTGTGTGTATTACTAATCAAGGGTGCACATTGATCCACAACACTATCTACAATAGAGTTGTCCTGCTCACCAGTTTCAAAATTAGTCGGTGTTGGTACACACACAAAAATAAAATCACTGTAATACACGGTATCCTCAAGTGTATCTAGAGATTCCAATGGATTGACATCATAAATACGGAAGTTGGTTGTTTGAGCAAATCCGTGTTGGATGGCTTTGCCCACAAATCCAAAACCAATAATGCCAATGGTAAAAGTTTGTTCTCCAAACTTCATAACTCACCTCTCTCCCTTGTGTCTCTTCAAATCGTTTTGCACCATCATTTCCACGAGTTGTGGAAACTTCACTTTAGGTTCCCATCCCAGTTTTGCCTTGGCCTTGGAGGCATCACCAATTAGAATATCTACCTCTGCTGGCCTTGCAAATCTTGGGTCGATATAAATGTACTTTTGATAATCCAGCCCCACACTTTCAAATGCCAACTTAGCAAACTCTTCGATTGTGTGAGTTTCGCCAGTTGCAACAACATAGTCGTCTGGTTGATCCTGTTGAAGCATTAAATGCATTGCCTCAACATAATCTTTAGCATGACCCCAGTCACGTTTAGTACTTAGAGTTCCCAAGCCTAACTTATCCAATTTACCTAACTTGATTCTTGCAACACCATCTGTAATCTTTCGGGTCACAAACTCGAGGCCGCGACGTGGACTGTTGTGTACTTGAATTAAGTTGGGACCCACAGCAAACCTTTGGCTTGTAGTGGTTAGATCAAAAAACCAGCCATCACTCTTTGTGTCAAAAATTTTCACTATTTGATTAAGGGGCTTCAGGCGATGTTTCCCTTTATTGGTTTCATTAGGAGTTCGAAGGTCACAATAATAATATCGACTACCATCTCTGTACTGTAGTTCAATCTTGGCATCTTGTTTTAAAAAATCTCTACTAATAAATAGCAGTCCCAAGCAAAGGGTTGCAGAGTTGGTGGTCCATCCTTTGTAGTGATAGCGTTCACTCCCCTTCTTTCTACCGTCAGCCATATAGTAGCCATCAAAAAAGGCCTTTCGTATTTCTCTGCTGGCATTTATGATGAAGCGTGGAACCCTTTTTTCTCGAGAAATTTCGGTATACAACTGCTTGGTCAACCAACGAGCCCAGTCTCTCATCCCTCTCGAACTATTACCTCCATCATGACTATCAGAAAAATCAATGTGCCACACGTCTATCTTAGAATTCTCAAAACCACCAGGACCCCAAGTAGATAAACGATACAGCCAACCAAATCTCGATACTATTATGTCTGCAATTGATATCAATTCCTCTTTATTCGTACCAGTTATCCGTAGATCTCCTTGCTCAGATACATATCCATCACCAGCTATGTAGCCAATAGCCTTAGCAAGAGCAGTGTCGTGTGTTAGAGTATTTTGAAGCTCTGGGTATTGAGCAACGGAGACCTTCTCTCCTACTCTCCATTCGGATGTTTTTACCTCATTTCCATCTTCTCTAAAAGCAACATGATCATGAGTTGCCTCATAGGGACCCATCATTGTCTGAATACAGAGTATAGGTTTTTCTTGATCTCGGTAGCAGTGACCACCTAATATCTCTGTCCATTCTTTACCATCCCAAACCAAAGAACCTTCGTAGGAGTCTCTGACACCCTCATAACGGTGAGAAAAGCGCTTAAATACATCTTCTATGGGGAGAATGTCAATGAGTCCATCTTTCTTAATAATAATTGGACTATGTTTAGGAACTGACTCATGATTGTACAGTATCCCATTACAACAGAACATGTTATAACTTTCTCGATAGTTCACCGTGATCCAGTATCCATAGACCTTAGCCACTCCGTAGGGTGAACGGGGATGAAATGGAGTTTTTTCCGTCTGGGGAATTTCGTGTACTTTTCCATACATCTCTGAGCTCGAGGCTTGATAAAACTTAGCATCAGATTTAAATAGTTTAACAGCTTCCAAAACTCTTGTCACACCTAAGCCCGTGACATCACCTGTAAAAATTGGTTGATCAAAGCTATGTCCTACATGACTCATGGCAGCTAAATTGTAAACCTCGTCCGGTTGTATATCCTTTATCAATCTGTTCAAACAATTTTGATCTGCCAGGTCTCCAACTACCAGTCTAAACTTTGGATGGTGCATCAGATGCTGGATATTGTCAAATCTCTCTACACTAATGCGACGCATCATCCCATATACCTCGTAATCCTTGCTCAGGAGCAGTTCTGACAAATGGGACCCATCTTGGCCTAAAACTCCAGTAATGAACGCTTTCATTCCATAGGTCCTTTCTTGCGAGACTCTACCGTTCGCACCTTCAATCCTTCAACCAACTGTTCAAACGTTTTTGCATCTTTAACATTCGCTCTGTATCCACCACCTATCTTTTTCTTGATCGGGCAATGATGATAGTGATGTATGGGCACAGCATTCAGACAAGGTGGATTCTCACTCACTTCTTTTAGACTCCTCACATCAGGTGCTCCCTTGATCACGGGGAAACAATGTCGTGAATGTGAAGAATAGCGAATCTTCTCACCATTTCTCCAGAAACGATAATGATAATTCGGATACCAAAATTCATCTACTCTTATTTGAGTTTCAGTTTCCCAATAATGATAGGTCGGCAATGCCCAGGCTGGTCTGATGTCGTCGACCACGTCTTCCAGGATTACCCTTGAATCACCCGCCAAACGCTCATCAGCATCTATTGAAAACACCCAGTCCCCATTCACTCGCTCAAGTGCCAGATTGCGCTGCGCAGACTGCTGCCAGTACTGGTTATATCTTGGTCCCGTTTGAGAAAATAGATAAAGTCTTATCTTGCTCTCCTTATCAATGGCAGTCTTGTATTCTTCAATCAATTTTATCGTTTTATCTAGGGAAATTCCGTCTACAATCACAATCTCATCAAAGATTGGATATAAGTTATTCAACAATGGAATTATGTTCTTTTCCTCGTTGAAAGTTATGATTGCTGCCGATAGTCTAACCACTCACTTTGCTCCAGTCATATCCGAACGAATTTGATGGGCACCTAAACTCATCTGGCTCTTTGTAATTATACATTCTTGTTGGGCAATTGATAATAATTGCTGGCTCATTTCCAACTGCTGCAAATCCATGCCATACTAGATTTGGAATCTGTACCATCTTTGGAGCCATGGGACCAATGATAAATTCATTGATGATACCATAGGTGGGTGACTCTGGTCTACCATCAAATAGAACCACCTTACCCATTCCTGATACACAATTGAAGCTATCAATCTGGAGATAATGATAATGGAATCCCTTTACCACACCAGGATAGCACATTGTAGCATAGACTTGGCCCCACTGAATAAATTCTGACCAATCTGGACGCATAATTTCCATGAGATAGCCTCGAGCGTCAGGAATCAGTCTCTGCTGCCGTACCTTGACACCATCAATCAGTGTTTTGTTATTCATCTCACCAACAATTCCTTCTACTGGTAGTTGTATAAATTCACTCATAGTACTTCCCTTTGCTTCCTTCTATTTGTTTTGTAAGACTTACCAGAATGAGAACAAACCTCTTTGGATGCTCCTGCATAGTGTCTTCTTAATAAGTTGTTCTTACTAACTCCTATACCTCTTCCACAAAGAGGGCATATAGCATATCGACTTGATAAACTCATAATACCTCCTCAATCTTTGTAAGTTTTAGTGATGTATCTTTTGGCAGCACCACATTCTTTATATCGTTTATTGATATTGGTTCCACTTCAGGACTTTGCCTCTTTGCCAATTCATAAACTGTTTTTCGTTCTGTACCTAAATGCACTATACCCGTATGATGTCCATATAAAACTTGTAGTATTTGATTTGCTATCACATCTACTGTATCACGGGAAGTATATTGGTCAATAAATGCCTTTGGATATGGCCATGGTCCCTTCTTTTTGAATGATAGACGTGCGACAACCGAACTTTCTGGTAGCGCACTCTGTACAGCAATGTCTGCTAACACCTTTGTATAGGCATAAAAGTTGATTGGGTCAAGATAGTCCCAAGTTTCGTAATTGCCTTGTTTTCCATCTCCTGTATAGAGTTTATCTCCCCTATATACATAGTCGGTGTTCACAAGTAATATGAACTTGTCGAGTTCGCGGCAAGCTCGAGCCACATTCATAGTACCCACCACATTTACTTTGTAGGCAATATCCCGATGTGTTTCACACCATGGCACATCTATCAATCCAGCACAATGAATCAAACAATCACATTTAGATTCAAGTAGAGCTCGCCACAGGACACCATAGTTGCAGATATCGACTTCTTTGTCCGTGCCGACATACGGAAGTCCGTACTTATCAAGCTGCTCGCGGAGCTCTGTACCTAGTGTACCATTCGCACCAGTGATAAACACTTTCTTGAATCGAAGCATAAATTACTTTGCCTTTATTGCGACAACCTTGATTCTCATTGTTGGGTGAAGCACTTCCTGAATAACAAATCCTGACCTCTCGAGTAGGGCAGTCAACGATTCTTCAGTAAAGCAATTATGGAAGACTGTAAACTGATCTCGTTGCCGACCATACATTAGGGTTCGAAACTTGTTGAAATCAATCTCTCCATCTGCAAACGCCTTGACAATGCCATTCACGTCGTATACCTGGATGCTGATCTTGCTGCGTGGCTTCAGAATCTGCCGCCACGAACTCAGGATTCGACGAACACCAGTGTAAGAGAAGCACTGCAACGTATCACGACAGATCATTCCATCAACCGACTCAGATGGAAACACATTTTCCAGCTTGGTGATATCGAGTAGAAGATCAACTTCTGGATAATACTTGATGTCCACATTGACATAGCCTTGTGCTGGATGATCACCGCCACCCAAGTCCAGCTTGATAATCTCGCGCCTCAAAACTTCGTCGACCGTAGTCTTAGGGAGACCTTCAATAATTGATTCCGAGTTCTCGGATTCCTTTTGGACTTCTTGTTCATCGCTCATTTCTTTTCCTCCTTGGCATCTATTTCCGCCCATAGTTTATCATAACACGATACTTTTAGAATTTGGATTGGTCGCCTCTCTAGCACTACAAAGTTGGTAAACTCCTTCGAAAGTAGTTCACCAAGATTATCTTTTGTGAATCGAATCCAGTGCCGATGGGCACGATCTGTCGTAAATTTCATGCCTTCCGTGGCAACATGTGTGAAATGTAGGTAGGTCAGACCATGTTTTCGTAGAAGCTGGTCATCACTACAATTTGGAGTAGTAATGATAACCCTCTGCTTGGCCATTCTTACACATTCGTTCAAAATCTTGTTGACATCCTCTGGAGTCTTTATGTGCTCAATTACCTCAATTAGTAGTACCACATCTGCACAATTGTCAGGAAAATGTGATAACCCGCCCTCTGACATGTCTCCTTCATGAAGATAGTCAGCATGCTCTGGAAATTTCTCTCGACCTGCCTGAACCAGCTTTGGATCTATCTCAATTCCTTCAAATGCAATGTTGTGCTTGCTACACCATTCTAACCACTTTAAATTCCCAAAACCAGCATCAAAAATAGACATGATCTTTGGTTGCAATTGTAGCATGTAGTCTGTAATAGACTCAAATTCATGAATCTGCTTTTGTTCGCTCATGCATACCTCTCCATTATTTCTGCCCATTGCCTTGCACGACTATCATAACCATGATTGGTAGCAATGTAGGCACGTACCTTTCTTCTCTTGTACTTTTTTGGATTATCTAATACCGACTGAATCTTTCGTGTAAAGTCATCCCAATCACCATATCGTGCAATCTCACCAGCTGTAGGAACTTTGTCTATGATCCAAGTTTCTGGCGTGTCTTCTTCTATGACAGCCGGAATCCCAACGCCGTAGTATTCCCAAGATTTACACGATGCCACATCTTGAAAACGTCGCACTGTAAACCCAACAGCACAATCAGCCCAATGCAACCAATTAAAAGATTGTGCATAAGTCGAACCACGATGCAAGAATATATTAGGTAGCTTGATTAGTCTGCAAGCATCATCATATCTTACTTCACGACCGGACCCTGTTTGTAATTCATTTATTGCAAATATTTTGTCTGTTTTTCCATCTCGTATTTTATTAGTAATAATGTGGAAATTGACACCTGGCATTCTCTTCGCTATCGAGTGAATTTTGTCCAACGGAGTAATCTCGGAAGCATCATTCATGCGGCCTAGATATACAACATTCGGCCCTGGTGTTGAATAGGGAGATTTAGGTCCCTTAGGATACTTGTAGGCAATGGTGGCTGCGTTCACCCACTCAACGTGGCTTTGGGGGTACATGCTGTGCCACTTGGCAACAGCATTCTTCGTTGCTACTCCGACAGCTTTCATCTGATTGACGATCTCCGCGCTAACCAAAGGATCAGCATGAACAGGCCTGGGTGCATCAAGTTGCAAATACTTACGAGGATGATCCAAAATCGCTTGGAACCTTTTCTGGTCCTTACCATACGCTTGTGCACCCTGTGTGATCTGATTTCCATGAGCTAAATCATATATCTGTTGAACTGACAGAACTAGATGGTAGAAGACCAAATCATAATCGTCAGCATTGAGATTATCAACATGCACATAACGAAGAGTCTTCGATAGTTCTTGTTCTGCCTCGGGCCAATAGATCCCAGCTGTCGTGTCAAAGCCAATCTTGGAAAACTCCAGAGCAAACTCACGACTACGAGTTGGTGAGACGTGGACCAGCTCGTTGTCCTTTTTCTGAATGTTTCCAAGGTGGCCAATTAGCAAAAGTCGTTTCATACTTCCTTCAAATATCTCAATAACAATTTCGCAACAACAGGAACATCATATTTCTCTTCTATCGTTTTCCACCCTGCCTCTCGGAACTTTGTCCGTAGCGCTGGATCACTGAGCAAGGTATCAATCTTTGTATACCATTCTTCAGGAGTGTTGGCAATAAATCCATTTTCTCCATCTTGAATGATATAATTACACTCAGCATATTTTGAGGAGATACATGGCACACCCATTGCCAGGTTCGCCAACGCAGAGTGTCCCGATTTACCTTCATCTCTCTTTGAGAATGGCAAAATTCCCACCATTGTCTCCTGTAAAAGTGGCACTGTAAATCGTAGATAATTGTCGTACGTTCTCAAATGTGTGCATTGTGCAAAGGGGAACATCTCTTTAGCTCTCTGTTCATCTTCCTTGTCGTTGAACCCAGCCAATACCAAAATAAAGTTGTGCCTCTCTCTTAGTTGGAATAGCACATCCTTTATCTTAGCTAGCCGACTAACTGCTGCTCCCATTCCGCACTTTGCCATTGAGATCGACAAAGGACCTTCCTTCTTGAAAGCCGAATACTCGTGGGCATCAACGGCAGACGGAACCAAACATGTGGGCTTGGTGCTGCTGTACAGGTTGTACAGGTAGTGGTTTCCCACAACCAGCACATCGCTTAGATCCAGTAAGTCTTTTACTTTTTGATCACTATCGAAGTCGTCGATGTCGAATACCAACTTGCACTTGCCTTTGTACTGGGCAAGGTGCTCGACTGAATTGAAGTCGGTTCGCCATTTCTGGACGTAGAGAATGTCTTCTGGATTGATCGAAGAAAGAATTTTGTGCTTCTCTGGGATTGGCAGCTCACAAGGCAGGACTTCTACAGGTTGATTTTGGCTCCTGAAGAAAGCAGCTATTTTGAACACTCTCATGCGGGACGAAGGAGCACGGCTGATATATGAAGGTAAGAAAAAGACTTTCACTTTCTACTTCCTCACTTCCTTACTTGCTTAGTACCCTCTTGAAAAACTCTAGGTACTGCTTGCCACAATGTTCTATTGTTAGGTCAGGTCTTGACTTGACGAAACTTTCCCGATTATGTAGTAAAATATCAATAGCTTCACCTACCAAAATCGGGTCTAGTTTTGGTAAGTTATTATGATTTACAAATTCAAGATTATAGTCAGGTTCATTTTTGATTATGATCCCACTTCCCTTGATCAACTCCGGTACACCACCATTGTGTGTTGTTAGTACTGGAAGACCACAAGCCAGTGCTTCAACCACACTATTAGGGCACCAATCTATATACGCCATGTGCATCATGATATCTGCACCACAATAATAGGAGGGAAGTTTATCAGGAAGAACAAATCCTAGATATTTAATACGCGAGTCTATAATTTGATTTGGTGCTTCACCTAAAATGACTAGCCCCAGATCCTGACGATTCAGTGCCAAAAAGCACTCGATTATTTGACTCAACCTTTTGGACTTCCATGACCACTTACCTGACACTATTATGGTATGCTTAAATCCATAGTCAAGTTTATTACCTTGTGGACTGAATGAACCATCTACCCCGTTGTGAATGATCGTTTCGTACTTTGCGTTCTGGGGTTTGCCAAAATGCTTGTACAACATCTTACGGGCAAACTCGCACTGGAAAATTATTCCTGTAGCCTCGTGGTATGTGTCTCTGATACCCTCATTTCGTTGGATACTATTTGTCGACGTGTCATGGTAGATCCCATCCACTCGAAGGAGCTTCTTTGCCTTCCAACGATCTGCATTTCTACCACTGCCACTGATGTTGATAAAATGAAGCTCGTGGTATCTACCTGGATTACGGACAACTTCCACACCATTTTTCTTTAGGTAGGCAATCAGCCTCTCCAAAAATATGAATGGACCTATCGTGGGATTCTCTTGTCGTCGATTAAATGCTATTTTCATATTCTCTCAAATACACAAAGCAAATTTTTGAGCTTTCTGCTCACTTGAACTACCTTATGCTTCTTCAGTTTGAATCCAGGCCCCAGGGTTTTGACAACGTCGTGAACTGATTCAAAATTACAATAGTGGGCAACATCCTTTGCTGCCTTACTCTCTAGCGGCACCTCTACGTATAGAATACCATCAGGTTGCAACACCCTGTGGAGCCCATTGACTACTGCTTTTGCGTCATGGCAATGTTCCAAGCTATGAGTCATTAAAATCGTGCCAAACTCTCCGTCATTGAATGCCGACAGATTGTGCATGTCGCCCCAGATTACATTACGCTTCTGGCTCTGTGCATACTTGACAGCACCTTCTGTAATATCGATACCCATGACACTTAGAAATCTCTTGCGTATTAGGTAATCAAGCATCCAGCCATCACGAGTCCCAATATCGAGTAGTGGAAGTTCTGGGTTCACAAACTTCTCAAAGAAACGAAATGCGCTCTTCAAACGATTTCGTGCTTCTATATTCTCTCCTGAGAATCGTTTGGCCTGTGCAGCTAAGTATTCTTTCTCGTTGAACATTACCAACCTCTTCTAATAATGTCAATGACTCGCTGGATATCCTCATCAGTAAGCGCCAGGTGAAGCGGAAGACTGATCAATTCGCTTTCAAGCTTCTCAGCATTGGGTAGACTGGTCTTCGGGTACATTGGGTATCTTGTATTCAGCCTATAATGTACTCCACAATGTATGTCGTTCTGTTTTAGTTTATCCATTAAATAATCTCTTTTGTCAGCTCGAATGGCAAAAATATGATTTGAGCTTTTGCGGTCTGCTTGTCGCTGCATAAATTTTATTCCAGCAACATCTTTTAGACCCTCTCTATACATTTCGACAATCTCGGCACGGCGGGCATTTTCTTGGTCAAGAAGTTTCAGTTGCTCAATACCAATGGCTGCGTTGATATCGTTCATGTGCATTTTATGCCCGACGAGAGGAACATCATAGAGCCAACTATAAGCTTTTGCATTTAGGGTTGAGCCTGATGTTTCAGTACGAGCATAAGTACTTTTATCAATACCCAGCCAACGAAGTTTATTTAACTTATCAAAATAGAATTTATTATTTGTTGTAATGCATCCGCCATCCCCAAGGCTCAAATTTTTCACGGCCTGAAAGGAAAAGCAATTAATAGCAGACACAGAACCGATCATTTGACTTCTGTATGCTGCACCACAAGCATGGGCTGCATCTTCTATGACCTGAACACCATAGGTTCGAGCTATTGTGTGAATTTCATCCAAGTCGGCAGGATAGCCACCAAAATGAACAACCATAATTGCCTTGGTCTTTTCTGTAATCTTACTCTCAATACTCTTTGGATCAAGACACCCTGTCTCAAGTTGTACATCAGCGAATACTGGAGTAGCCCCAACATAAAGAATAGCATGATTTGTTGAAACGAAAGTGAGTGAGGTAGTTATAACTTCATCACCTTCTTTTAGATCCAATAATTCAAGAGCTAAGTGCAAAGCAGAGGTACACGAATTCAAAGCAACACAATACTTGGCTCCTGTATAGGCTGCGAAGTCGATTTCAAATTGTTTTGTCCGAGGCCCTAATCCTGTCCAACCCGAACGAAGAACTTCCGCTACTGCACTGATCGCCGCTTCTGAAATGACTGACTTAAAAAGGTGTATGCTACCCATAATATCCTCCTATTTCAGGTATCCGCTTTTCTCTCGTTTTGTCATATCTCTTCTATATCTTTATCTTCTACCTGTCGCTGCTTGGTGCTAAAATACTTTATACCGCATAATTTGGCATAATCAGGATATTTTTCTATCGTCGCATGGTAATCAAGATGAACGCAATAATCTCGACAATCCCAAGCTAGTGTTTTCCATCCACCTTGTCGACAATAATTTGTAAATGGTGTGTCTATCAGTTCCCATCCAGTTTTGAAAAATCCAAGCATATGAGGAACTCGAGTTAGACACATATGCCACGGAACGCTACCTGGAGCCTCCAGATACCCATCTCTATGCTCCCATTGTCCGATCCTCTTAAACCAGCGATCATTCTGCCTCTCTGTTTGGTATCGAGCCAAACAAGCAATAGCAGCCACATCTTTTTGGCTCAGAAAGTATTTTATGTTGTCCCCAAATCGAAGCGGCTTCTCAAACCATATATCAGCTTCTGTCCCGATCAGAAAATCGTAGTTGGTGGCATATTTTTGGATTACATAACGATAGGCACTCATGTACAAGTTTTTATGGCTTACGAACACCCTATCCTCTTGCCTCTTGAAATATTGAGCTACTTCTATGCTTTTTTCACCTGCTAGGCTGTTTTCAGGATCAGTATTTATAATCGTGATTCTAGAAACATAAGTTAGGTCAGCCTCGTCTATTGACTGGTAAAACTTGCGCATTTCCTCCGCTTTTTCGAAGCAGGAAATCACCATTACAATTTTAGTCATGCTCGTTTATTTCCTTCCAAAACTTCTCGCACATTAGCTTTCGATTTTTTTGCCATTCAGCCCGATCTGGATGTTTAAAGCTTCCTGAGCAGGGATTTTTGCTCATTGAACATCGATAAAGATGGTGTGCTATTACTTTGTCTTCATCAAAATAGGTGCAAGATATATTTTCACGTGAAACCAATCCAACAGTCTGTGCCAATAATAGTTTAGTCTGGTTAAAACTAAAATAGGTTCGAGACCCAAAGTTGTTTCTGATTTGCCATCCAACATCTTTGGCTACAGTGTCTAACCCATCGGCCTGAAAATCAGCACCAATTGAGTGTAAGGTGCTCATTTTGTAAACGGCACCAAAAGCAGCAGGAAAATCTGGGCGTATACTTCCTAATGTTTTCATCTTTTCAATACTATAGGGGGCACCCACAACCTCATATTGTAAAAGTCGTTCTTCTAAATGGGCAAGAAAATTTCGCTTCACCCAAAAAAAATCGGGATCCTGAGTAAGGAAATATTGAGCGCTAGGCTCACTTTCACATATTAATTTATACAAGTGCTGCAAACTTTCACCATGAGCGCCTGATCCGTCTGTTCTAATTGGACTATATCGGAATATTTGGATAGGAATATTAAAACACTTAGATGTATTGAGCAGTGCTTGGTATTCTTCGTCATATCCACTCGTATCCAGCAACACTATTTTATAAGAGGCCCCTGCAAAATCACGATAAATGCTAAATTGTGTTTCTATGAGATCTGACGTTTTGTAGTTAACCATACCAATTATAAACATTGAATCCATCCCAGCCCAAAGGGCAATCTCTAAGATGACACCTTCATTATCCCTTTTAGAATTTCCAAATTATAAACAGAGGGCTTGTGGTCCCTACTAAATTCACTTATTATCTTCCATTGACAAACTAGATGCTCAATACTACTTACTTCACCAGCATAGGCTCCTGTCTTAGCTCTATCAAAAATAGAAGTCTTCTTCATAGCATCTACTAACGTTGTTTCATTGTCGGAAAAGGATATAACATAGGGGTTATTTGTAATGTAAGTAGGAAAAAATTGATAGCTATACTCGTGTAGCAATACAGGACAACCACACATCAGGGCTTCGGTTATGCAACGATCATTTTGTCCTTGTGTAGCCGAAATTAGTACATTGGATTGTTGAAATATTTCTGCGAGTTGTATTCTCTCTACACAACCCGGTAGTTCAAGATATTCCCCCTTGGCCTTTACCAGTAATTGTGTCCCCGATTCTTTTTTAGACAATTCACCACAACATATACAATGAGACTGCTGGTGAATTAGTCTATCATATGCAAGAATTGCAAGATAACTTTTATATTGCCCCTTTAAGTCATAAACCCTATTGGCACCTAAACAAAAATCATATTTAAGTGGTCTCTTTTTATACTGAAAAATACTACTTACTGGCTTCCGAAATGGTAAATATAGTACATCTTTTTTTATATTAGGCTCATCGATAAAATCATTAAACTCAATTTGTACAGCACCCGCTAGGATGCTTCCTGAGCCAGCTCTGTAGGCAATTCTCCAATGATCTTGGCTTTTCTTTATTAATGGATGTAAAATACATTGATGACCACGAAGCCAAAGTATGTCCTCATCAAACACCTCTACACTATCTATACTGGGATAGATAGTATAGTGCTCTTCGATTAATGTTTTCTGTTTGTACCCTTCTTCTACGAACGCTATGCGGTAGTCTTTTATAATTTTTCTTGACTTTAAAATCTCAAATAATTCCTGAAAATAATCAGTCCGAGTAAGCCAAAGCCCTTGAGGTTTGGAAAAAAACAATATTGTTGGTAAGCTCATGGAAACCCTTACAAAAATACCCTTCTATATCCAGCTACTAAATATAGGTTTCTCAAACTTAATAGTAAGCAACATATCTCGTAATCGATGTTTTATTAGATGCTTTGCAAATACCTGATTTCTACCTGCTTGAGCAATTTTAGAACGCTCTTTTTCATTTTTAAGATAGTATTTAATTTTATCCCATCCCTCTTCAAAACTCGAAAATGTTTCTAGATGCTTTCCGGGTATGAATAAACGCTCTATCCCATTCGTTTGCCAAGCTAAATAAAAGGAACCAAAGCCCATTGTAGAAAATGGTCTGCTCGATAGGTATCCAAATGTTTTATGAAGGCGATCAGTATCAATGCCTAAGAAAATTTTACCACTACCATATGTCTTATCAAGATACTGATTTTTGTGAGTACCAGCTCGGCGACTATAAATTCCCAGCGCTTCCTGCTTCGGCTTTACTATGAGATCACTGGTGTCTGGGAAAATTCGCAACGGGCATCCATGCTCTATCAAATATGCAACAAACTCCTTTCGCATTTTATAATATGTATCATCGCTATAATTTCCACACTGCCCCAGAAAAGCCACTTCGGACCCAAAATAAGGATCAACTATTGGGTTCTTATAGTCATATGCGAATTCGTGTGGTAAAAAGGAAACCACTCTTGTGTTTAGATCTCTTCTGTATTGTTTTATGTGGCCTGCACTAACTACAAACAGGTAATCAATTGGACATTCCTTGGTGTAGTGTGCTTCTATACCCAAGGCACACCAGCGTTTTCGTAATGGGGTCCAATCACCATGCCAGTAGGCTACTCGATGTTGTCCCTTATTTTCTTTTAGTACATCAAACAAAGGTCCTGGTCTATTATCGTAGATAATGACTAAATCTGGATTGTCTTCTTTCAGTAGGGATGAGAAGCTTTCCTTTGTTTTGTTCTTAGTTTTTTCGTTTGTATTGAAAGTAACAGAATGCCAAGTTTTTCCTGAATTTTCGATCATCTTTGATAGCACTTTTGCTTTGTAGACTAGAGGGCCCACATATAACACCTTTTGGAAATTATACATATACCCTCTCTCCTACGCCACCATCATAAGCATACTCGGTAAAAAGATATCTACCATCTTTACGAATCCAGT
>Ga0315274_10006241_pt1 | contig 17372 bp, 13 predicted proteins | sample YL17G02_20_MG_FD_203700 | JGI IMG/M metagenome (GOLD analysis project Ga0315274, IMG submission 203700) | Sediment microbial communities from Yellowstone Lake, YNP, Wyoming, USA - YL17G02_20 | ecosystem: Environmental > Aquatic > Freshwater > Lake > Sediment | place: USA: Wyoming | collected...
AATAAGGGTCGTTGGTGAAGACGTGCTGGCCCGAGGCGTCGACGAATTTTCGGATGGGGACTCCGCCGCTGATGAACGGCTTGGAATATGAGGCCATGACCCGGCGGATGTATTCTCTGGTCTCGGCATAGGGGGGGATGCCGTTGAATTTCTTGAGGGCTTCCTGGCCGGCATTGTAGGCCGCCAGGACTTTGGCCGTGTTGCCGTTGAACAGCTTGCAGAGGTCCTTGAGGTACTTGACTCCACCCTTAATATTCTCAGCGGGATCAAACCTGTCCGCCACTTTGTATTGAGTGGCGGTCTCCGGCATGAGCTGCATCAGGCCGACCGCTCCCTTGGGAGATATAGCACCGCTGTCGTAGTCCGACTCGGCCCGGATGATGGAATGGATGAGGTCGGCGGGGACGTTGAACTGCCGGGCGCAGGCCTGGATGATCGGATCATACTGTTGTTTCAATTCCTGCCGCGCTCTGGCAGCGCCTGGCAGAGGAACAGAAAAGGCCGCGAGCACGAACGCCGCCGCAGCGGCGGCGGTGAATAAGCGTCGACTTCGTCCCGGCTGTCTCATCGAGAAAACCAATTTTTCCCCATATTGCCAGAAAACCAGCCTTTTGGCAATCCCCTTTAAGGGTGATTTTTAAGCCCGTTTTTCGACCGCCGAAAAGCTCCCTTCCAGGGCCTGGTCAAGAAATTCCGTCTTTTTTCCTCCGGCCTGGGCGAAATCCGGCCGGCCTCCTCCCCCCCCGCCGATAAGCGGGGCGATCTCCCGGATGAGCTGGTCGGCCGGGATGCGGCCGGCCAGGTCTTTGGTTACAGAGACAACCAGGAGCGCCTTCCCGTCCGCTTCCGCTCCCAGGATGACGACACCGGAGCCGAGCCTCTGCTTGATGGCGTCCGCCGTGCTCCTGAGCTCATCCATGGTCAGGCCGTCCAGGCGCTGGGCCACCACGGAAATCCCCTTGACCTTCCGGACCTGCTCTTCCCCTCCCTGAGTTTTGGTCTGGGCCAACTTCTGCCGCAGGGACTTGATCTCTTTCTCTCTCTCCTCGAGCGCCATGCGCCATTTCTCCAGGTGGGGGAGGATGTCCTTGCGGGGGCTGCTCAGGGCGGCCTGGATCTCGGCTAACAGCTCATCGGCTTCCTGGGCATAGCGAAGGGCCCCTTCCCCCGTCAGCGCTTCGATCCGGCGCATGCCGGCGGCGATGGACGATTCGGAGACGATCTTGAAGAACCCGATCTCGCCGGTGGTGTGGACATGGACGCCGCCGCAGAGCTCCTTGCTGAAGTCCCCGACGGCGACCAGGCGGACATATTCGCCATATTTCTCCTCGAAGATGGCCAGCGCCCCTTCTTTTACCCCCTCTTCGAGCGTCGTCAGCCGAGTCTCCACGGGAAGATTATCCCGGATCTTCCGGTTGACGAGCTCCTCTATCTCCTGGATCTCCAGTCGGTTGAGGGGAGAGAAATGGGTGAAATCGAAGCGCAGGCGTTCGGCCGTGACAAGAGAGCCGGACTGCTTGACATGGTCGCCGAGGATTTGGCGAAGGGCGGCATGGAGGAGATGGGTCGCGGAGTGGTTATTGCGGATGGCCTCCCGCCTAGCCCCATCGACAGCGGCCTCAACCCTGTCCCCGACCCGAAGCTCTCCGCTGAGGGCTTCCACCTCATGGGCGATGAGGTTAGGGATCGGGAAGAAAGCGCTGTGGACGAGTCCGGAGAAATGAGGGGTTTTGAGCCGGCCGGAATCGCCCACCTGACCCCCGGCCTCGGCATAAAAGGGCGTCACATCCAGGACGACCTGGCCCTTCTCCCCCGCCCGCAGCGAGCGGGCTTCTTGGCCGCCCTTGATGATGGCCAGCACCTCGACCTCATCAATACGGTCAGTCTCATGGCTGCGGCCGACGACCCGGAACTCCTTCATCCCCTCGTAGACCCTCCGGTCCTCGAGTTGGGCGTCTCCCTTCCACGAGGAGCGGGCTTTGTCTTTCTGTCTCTCCAGCTCGGCCAAGAAGCCCGGCTCGTCAACACCCAGACCCTGTTCTTGGGCCAATTCTATGGACAGATCGAGGGGGAACCCAAAAGTGTCGTAGAGCTTGAAGATAGCGGAGCCGCTTAGGACGCTGCGGCCGGACTTCTTGGCCTCCTCGATGAACGGCTCGAAGTAGCGGATCCCGGAAGAGAGAGTCAGGGCGAACCTCTCCTCCTCGGAGAGGCAGAGGCGGGCGATAAAGTGGACCGAGGTCAGCAGTTCCGGATAGGCGTCCTTCATGATGTCGGCTACATTGCCGACCAGCTGGTGGAGGAAAGGCCTTTCGATCCCCAACAGGTTGCCGTGCCGGAAGGCCCGCCGGATCAGGCGCCGCAACACATAGCCGCGCCCATCGTTCGAGGGCATGATCCCATCGCCGATCAAGAAGGTGATGGCCCTGATGTGGTCGGCGATGATCCGCACGGAGACATCGCCCGGCTCGTCGGCGGGATATTCCCTCTGAGACAGGTCGCAGACCCGGGCGATCAAAGGCTGGAAAAGATCGGTGTCGAAGTTGCTCCTTTTCTTCTGCAAAGCGGCGGCGGTCCGCTCCAAACCCATTCCCGTATCGATAGACGGCGAAGGCAGGGGGTGCAAAACCCCCTTTTCGTCCTGGAAGAACTGCATGAAGACCAGGTTCCAGAGCTCGACAAACCGGTCGCTGCCCTTCTCGATGAGCCCGTATGGCTCGCCCTCCTCCAGGTCGGGCACGGCGTCATAGTGGATCTCGGAGCAGGGTCCGCACGGCCCGGTCTCACCCATGGCCCAGAAATTGTCCTTCTTGCCGAAGCGGAAGATCCTCTCCGGGGGCAGGCCGATGTTCTGGCGCCAGATCCGGTAGGCCTCCTCATCATCCTCATAAATCGTGGCATAGAGACGGCCGGGGGGGAGTGTGAAAACCTCGGTAACGAGCTCCCAGGCGAAGGCGATCGCCTCTTCTTTGAAGTAGTCGCCGAAGGAAAAATTCCCCAGCATCTCGAAAAAAGTATGGTGCTTGCTGGTCCGGCCGACCTGCTCCAAGTCATTGTGCTTGCCCGAGACGCGGAGGCATTTCTGCGCCGAGGCCGCCCGTCGGTAGCTCCTTTTTTCCAGCCCGAGAAAGATATTCTTGAACTGGTTCATCCCGGCGTTGGTGAACAGGATGGTGGGATCGTCCTTGGGAAGGAGCGAGGAACTGAGGACGACCTTATGGTTTTTCCGGGAGAAGAAGTCGAGGAAACCTTCCCGGATTTCCTGCGATCTCATGGGGTCTCTTCTTCAGGAACCTCCGTCGCGTCTCTCTCCACTTCGCTCATCCCATGCTCCATTTCCTCGAGAGCGATGTCCAGGGTGGACTGGATGCCCATGACGCGGAGCTTGAAGTTATCGGGATTCGTGGAGAAGCGCAGGCCTTGCTCGAAGGAGATGTAGCCGTCCCGGTAGAGCTGGAAGATGGACTGGTCGAAGGTCTGCATGCCGTACTGAGAAACGCCGGCGGCGATGGCGTCGCGGATGAGGCCGGTCTTCTCCTTGTCCTGGACGCATTCCTGGATATAGGGCGTGCTGATCATGACCTCGACGGCCGGCACTCGGCCCTGCCCGTCCATCCGCGGGATCAGTCTCTGGGAAACCACGGCTTTGAGGATGCTGCCGAGCTGCAGCCTCACCTGCCTCTGATGATGGGGAGCGAAAACGGCGACGATGCGGTTGATGCTTTCGGACGCATCCAGGGTGTGCAGGGTGCTGAAGACGAGGTGCCCGGTCTCCGCGGCCAGGATGGCGGTCTCGACCGTGTCCAAGTCGCGCATCTCTCCGACCAGGATGACATCCGGGTCCTCGCGCAAGGTCGCCCGCAGGCCCCGGGAGAAACTGGACACGTCCATCCCCACCTCCCTCTGACTGATTGTGCTCTTCTTATCCTTGTGGAGGTATTCGATCGGGTCCTCGATGGTGATGATATTTTCCCGGCGATGAATGTTGATGAAATCGAGCATGGCCGCCAGGGTCGTGGTCTTACCGCTTCCGGTCGTTCCCGTCACGAGGACCAGTCCCCGCTGAAGCAGAGAGATCTTCTCCAGCACCTCCGGGAGAAGGAGCTGGCGGACCGTTTTGATCTCCAGCGGGATGATCCGGAGGGCGACCGCGGTCGACCCCCGCTGCTGGAAGATACTTCCCCGGAACCGGCCGAACCCGGGCAGACTGTAAGCCAGGTCGATATCGAAGTCCTCCTTGAGGCGGACCTTCTGGTAGTCCGTCATCAACTGGTCGCCCAGTTCCTGGGTATCTTTGGAGGTCAGCCGGGGAAAACCGGTCAGGGGGATAAGTGTCCCATGAACCCGGATGATAGGATGGTTGCCGGCCTTGAGATGAAGGTCGGAGGCATCCCTTTCGATCGCGACTTTCAATAGTTCATCGACTTCCATGCTCCACCTCGCTTAGATAAAGGTCAGCCAATGATAGGTGTCGTCCCTTTCGCCGTTGATGTAGGCAAAGAAGGCCTCCTGCAGCCTCTTGACGACGGGGCCGCGCTTCCCGGTTCCGATCGTGATCTTGTCGATCGAGCGGATAGGCGTGATCTCTGCGGCCGTTCATCCACACTTTTCCATTCTCGTTGAAGGGACTCATTTAGGGCTCCTCGGAGAAGGTGGCGGGTCCCTTTTCATCTCTCTGGAACATCAGCATAACCCACCCCATGTTATCCGAACATCGCTTTCAAAGTCAATCGCCCCTAGAGGTTAGATCGTCTCACCGCAATGGGGACAGTGCCGGCTTTTGAGGGGAAGGGGCCGGCGGCAGTTCCAGCAGAGCTCGCTCTTGGTCTGCTCCCTGGCCCGGATCCGGATCAGCATGTCTTCGAGCTCGGTCGTCTTCTCTTCCTTCTTCTTGAGCACCGCCAGGGCATGGATGAACTCGGACGACCTCTGGTAGCGGTCCTCGACCTTGGAAGCCAGGCATTTCATGATGATTTCGTCGATATCGCGGGGGATCCGGTTGTTCCGGAGTCGGGGCGGCGTGATCTTGCCCTGCTGCGCCTTTTCCAGGATCTTGAAGGGGTCGGGGTCGAAGATGGGCGGCCGGCCGATGATCATCTCATAAAAGATGCAGCCCAGAGAGTAGATATCCGATTGATAACTCGCCTTGCCCAGGAACTGCTCCGGAGCCATGTAGGGCGGGCTGCCGATCCGGGTCGAGGCGTAGGGGATGTTGTTCAGCCAGGCCGAGGTCCCGAAATCCGTGATCTTGGCCGTCCCGTCTTCGGAAACCATGATGTTGGAGGGCCGAAGGTCCCGGTGGATGATCTTGTTCTTGTGGGCATGGTCGACGCCGTGGCCGATCTGCTTGATGAAACCGATGGCCGAATCACAGTCCAGGACCTTCTCTTTTTCCAGGAGTTTCTCCAGAGTCTTGCCCTTGACGTATTCCATGACCATAAAAAAGATCCTGTTCTCTTTCTCGGCGGCGATCATGCGGACGATATTGGGGTGGTTGAGCGCGGCCTGGAGGCGCGGCTCCTTGAGCAGCTTGAAGAGCTCGGCCGATTGCTTATGGGGGACTTTGATGGCGACTTTGATGTCCAACCAGGTGTCCCGCGCCAGGTAGACAGACCCGAACCCTCCACTTCCCAGAGAGCGGATGATCTCGTACTTCCCGACCTTCTGTCCCTGCAGAAACATGGTCAATCGCCCCAGAAAACAGAGATCGCGGCCAAGATGGCCAGAGCGGCCGTCTCCGACCTCAGGATGCGGCTTCCCAGGCTGACTGCTCCAAAGCCCTTTTCGACCGCCTGCCCTTCCTCTTTCTTGGTCCATCCTCCTTCTGGACCGACGAAGACAACCACGGCCGGGACCTCCAGATGTCCCGGCTGAGCGGGTCCCACAGCCAGGATATCCCGCAAAAACACCCTCCCGTCCTCACAGAGGATGAGCCTTCTCGCTTCGTCCCGAGCTTTGAGGGAGGAAGAATAGGGCTGCGACAGCCGGGTCTGCCGCCGGCCGACCTCCTCCACCTCCGCCCGATAGGAGTTCCCCTGCTCATCCACCAAACAGACCTTCTCACGCGGCCCCATCCTTAGGACCCGGCTGAGATGATGGTGTTCTTCTTCGTCGAGCAGAGCTTGCGGCGGGTGCAGGTTCTTCTGCTTGACGAGAAGGTGGTTCGAAGTCAATCCGCTCTCTAATGAATGATGTTTTTAAATTTATTTATCACGCTCCGGTCGGCGTTGTCCAGGTCCTCGCCACGGAGCTCGGCCAAGCGTCGCAGGAGAGCCTTCTCGTCCTTGCTCAGGTTCTCCGGTGTCTTCACCTGCACCTTCACATACAGATCGCCCTTCCGGTGGCTGCGCAGGTCCTTTATCCCGCGGCCCCTCAACCGGAAGACCGCTCCGCTCTGGGTGCCGGGCGGGACCTTTAGTACTTCGGATTCTTGATCGAGCCCGGGCACCTCGATCGCAGCTCCCAGAGCCGCCTGCGAGAAGGAGATGGAGATCTGGCAGAACAGGTTGCTGTCCTCCCTCTCGAAAAAGGCATGCTTGGCCACCCGGATCACGACGTAGAGATCTCCAGGGTCGGCTCCGGCGCCTCCTGCCTCCCCCTGTCCTTCGACCCGCAGCCGGCTGCCGTCCTCGACCCCGGCCGGGACCCTGACCGTGATTTTCTGCTTCTGTTTGATTCGTCCGGACCCATGACAATTGCGGCAGGGGGACGTGATGACCTCCCCGGCCCCATGGCAGTGGGAGCAGGTCCGGGAAACGGCAAAAAATCCCTGTTGATAGCGAATCTGTCCTCGCCCCTGGCAGGTCGGGCACTCGGCCTTTTTTGTCCCCGGAGAGATACCCGAGCCGCGGCATTCCGGGCAGTGCTCCGCCCGATTGAGGTTGATTTCCTTCTCGACTCCAGAGGCGGCCTGCTTCAGGCTGATCTCGAGCTCTAAGGCCAAGTCTCTTCCCTGCTGAGAAAAAGAGCTTCGGCGGCTGCCGCGGGCCCCGAAGATGTTTCCGAACCCGAATAGGTTCCCCAGGATATCTTCAAAATCACCGAAAATGGATGCGTCAAACCCGGAAAAACCGCTGAAGCCCTCGCCCCTCAGGCCGTCCAACCCGAAGCGGTCATAGGTTGTCCTCTTTTCCGGATCCCCCAGAACGCTGTAGGCTTCGGCGGCTTCCTTGAACCTTTCCTCCGCTTCTTTGTCGCCGGGGTTGCGGTCCGGATGGTGCTTCAGGGCAAGCTGCCGGTAGGCCCGTTTGATCTCATCGGCGGGTGCGTTCCGGGCGATCCCCAGGACCTCATAATAATCTCTCTTCGTCATCTGCGCTGGTCGGCGCTAAGGCCGCATCCGGTTTTTTTCGATGATGGCGTCGATCTCTCCTTTGCTGAGGCCCGCCGATGGCCGGACCTGGACCTCCTGGTTCATTCCCGTTACTACGTCGCTCGCTGAAACCCTTAAAAGGCCGTCGGCGTCGATTTCGAAGGTGACGTCGATCTGGGGGATACCGGCCGGCGCCGGCTGGATCCCGACCAGGTCGAAGCGGGCCAGAGACTTGTTCTTCGAAGCCTGGAGGTATTCGCCCTGGAGAACATGGACGGTCACCCGGACCTGGTCGTTCTCGACGGTCGTGAACGGCATCGTCTTGCGGGTCGGGATGGTGGTGTTCCTCTCGATAATCCTCTGGAAGGTATCGTCCTCCGTCTCGATGCCCAGAGAGAAAGGAGTGACGTCGAGCAGCAGGACGAGTTCGGTCTGCTGGCCCTTGAGGATCGCCGACTGAACAGCGGCCCCCATGGCCACGATCTCGTCGGGGTTGATGTCCTCGCGCGCCTGACGGCGGAAGAAATCGGCGATCGTCTTACGGATGAGGGGCATCCGGGTTTGGCCTCCGACCAGCAGGATCTCCTGGATCGCCTTGGGCTCCAGGTGGGCATCTCCCAAAGCCTGCTCGATCAGGGGGATCGTGTTCTTGACCAAGTCGCCGGTCAGTTCCTCGAGCCGGCGCCGGGTCAGCTTCGTGTTGATGTGGTTGGACCCGACCCCGGATGAGCAGATGAAGGGAAGGTTGATATCGCTCTCCAAGGTGAAGGAGAGATCCCGCTTGGACCGCTCGGCTGCCTCCTTGATCCTCTGCAGCGCCAGCTTGTCCTGGAACAGGTCGACGCCATGTTCTTTCTTGAAGTCGTCGATCAGCCATTCGACGATGCGGTTGTCGAAATCCTCGCCCCCCAAATAGGAGTCGCCGTTCGTGGCCAGGACATGAAAAACGCCGTCCTGGATTTCCAGGATGGTGATGTCGAAGGTCCCCCCTCCCATGTCGAAAACAGCTACGGTCGCGTTGGCGCGGGCGTCGAGCCCGTAAGCCAGGCTGGCCGCCGTGGGCTCGTTGATGACCCGGAGGACCTCCAGTCCGGCGATCTTGGCCGCATCCTTAGTGGCCTGCCTTTGATGATCGTTAAAATGGGCCGGAACAGTGATGACGGCCTCTTTGACGGGCTCGCCGAAAAAAGCTTCGGCGCACTGCTTGAGATAGCCCAGGATCATGCTCGAGACCTCCTGGGGAGTGATCTCGTGCCCATCGACGACCACAACGACATCCCCGTTCGGAGCGGTGCCGAGCTGGTAGGGCATTTTCGTCCGGGCGGCCAGGATTTCGGGAGAGTCGAATTTTCTTCCTATGAGCCGCTTGACGGCAAAGACGGTTTTCTCCGGGTTGGTGATGGCCTGACGCAGGGCGAGGTTCCCGACCAGGCGCTCTCCGGAGGAGGTGAAGCTGACGACCGACGGTGTCGTCGCCTGGCCCTCTAAATTGCGGATGACAACCGGCTTTTCCCCCTCCAGATGGGCGATGCAGGAGAAGGTCGTCCCCAGGTCGATACCGATGACCCGGCTCATGATCCTTCTCTCTTTCTTGGCACCAGGACTTTGACCATAGCGGGACGGAGCAGCCTGTCCTGGAGCCAGTAGCCGCGCTGCAGCTCCTCGGCGACCTCGGGCTCCTTGACCTCGTCCGACTCCTCTGTCAGGACGGCCTGGTGGATAGCCGGATCGAATATTTTATCCGTGAGCTCGATCGGCCGGACGCCTTTCTTCTTGAGCATGTCTTGGTATTGGCGGTAAATCATCTCCACCCCTTCTTGGAAGCTTTTGCCGTCCGCCTGGTCGCGGGTTTTCAAAGCCCTCTCGAAATTGTCCAGGACAACCAGCATTTCCCGGAGGAACTCGCTCAGCGCGTACTGCAGGTAATCGGCCCGCTCCCGCTCGAACCGTTTGCGCAGGTTCTCTATCTCGGCCAGCTTCCTCAGGTACTTGTCCTTGAGTTCGTCCTGGTCCTTCTTGAGCGCCTTGATCTCGGCTTCCTTTTTTTTGAGCTTGGACTTGAGCCCTTTGTCTTCCTCTCCGTGGGTGTGGAGGCCGGCCTTGTCCTTCTTTTCGGGGAACGAATCCCCTTCTCCGATGGGCTCGTATTCGACCTCGTCGGCGGTCTCCTCGAGGCCGTTGATCTCCACGGAGGGCTCGGCCTTCTTTTTGTTGTTCTCTTCGAAATCGTCTAGCGACATGGCGGACCTCTTTATTGGCTTTGGCTGATCGTCTGGCTGAGCTTCTTGGCCACGCGGTCGACCAGCGGTATGATCCTCCGGTAAGGAATCCTCTTCGGCCCGATGATCCCCAGGGTGCCCAGGATCTGGTTATTATACCCGTAATGGGAGAGGACCAGGGCGCAATCGGAAATATCGGGGATGTTCGATTCCGCTCCGATAAGGACCTTGACGCGATCCAGGCTGATGAAATCGGAGAGCAGCTTGGCCAGTTTGACCTTCTCCTCGAAATCCTGGAAGAGCGATTTCAGCCGGCCCATGTTGAACAGGTCGGCCTTGCCGAGGAGCCGGGACGTCCCCTGGAGATAGATCTGGCTCTCCTTCTCTTCCTGCAGGATGTAATCCTGAAGCAGTGCGGTCAGCTTGTTGACCTCGTTCTCATAGCTCAGCTTGTAGCGGGGCAGCTCCTTGAGCAGGTAGTCGCGCACGAAGGTCAGGTTCTTCCCCCGAAAATGCTGGTTCAGGTACTGAGAGGAGTTGTCCAGCTCGAGCTGGGTGAAATGGTGATGGGATTCGACGATCTCGGTGAGGACGAGGTTGAAGGCAGTCATCAGGATGATCATGACCTTCTCCTCGGAGACCTTGATGATCCGAAGGTGGTGAAAGTTCATCTTGGAGATGCGCGGCGAGATCACAAACCCAAGGTTGTCGGATTGCTCGGCCAAGAGCTGAGTGACCCGAGTGAGGAACGAAGCGAAGTCTCCCTTTTCGAAGGCCAGGGGAGGAGATTCGAGAACGGGCAGGTCGTTGGAAAAGAGAGTTTCATCAAACAGGCTGTTGACATAGAACCTCAGCCCCTTGTCCGTCGGCACACGTCCGGCCGAAGTATGGGGTTGGATGAGGTACCCCATCGCCTCGAGTTTTGCCATGATGTTGCGGATGGTGGCCGGAGAATCCGGCAGGGCTCTCTTCTGGACGATGGCGCCGGAGCTTACCGGCTCGCCGTACTTTAGGTAGTTTTCGACGGTGGCGTTCAGGACGACCCTGTCTTTACCTCTGAGGATAAAATTCCGGGACATAGGACCTTGAGGTTTTTTTATAGCATTATGGGGGAAAAAATTCAATCAGACAATGCGCAGCCCGGCGTAGCCGACGACCTGGTCGAAATCGCCGGAAGTATCACCCGAGGTCATATAGCGGATGAGGTCGGCGCGGCCGGCGCCCAGTTCCTTGGCCGCCAGGATGGCTGCGGTCGTCGGCTGGAACCCGCACATGCTGATGTCCTCCTCCTGAACCACCTCGTAGAGGCCGCGGGCGTCGAGCGCCAGGATCCGATCGATGGCCAGGAAATCTTTTTCTCTGGCCATTTCCTGGCTGACATAATGGCTCATGTCGGTCGAGGCCACAACCAGGACATCCCGGCCGGACTCACGGATAGCACCCGCTAAGCTCTTCCCTAACTCCTCCAGGGCGGCGTAATCCGCGACCGGAGAGACACAGACGGGAACGATGGAGAATCCCGGGCTCAGGAATTGGATGAACGGAAGCTGGACTTCAAGGGAATGCTCCTCCTCGTGGGCGCTCTCTTCTACCCTGACCAGAGAGGAGCATCGAAGCAGCGACTCGGCGAGCTCGGAGTCGAGGGGCACCTCTCCCAACGGGGTCTGCCAGGACCCCTTCTTCATGATCCCGAAGACGGACCGCTGGCCCCGATGGCTGGGACCGAGGAGCACAAAGCGCTCCGGCAAGATGACGGAGGAATAGACGGCTCCGGCCACCGGCCCGGAATAGATAATACCGGCATGAGGCGAGACGACCGCCCGGGCTTTTTCTTTTTTCGCCTGGGGATCAACCATCTTCTTGATCATCGACCTCAACTCGTCGGCCTTTTTGGGGTAGAAATATCCGGCCACCGCAGGTCGTCTGACCATTCTTGCCTCCTCGGAGGTCAAATGCTATCGAGCAGGATTGCCGATTAAAGCTTTTCCCTTTTCTCTTTGAAGGCGATGTTGAGGCTCTTCAGCTCGGCGAGGATCGGCAGGTAGATCTCCGGGTTGACCGGAATATGCACGCCCGTTTCCTTGATCTTTCCTTCGAGGATGAGCTTGGTGCCGATCGCAGCCGGCAGGCCCACCGTCCGGGCCATCGAGGAATCGCCGCCCGGGATGCCGAAATCGATCAGCGTGGAGACGATCTTCTCTTGGCCGGCTTTGGGGTAGGAGGCGAAGAACTCGTGCTGGAGGACGATCATGTCTCTCTCCCCGGGGAGGTAGGCGAGCTTGGCGGTCATGCGGGCGCCGATGATATCCAGGGCCGACCCCTTCTGGAGCGGCAACGGCTCGTTGCTGAACAGACCCATCCACTCGAGGCGGCGGAGGATGGCCAGACCGGGAGATATCCCCAGCCGTTCGGAGACCGCCTTCTTGAGGTCCTTAGCCCGGGTGCCCAACAGCTTGCGCAGGAAATCGGCGAAGGTCAGGCCCGTCCAGTCCTTCTCTTCCTGGTCCAGGACGTTGAGGCGCACCAGCGTCCGGATGGTCTCGCACCAGCCGAGGTTGCGGAGAGTCCCGCGCAGCATCGTCTTGGTCTCGGGCACTCCATAAAGACTGAGGTAGGGCAGAGAGTTCCGGTTGGGATATCCTTCGAAGACGCCCAGCCCTTCGATCGTCCGGAGTGAATAGCTCTCGAACAGCTTCTCGGAGGGGATGAAGACTTCCTTTCCGTCCTGGAGATATTTAGCGGAGTTCTTGCCGGCCAGGAGGACGCCGGTGGGACTCCAAGAGAATTTATAGCCGAAGGGGTTGGTGTTGGCCTCGGGCGCGGGCAGACCGCCGCAGAAAGAGATGAAGCCGAGGAGCTTGCCGCCCTTGGCGTGGATCTCATGGATCACCCGCATCGCCTCCATGTGGTCGATGCCGGGGTCGAGGCCGAGTTCGTTAAGGATGATGATACCGGCCTTGCGGGCGTCGGCGTCGAGCTTCTTCATGGCGTCGCTCACGTAAGAGGTGGTGACCATCTGCTTCCTGTGGGCAATGCAGAGCTCGGCGACCTTGGGGTGGAAGGCGTAGGGGACCATGCTGATGACCAGGTCGGACCCGGCCACCTCGCTCTTCAGCGCTTCCTCGCTCTTCAGGTTGAGCTCCTTGGCAACGCCCCGGGGATGGCCTTCAATGAGCTTTTCTGCTTTGCTCACCGTCCGGCTGGCCACTTCGACCCGGAAATCGGGCTGGTCGAGAAGATACCTGACCAACGGCCTGGCGACAAAACCAGCGCCCAGGATTAAGACCTTTTTCATGGATGACTCCTTTTTTGGGAAGAAACAAATTCGCGCAAGTATGCATAGTCCGGGGTGAATTCTCCCCGGAAAAGAATCGCCGCCCTCTTGAGTTCCGGAGGAAGACCGCAGCGGTCGAAATCCGCCCGGTAATCGGCTTTGACCAGGCCGGGGATGAAGGGCATCAGGGTCTGGCTGAAAAAGACGGAGGACTCGAGCGCAATCTCGGCCGGCAGGTTGTCCACGGCCATCACCGCTGGACCTTTGCCGGCGAAACCGTCCACGGCCTCGTCCTTCTCCACGTCATAGGTAAACACGGGGTGGGCCGGGTCGGTGCTTTTGACCGTACATTCCATGCTCCCATCGATGTCGCAGGTGATGTCCCCGATGACCCGGAGCCGCGGGGTTAACGGCCCTTTCCACAGCTTTCGCAGGGCTCTTTTGGTGACAAAACGCGGATACTGTGGAGCCCAGTAGATAGCGTTGACAAGGACGGTGAGATATGGGAGAAAGCTTTCCAGGACGGGCCGGTAATTTTGGGGGTTGTGATAATAGTCCTGGAGTTCGAACCCCGGCCGGCCGGGCTTGGGCACGACCAGGTTCTCTTCTTTGAAAACTGCCTTATAGACTTTCTTCTCCGAATAGTGCTTTTTCTTGAAAAGGTCCTTGACCTCGCTCGGCGCGACCTCTTCGAACGGCAGGAGGTCGAAGATCTCCTGCGCTCCTTGGGACACATGGCCGTAGCCCGTGAACCCGATGACAAGCGGAACTAAAGAGGGATCCAGGCTGTGATTGTGGATCTCCCAGCCGACCTTTTGGATCGCTTCCTTGGCTTCAACCAAGCTGGCATACTGGATAGTCTGACGGATATCGGAGAACGGAGTCTTGACCCCTTCCTCGTGAAAACGCCGCCCCAGCGCCCAGAGCGTATCGATCATCCCGGCCAATCCAGCCTGCCGGCCGAAAAAGACCAAACGGCGGCCCTTCTCATCGAGGATTCTTTCATAATCGATCAGAGTGGCCCGGCGCTCGATCATCCGCTTCAGCATGGACATGTTGTGGGGCTGACCTTTGATCGTGTGGGAGAAAAAGACATAGGCCCGCTCGTCCCGGAAAAAATCCTCCGGGATCTCTTTGACGGCCAGGACGATGGAACAAGCGGAGAGGTCTTCTGAGACGATGACGCCCTCCCTCCGGAAGTCCTCGTCGGCGAAGACCCGGATCGGGGAAGGCTGGATGGTGATCTCCAGGGGGAGCTGCCGCAGCAGCTCACGAGCATGGACGGGTATTAGGGGAACGCGCCGTTCCCAGGGGTTCTTGTCCTCGCGGCGGATTCCGAGACCTATCTTGGGGGCCAATTTTTCTCCTTGAAAGCAATAAATTATGACATAAACAGTGGGACCGGGTCAATCGGCCGGAGGATTCGCCGCCTTCGCCTTTCCAACGTTCATCAGGTGCGTGCTTCCCCGACTTCCCCTGAGAAATATTGACTCCCTGCCACGTTCCTAATAAGATTCTGCTGTGATCAATTTTTTTAACACGCTGACCGGGAAGAAAGAGGAGTTTGTGCCCATTCATCCTGGGGAAGTCAAGCTCTATACCTGCGGCCCGACGGTCTACGATTTCGCCCACGTCGGAAACTTCCGCGCCTACATTTTCGAGGACCTGCTCAAGAGGTTTCTGCACTTCTTAGGTTACAAGGTCGTTCACATCATGAACATAACCGACATCGACGACAAGACCATCCGGGGGGCGAACGCCCAGGGGGTGAGCCTCGCCGAATACACGCGGAAGTACATCGATTCCTTCTTCTCGGACCTCAAGACTGTGAATATAGCCCCCGCCGACGGTTACCCTCGGGCGACCGAACACATCCCGGAGATGGTGGCCATAATCAAGCGGCTTATCCAAAAGGGCTACGCCTACGAGAAGGAGGGCTCCTACTATTTCAGCATCGCCAAGTTCGCGAATTACGGCCGGCTCTCCAAGATCAACCTCGACGAGCTCCAGCCGGGACAGAGGGTGGACATGGACGAATACGAGAAGGAGAACGTCCATGACTTCGCCCTGTGGAAGGCCAAGAAAGAGGGAGAGCCTTTCTGGGAGACCGAGATCGGCCCCGGCCGGCCGGGGTGGCACATCGAATGCTCGGCCATGAGCTCCAAGTACCTGGGTGAAACGTTCGACATCCACTGCGGCGGGGTGGACAACATCTTCCCCCATCACGAGAACGAGATCGCCCAATCCGAAGCGGCCTCCGGAAAAAAGTTCGTTAACTATTGGCTTCACTGCCATCATCTCATCCGGGACCGCGAGAAGATGTCGAAGTCCCGGGGGAACACGATCACCATTCCGGAAATCCTGAAAATCAAGAACAACCCGGCAGCGCTCCGCTTTCTGCTTCTCTCGACCCACTACCGGAAGACACTGAACTTCACTTTCGAAGCTCTCGACCAGGCAGAAACAGCGCTCAACCGGATTAACGAATTCGCAGGCGAGGTGAGATCAGGACAGTATCCTGACGGCGAAACTCAGGCCGTCGGGAAAATCGTCCAGGAAGCCGAGAAGAAGTTCCGCGGCGGACTCGGCGATGACCTTAATGTCTCCGTGGCCCTAACCGCGCTGTTCAACCTGATCAAAAAAACCAACATCTTGATCTCGCAGGAAAAAATTAAAAAGAAGGACGCCGAAAAACTGAGCCGATTCATCGATTCGGTCGATTCAGTCCTCGGGGGGGTAATCGCCCCTACGCTTAAGATTCGTGCATTGGACACAGTTCATGGAGCGGAGACGGCTCAGGCGGCTGTGACCCCGGCGATCCAAGAAGCGGGAGCGCAGGTTGAGATCACAGCCGAGCAGCTCGAAAAAATCCAGCTTCGCGAAAAAGCCCGGGCAGAGAAGGATTTCGCTAAGGCCGACAGAATCCGCGGTGAACTCGCCGCCGAGGGCATCCTCCTCGAAGACACCAAAGACGGGGCCCGCTGGAAGGCCGTACCGATCCCCAAGAAGCCGGCATGAGCGACGCCCGCGCCCTCGGCAGGTCGGGAGAAGACGCGGCGGTCGCCTATCTCCGAAAGAAGAAATTCAATGTCGTCTGCCGCGGGTTTCGCTTCCATCGGGGAGAGATCGACATCATCGCCTATGACAAGGACATCCTCGTCTTTGTCGAGGTCAAGACCCGGCGAAGTCCCGATTTCGGCCGGCCTGAGGAATCCGTTACGCCCCTTAAACAACGCCAAGTCCGGAAGTTGGCTGAAGCCTACTTGATGGTGAACGACCTCGGAGATATCCCCTGCCGCTTCGACATCCTGTCGCTCCTCTCTGACGGCCAACAGGGCTACCGCATCCGTCACATTCCGGACGCGTTTTGATCCCCAAATCCGGGGACACGATATCGAATTCGGAAATTCGGTTCATGTCCCCGAATTTTTCAGGTCCCCAAATTCCTGAGAAACCGGCCGAAGAAATCGGCCGCCGCCGAAAACACCTCCAGCCAGCGCCGGTGGAGCAGGAAAGAGTGGACCTCATCGGGAAACACGAGAGTTTCAACATGGGCCTTCCCTTCTCGGCGGAGGCGCTGGACCAAGTCGACGGTCTGGAGGAACTCGACGTTCCGGTCATCGTCCCCGTGCACCATGAGAACCGGAGAGCTCCAAAAGCGGACATCGGCCACGGGAGAGGAATCAAAGGCTGTGCGCATCATCTCCTCTTCCCGGCTTCCCCACCCTGGGCTTTCGGCCCGCCAATCCAGCACCCAATCGTGGACTCCATGGAGGTCAACACCGGCGGCGAAAAGCTCGGAATCCCGGGCCAGTCCCAGGGCCGTGAGGTAGCCTCCGTACGAGCCGCCCCAGAGCCCGATTTTCACGGGGTCCACTTCAGGCCGCGCCTGCAGGTACTTTCCGGCCGCGACGATATCCTGGTACTCTGAAGCGCCCCGATACCCGCCAAAGGGAGAGGTCCGGAAAGCCCTGCCCTGGCCAATCCCCAAGCGGTAATTGACGGACAAGACGACATAGCCGGAATTCGCCAGGAACTGATTGAAGGCGTAAGCGTTATGGTAATAGCCCCGCATGTGCCAGCCAAGGAGCATTTGCCGTATTGGACCGCCGTGCATAAAGATGACAGCCGGCCGCCTGTCTCCCGCCTTGGCGTCGGAAGACAGGAAAAGTTGGCCGTGGATCTCCAGGCCGTCGCCGGCCTTGAATATCACGGACTGAGGCTCGACGAGGCTGGCCGGGAAATCGGTGGGGATGGCCTGGGGAGCGACCAGCCACCGGCTTCCATCGGCAACTCGCAGGGCGGCCGGGGCAGCCGGCTGTAGGGCGGTGGAACAGAGAAAGATGATATCCTCCCCGCCGGCCGGCCAGACAGGCGCCCACTCGATACCCTTCCCTGGAGTCAGTATCTCTGGCCTGCCCCCGGCGACCGGCACTTTCCAGAGGTGGCGGCGGTCGACGTCGGTCGAGTTGGAGTTGAAGACAAGGATCTTCCCATCCGGAGAAAGCACGGAATCTTCGACCTCGGAACCTCCGGGAGTCAGCCCCAGCGCCTCTCCCCCGTCGGC
>Ga0315274_10006242_pt1 | contig 17371 bp, 13 predicted proteins | sample YL17G02_20_MG_FD_203700 | JGI IMG/M metagenome (GOLD analysis project Ga0315274, IMG submission 203700) | Sediment microbial communities from Yellowstone Lake, YNP, Wyoming, USA - YL17G02_20 | ecosystem: Environmental > Aquatic > Freshwater > Lake > Sediment | place: USA: Wyoming | collected...
TCGAGTATCGTGGCTGCAGCTTTCGCCTTCGGATTACAATTATATTTTGGCCAATTACTATCTGCTTTTCCAAGGCTTGTATTAGGAATCGGTGTTATGCTAGTATCCTATCTTTGGATGCTCTTGTATGTCATGAAGCAGAAAGCGTTCTACCTTGATCTACTTCGAGGATTGAGGAGGGGTTCTTCAGTCGACGAGAAGGAAGCGCCTACGATTTAGCCAGCCAATATGAGATTTGCTGCAGTTACCACCATGGATTCCTGCGGAGCAAGGGGAAGTATCTTCAATAGTCATCCGATTATTTTAAGTTTTCTTTGGGGAATTAAATAGTATTGAGTTTTTAAGCATATGGCTATATATGCTGGAATAGTCGAAATATTGCTTAATTGATCGGAGCGACACAATCAAGACAAATATTCCATTTGTGTCTATTCTAACTCCAGTTTATGACGGAGAAAAGTATCTGGCGGAGTGCATCGAGAGTGTGTTGACACAGACGTATCAAAATTGGGAGTATTGGATTGTGAACAACTGCAGCACCGATAAAACGTTGGAGATAGCTCAAAACTATGCGAAAAAAGATAACCGTATTAAAGTAGTGAGCAATCATCATTTCGTCGGTGCGGTAGAAAATCACAATATAGCGTTCGGCCTTATGTCGAGCCAAAGTAAGTACTGTAAGGTAGTCTCAGCCGACGATTGGATTTATCCAGAATGTGTAACGAAACTAGTTGACGTAGCCGAGCGTATCCCTTCAGTGGGAATTGTCGGGTCTTATTCGATTAACGCTAACGGGGTACGGTGGCCTGGGCTTCCTCACGATACAACTGTCTTCAGTGGGCGTCAGATCTGCCGGCTCTATTTGCTCGGTAAAATAGGCTTCTTTGCGACACCATCTACAGTTTTGTATCGTTCAATTCTTGTGAAATCAAGGCGGTCTTTTTTCCCAGGCTCCGCTCCGCATGCGGACGCTGCAGCCTGTCTTATCTGCTTGCAAGTAAGCGACTTCGCCTTTGTCCACCAGGTCCTATCATTTGAACGAATTCACGAAGCGGCAATGACCACAAGGATCCGAGTTCTCGACAGTTTCGAATTATACCCGCTCGATTTTCTCGCGGAATTTGGTCCTATCTTCCTGACGCACGAAGAACTCAAACATCGGAAGGAGGAATTGCTACGCGATTATTACAAATTCCTCGCTCTAGGCTTTTTTAATTTTAGAAACAAGGAGTTCTGGAATTATCATAGGAGAAGACTTGAGCACCTTGGATATCCGTTTTACAGTATCGGATTAGCGAACGCCTTTTGCATGAAGCTGCTGGATTTACTGCTTAACCCAAAGCAAACGATCGAAAAGACGGTGAGGCGAATCAATCCCAATCGGCATAAGTTAAACCAAAAAAACTAAAATAAGATGATTACTATTTTTTCAATTCCAAAAGCTTTTAATGGGCACATAAACATAATACAGAGAAATGCCATTAAGAGTTGGACTTCTCTATGCCCTCGGTGTCAGGTAGTTCTATGTGGAGATGACTCGGGAACCGAAGAAGTAGCTAAAGAATTTGATGTGAAATGTATTCCGGACATCGCACGCAATGAGTTTGGCACACCTTTGTTATCATCTGCGTTTGAAAGAATAAGAGAAGTCGCCGCTAATAATTTATTGTGCTACGTGAATTCAGATATTATTTTTATGAGTGATTTTATTTTGGCTATTAGACGGATTAAAACAGATCAATTTTTATTATTTGGGAACCGTTGGAACATTGACATCAATGAAGAGATCGATTTCAATGACAATAACTGGGAAACAAAGATAAAGGAATATATCAAACTGAAAGGATCACTTCAGCCACCTATAGGGGCCGATTATTTTGTCTTTAAAAAAAACGAGGCTTTATCAGATATTCCTCCTTTTGCTGTGGGCAGACCACTCTGGGATAATTGGTTTATATATAATGCTAGAAAGAACAAATACAAGGTAATAGATGCAAGTAAAGCAATACTCGCCTTACACCAAAATCATGGTTACGGCCACCTGCAAAGTGATTATTGTACGAAGAAAGGAAAATCTATTTGGGAATGTCCAGAAGGACCGGAAGTAGATAGACAAAAAGAGATAATGAACGGTCAGGAAAAATTTTTCAGCTTGTCAGATGCCACGCATATTCTTACTGAAAATAGGTTAAAACGAGCAATAGACTATCAACATTTAAGAAGACAATTTAATACTTTATCAGTTTTTTACCCACATCTAAAACCACTAATCAAATATGTAGAAGAAAAAATAATGCCCTTTCTCCGAAAATATAAAATAAAACTTTTTGCTGATCGGAAGCGCTAATGTGTAGAAGGAGTTGGAGATGGCAAGTCCTAGTTCCACATTGGAGAAATTGAAAAAAGCATATCGCTCTCTGGCCTATCTTGGGATAGACCCCCTTCTTTGGAAAGGAAAGAAGCTTGCGTACGGTACACTGGGAACCAGCGTGTCATTGCCATTAATCATAAGTGCTCGCTAAGCCTCCATGAAGGCTCATTATCTCTAGAATCATTAAGCACTTTATCCCGCTAATTGTACCGCCTAATAATGGGAGTGAGTCGCGTGCCTTAGCGCGTCGGCTCCATTTCTTGGTTATGCCCGATTTTTTTCAGCACGTTGACATTATAAGAGACATATACACAGATATACTTTGACCTCTCTTCCCATAAGTCGGGATTCTTTGTAGCAACTATATACTCGGGCAAATACGTCTCCTTTTGTAGAATCTTTGATCTATTATCGACGCCAATATGGCGAAATCTGATATTTGAGTAGGACTTTAAGTTTTCTTTCGCAAACACCCAGAACGGATACTCCCAATCATCATTTCCAAGATATAATCCTACATCTTGAGCTTGGACTTTTCCTAAAATATGCATCGCCGCGCTATAACTCTCAAATAAGCTGGGATTGTTGTGAAAATAGAGTTGCAGTCGCTTGGTCCGTCGCCATTCCTGTGATAGCAAAGACCGAGACGGATTTGTCAATACAAAAGGCAGACTGTACAGAATCATAGACGCCATGACAGCATAAGACACGTATCTCTTTCCACGTTTAGCATATTTGGCAAGCATAATCGCAATCACCGGTGCGGACAACGCAAATAACGGAGTATGTAACCTGCTCGCGTACGGTTGCCATTTGAGACACACGCAGTAAAGAATACCACCCAGGCATACCCCGATAGCATACCAGTTTCTGTGCGAGTGTTGCTTTTGCATCCAAAAAACAGCCGCAACTAGAGCAAATAGGGTAACCAGAATGTGAATAGGATTTCCCGCCGTATCTTCATGACGATTGTATTGGATTCTGAACGAATTACTCGGCAATGTCGTACCAGGGTTGTTCATCTGTTTTCCCAAGGCAAGTTCGAATGCCCGATATATATAGTTATTGATGCGTTGTGATGGTATTCCAAGGTGCAAAGAAAGATTCCGTGGTATGTTACTCAATAGCGCGCCTATCGATAGATCTTGATTCCAATACGTTATTTCTCCACTTGAAATAGGGGTGCCATACAGACGGTAGCTACGAACAAAATATCCGATGTTGATGGCAAGTGCTATCAAAACCACAAGCGACAGACTGCCGAGGCTTTTAATTAATAACGAATAATTTGACTTGGCCTTCAGCAGAATTGGGGCGGCGAGAGTTGCTCCAATAGCTGCGCAATAGATGTACGCCGTTCCTTTGGTTAAGAGAGCTAATCCCAGGCTTAGTGCCGCGAAACCAATGTTTCCCGCAGTTAACTCTCTCCGCAGGCGAAGCATAAAGAAGGCAAAGGAAAGCACAAAACTAGACACAACCAGATCATTTTGTGTACTTGTACTCTGGAGAATCGCCATGGGTATTGTGGCAAAGACAACCGATGATACGGCTTGATATTTTTTTTCTAGACCAAGTTCTGCGGCAATAAGAGCACTAAGAACAATTGATATTAAGAAGCACATCCATTGAATAAGATTGGCAAATAGATCTGAACCGGCCAGGAGTTGAAAATGCATTACTGCGAATTCAGCCAGAGGCAACTGGATATTCTGTCTATCAATTGCCGTCGGATAGAATGCCACGCTTTTATTACTGATCCAGTTTTCCACTCGAGCCATATGGTAAGTCATCGAGTCCCAGTTGTTGGGTGGGTATAGAATCGCTGTAGCAAAAGTAGTCGCGAGTATGAAGATAATGGCTCCTAATAGAAGAATAGATAAAGGCGATATATTGTGGAAGGCTTCCGATAATGAAAATTTGTCGCGCGCACGTTTAGTAAACGCGGCAGCAAAAAAACAGATAAGACAAACCAAACCCCAGACGCCCAACAGATGAGGAAAGTCAATCAAGTGAAATGCTGAGAGAATCTCCGTTAAGACTGCAATGAAAGCAAAGTAAACGACATGACCTTTGACAAGCGCATTCTGGAGTTCTTTAAGACTTCCTTTTCTGGCAAGGATGAATACGAAGAGAGTGTATGTGATTAGAGGCAAGACTATTGTTACAGTTGTCATAATGTCAACTTACCTTAAGTGAGCCTCATTCTTTAGACGGTAAAGAGGCTTGCGTAAGTTGCACAGACCTATTTCTTATCGGCTTTTACTGCGGCATCGGAGAGACTAAAACCGATTTCATCCCATTTTGCTGCCAGGTACACTTTTATCTTTTGGCTTATATCTAGAACAGAAATCGCCTTTTTTCGGCCGAATATCTCACGTATCAGTCTAGTTTTCCATCCAAAAATTGGATGCTGTAATTCCATTCCTAATTTTTTTGCAATCATATTTAGTTCTTTAATAATATCCCTTTCACCCTGGTAGAATTTCGATAGCCTATGCCGCAACAACTGCCCCCCAGCTTTTTTGGATCGTTCGCTTACCTCCAGGGAAATTAAATAGTTGATGCATAATTTAGTAGATAAAACCAAGGATTCTAACGCCTTAGCTGAACATTTCCGGCTTAATTGATTAACTGATTGTCTATAATAACATTGCGCATTTCGAACGAATTTCACTATATTGCTGGCAGCGACGAGTCTGCAAAAATATTCCCCATCATCATCCAAAGTTAATCTTTTGTCCCAAGGCCCTGCTGCTTCAGTCAGCTTACGGCTCACGAGCCAACAGGCTGGAATTAGCCAATGCAGACCCCCAAATTTTTCTATCAACCATTCTGCAGGCTTTAAATCTTTCCATAATGCATTCGAATAAAATTTTGCTTTTTCGATCCTCCAATAAAATATTCCGCAAGGGCCTGTTAAGAGAATCTTTGATTCTGAATTAGATTCCGAGAATTTCATTTGCTCCGATATCTTGTTGGGAGCTAACAAATCGTCGGCATCCAGCCATTGGATAAAGTCGCCTTGGGCATATTCAAGCGCTTTGTTCCTCGCATTACTCGCCCCTTGGTTGTTCTGGGAAATAACTTTTACATTCTTGGATTCGAACTTCCTGGCAACATTTAGCGTTTTATCTTTCGACCCATCATCAACGATTATGATTTCCTTTTTACTCCATGTTTGATTTAGGGCAGAATCTATAGTCATCCCTATCCATTTTTCCACATTAAATGCAGGTATTAAAATAGAAACGAGATTTGCCATGGGGACTTTCGTTATTTTTTACCTCCTACTTTCTAGCTTCTCAATTTACGGAATTTTGCTTTTTTAGTTTATAATATTCCATAGGATATTACAATCCATTCAAACATATCCCTGAAAGGCGCGTTACACCACATCTAAACTGTCGTTCATTCTTGACATTTTAATCATAAAATAATAGATTTTGGCAAGCTACTAATATTAAAATGGGAAGCTAATTATCTGTGGCTTTAAAAGGAAGGTCCCTCTCGAAATCTTACACACGCTTCTGGAAATCCTCAATGTTAAAAGCAATTAGCCCTGTTAGCTCGAAGGCACTAGATACCAAGCTTAAGCCTCAAGAATATGGTCCGCGGCAAAAGCAACTGACCACTGCGCGCGGAATAAAAATCTGGATTGATCTCGACAACACGCCTCATGTGCCTTTCTTTATACCTATTATTCGTGAATTGGAGCGCCGTGGTCATCAGGTTGTCCTGACCGCGCGGGACGCATTCCAGGTTTGCGAACTCGCAGAAGAAAAGGGGTTACAATACATTAAGATCGGTCGTCACTACGGCAAGAATCCGTTCATGAAGGTTTTCGGTCTGTTGTGGCGCTCCGCGCAACTTATGCCATTTTGTATACGTCAGAGACCGAGCTTATCGCTTTCGCATGGATCCCGTTCTCAGAGTTTGCTCTGTAAGTTGATCCGAGTTCCTGCAGTGGAATTTTTTGATTATGAACACGCGCGAACGATCCCGCTCGCTCATTCTCGTTGGATTATTATACCCCAAGTGTTACCTCGCGAAAAATTCTATACGAAGCCAAAATACATTCGATACTACCGCGGAATTAAAGAGGACGTCTACGTTCCCGAATTCAAGCTGGATCTCTCGCTTCTGGCAGAACTGGGTTTACGACAAGAAGAGATGGTAATTACTGTCAGGCCCCCCGCTAACGAAGCTCACTATTATAATCCCGAGAGCGACGCATTATTTATCGAGTTCATGTCGAGAATCTGCCAGACTCCGGGAGTACGTGCGGCTCTATTGCCTCGTCATCATCTCCAGGAACAGGCGTTCCGGGCCGATTACCCAGAATGGTTTAAAGATGGCAAGACCCTTGTGCCGCCTCGGGCCGTAGACGGCCTTAATCTCATTTGGCTTTCCGACCTTGTGGTCAGTGGCGGAGGAACGATGAACCGTGAAGCCGCTGCTCTAGGAGTGCCTGTTTACAGCATATTCCGGGGAAAGGTTGGAGCGGTAGACCGCATGCTCGAGCGAGAGGGCCGACTGACGATGATCCATAATGCTGAGGATGTCTGGACTAAGATCACGTTTGTTCGACGGGAGAAAAATAAACAGCCAGACATCAAGCCCAGACCAGCCCTCCAGGATATCATCAACCATGTCGAAGATATAATCCGGATTGAGCAAAAGCATTTTCACAAATGAACAAAATAAAGCATACCGCCAGTATGTTTAGGATTGAATGCGACCTAGTCAAACTCTAATAATAAGCTTATAAATGTCATCATAAAATTCCGAAGTCGATAGGATTTGCTCATTAAATCTACTGGTTGACGGGTTATTTGATTGTATTTATGATCGCACAAATAGCCTTGTTCTTCTTGACTTTTATCAGATAACGTGGCTATTATTATCTCGAAGAAGAGGCGTGGCGCTTTAGATGTGATGATATCACGCATGTAACTTGAAGGATATAAATAACTAAGGAGAGTAGATTGAAAAGTCCTTCCTCGTTAGGCATGTTTTATGAACAAAAAGCTAGCTTCCTTAAGCATGCAGGAACTTGGGAATGCTCTACTTCTAAGCAAAGAGATTACTTCTATACAAGCCAATCTTATCTCGTGAAAGGAGATATGTGAATCCTGGGAGGATTGATCTAGAAGATATTTTACTACAATGCGAAGCGAGTCCATAATATTGCTGGACTTAATTCTCATTTTGAGAAGAACAGACAATTGATAAGTATTAATATCGTTCGCGAGCTTAATGAAGAGAAATGGAGGCGGTTTGTCGAAGAACAGCCCCAAGGGAATATTTTTCATACGCCCGAAATGTTTGAGGTTTATTCGCGAGTTCCACAATATCGGCCGGAAATTTGGGCGGCATTAAAGGGGGATGTTATTCTTGCTCTGTTGATTCCTCTCCAGATTAGTCTTATGGGAGGATTTCTTCGCCGCTTAACGACAAGATCTGTTGTTCATGGCAGTATCCTTTGTGCCCCTGGAATCGAAGGTCGAGATGCGATGATTAACCTATTACAGGCTTATGCGCAAGGTGCTAAACCGCGCCCACTATTTACGGAGTTGAGGAATATATTTGACTATTCCGAGCTTCAAGCGACATTGAATAAATGCGGATTCATTTTTGAGGAGCATTTAAACTATCTAATTAATTTGAATCAATCTGAAGACGCAATTTGGCAAGGCATCAGTAAAAGCGTTCGAAAGCACGTACGCAATTCTCAGAGAAAAGGCGTAGAGATTATAGAACTTTCTGACCATCAACAATTAATAGCTGGCTACGAGCTAATCAAAATGGTTTTTAAGCGGATTCGGGTGCCCCTTGCGAGTTTCAAGTTATTTGAAAGCGCTTTCGAAATCCTTGTGCCACGCGGATTGCTGAAAATCTTCCTTGCTCGAGTTAATAACCATTATTCAAGCATACGTCTTGTCTTGACTTACAAAGGTGTAGTTTATGATTGGTATATGGGTACCGATCGGAGATTCTCTTCATATTATGCCGAAGAGCTGCTAATTTGGCATACTTTGCGCTGGGGCAAGGAGAATAACTTCCGCCTTTTTGACTTCGGTGGGGCCGGTAAACCTAATGAAGAATATGGCCCGCGAGAGTTCAAAGCTAAATGGGGTGGGGCTCAGGTAAATTATGGTCGTAATATATATGTGCACTCGCCTTCCGCTCTCAAGTTCAGTAAAGCTGGCTATGAATTTCTCAGGCGAGTGTCGCGAGTGTTTTAATTTTTAATCGTTAAGACTACATAAGCGGCGAACTGCCTAGCCTCGGAATAGATCGGAATTAAAATTTGCGATATCGGCTTATAATACGTCTACAAATGTCCATGCATAAAAAATAATTTCATCGCTTTATAAAATTTGGAAATTCTACCATTCATTTGAGATGTGCACGGTGCGCAAACCAGGCGTTTACAAATCAGCTTTGTTCCTGGTAGTCTTTCAAATATTTGCCGAGAAAAGACGAGCTCCGGAACTCTGTAATGAAAACGGGTTACTTCGAAGCCGGCTCGCATCATCCACTCTACATATTCTTCAGCACAATCGGAAGGTAACAAAATTGGCAAAAAGAGGCCGTTCCACTTGTCTTCAAGCCCTTCGATTAAGAATTTTATTGGCAAATTCTGACATACTTTTAGAATTTTCTTCGCAACATCTCTACGAAGTGTGACACGTCTTTCATACTCTTCCAGATTCGCTAGGGCGATTAATGCCTGCCATATTCCCATTCTTCTTAGCTTGCTCGGATTGGGTAATGAAGTCGTGTCTACCACTCCACCCCTGACTATTTGGCGACCTAATCGACTATTTCTAAGATAGGTTCTTAATCGGCGGGTGAAGAAACGCAATAAAAACGGATTAAAAGCCAGATAATCCAGCAAAATCCTAGTAAAATAAAAGAAACTAGATACAGGTGACACAGCTGGCACTTTTGTAAGCTCAAAATCAGATCTTTTTTTTATCCGAGGATTATTTATAATGAGCACCCCGCCACCTGAAGACAATGGCTTGCCAACACGGAAGCTAAATATTGCTAGATCGCCAAAAAGGCCACATTGCTCTCCATGCCAAAGAGTCCCAAAAGAGTTACAGCTATCTTCGATCATTGGGACATTTCTTCGAAGCGATTCCTCCCGAATTCCCGATGGGTTACATGGCAAGCCAAATAGTCCTGTATGTACTATCGCGGAAACATTATCCGTCCATTCATTTCGGATTGAATCAAGATCTGGTTCAAGTGTCTCTGGATTTATGTCATATGGTCGCGGCTTCGCACCGGCAGCGAAAATAGTCTTATGGACAATGTCTGTGGTATACGCATTGACTAGGACTTCATGACCTTCACACTTGAGTATTTTTAGAGCAAGAAAAAGTGCACTTCGACCCGAATCCAAAAGATATATCGAAGCCTTTCTATATTTAGTTTCCAATTTAAGAGTTAGTAAATCTGCACTATTTCTTAGAGAAAGCAAATTGCCCCTAATATCGTTGCCAATATGAAGATCATATATGCTTATATTCCCGGACAGAGTGGATCGCCTTAAACCCAAAGGATTATTCCTTTGCTTATAGTTTCATAAACGATTGAGATATTCCTCAATTTTTGAGACCGTGAAATTAAATGCTTTTTCTGTTACAAAAATGGGAGAAGGATTCTTTGTTGTTACGTTTATTTTATCAACATCATCAATTTCACTTAGCCTAATAAGAGAACCGTTTTTTCTTAAGTATTCATCAACGGCACCCCATTTTCCAGCAAAAAATGTATAAGAGGGAATTCCCAATACTGATGCTTCCCTGGTCATTGTCCCTCCCCCTCCGATTACCATATCCATATGCCAGATTAAGGAGGGGCCATCCATCACGTTTTCCGGAATCCAATAACGGATTTTATTTTTTATACAGAACTCTGTTAATTTCGTAGCTTGTTCACTATCTCGCGGCAATAGCACTAGGATAATATTAGTATTAGCCTTGAATAAATCCATAATTCTCTTCTGTAATATTGCGCTCTGTTCAGATCTGTAATGCGTAAATCGCCCCTCAGGCCGGAATAAAACTTTAACGACCGCCTGCTCGGATAATTGGCTGGGCAATTGAGAAACTGGTTTGAATCTGCACAGGTATAATTCTTCTTTAAGCCCCGGGAGATGAACAATTCGATGTGCGTTTTTTCCCCATATTTCTTTAGGGATTGGGAAAGGTACGAGTATTTCATTCATAAATCTTGCTGTGAATTGTTCCGAAAATTCGTAGTCTTCTAAACAAATTATAGGTAGGCCCAATGCCCTAGCCGATAATGTCTGAGACCGAGAGCTAAATGACAATGCCAGGCCTATTTTCTTTCTATGATGGCCCATGGCACTTAAGAGACGACGGCTCCGATCTAAAACCTGCAGCATTTTTGCGAACCTGTTTCTTTCACCGCCTGCCTTGGCGATCACTTTCACGTTGAAGCCGAAACGCCGGCAAAGATCGACCGTACAGGAAAAATCACGCGCTGTAAGGAATAAAGGATAGTCATTCTTTTCGAAGAATCGTATGATCTCGGAAAACACCCAAACGTGGGGAGCATTCTCAAAATCAATCCATATCGCAGGTTTTTTTGCCATTTTCAATTAAGCCTAATATTTAATATTATAATTCATTTTTTCATTATCAAATAGGAAAATAATAATTCGCCAAAACAAGTTCTAAAAAACTTGTGAAAAATCGTGGACCTTTATCTTAAGTGGCCCGGCATCTCCGATACCGCTCGGTAGTCCGACAAGATCGCACGGCAAGAAAACGGGAAATGGGCGATCGTTTTTCTCTTCTAAACTTGACAATTTAGCTTATAACATTTATTCTAATTGCCGAAGTTGATGTCCATTGTTTGCCAAAAAAAATCAATTTAACATTGGTGAATTTCAAATAGCTTTTTACAAAGCAACGAATTAGAAACGTGAAAATAATCGATTTTTTCTATCTAATTAAGCCGCTTGTTCCAAGAAGGCTACAGCTTTCATTCAGAAGGGAGATTGCGGCAAACAAACGCAAATTAACGAAAGATATCTGGCCTATATCACCTAGAGCCGGATTGGAGCCAAACGGTTGGATTGGATGGCCCGAAAGTAAAAGATTCGCTCTTATTTTGAAGCACGATGTAGACACTGCTCGAGGTCTCCATAATTGCCCTAAGCTAATGAATCTAGAAAAGAACCTAAATTTCAGGTCCTCGTTCTATTTTGTCCCCGAGGATTATTTCGTTCCGCCTTCACTTCGTCAGATTCTCAACGATTCGGAATTTGAAGTCGGGGTTCATGGGCTTAAGCATGACGGCAAGCTATTCATCAACAGACAAGGATTTGAAATTAGGGCCCGCAAAATTAATATTTATCTCAAAGAATGGAAGGCGGTAGGCTTTGCCTCTCCTTCTATGTTGCGTAATCTTGAATGGACGACAGATTTAGACATCGAATACGGATGCTCAACTTTTGATACTGATCCATTCGAACCGCAGTCTGACGGTATGCACACGATTTTTCCATTTACTGTTATAAACAACATAACGAAGAGAAAATATATCGAACTTCCATATACTTTGCCTCAGGATCATTGCCTTTTTATAATCCTCAGAGAAAAAGATAATATTATCTGGAAACAGAAGCTGGATTGGATAGCTAAAACAGGCGGAATGGCCTTATTAAATACACACCCTGATTATATGAACTTCGAAGGTACCCCTTGTTCATTAGAGCAGTATCCGGTAGATTATTATCTAGATCTGCTTGAATATATTAAAACCAAGTATGCGGGGCAATATTGGCACGTTCGTCCCTACGAATTAGCACGATTCTGGAAGTCCTTGATGCTTGAGGGTAACATCATTGTCACCCCTGCGGCACTAGATGCCAAGCCAAGGTAAAGAGAATATGATCCTAACTCAAAAACGGATTGTAATAGCGATAGGAGTAAAAATCTGGATTCGTATTGCCAATTATATAAAAGAAATCATTCAGACCGAGCGGATTCACCCAAAATGAAAAGCATAAAATTGCTTATCGTTGCAGGCGCCCGCCCTAATTTTATGAAAGTAAAACCTTTAATGAAGGAAATTGCAGAATACAATGCCCTAAGAGCGCCTGATGCGCTAAAGATTCACATGCTGTTGATTCACACAGGACAGCATTATGACGAGAATATGTCTGATGTCTTCTTCCGCGAACTGGGCATCCGGAAGCCCGACATCAACCTTGGCGTAGGATCGGGATCTCATGCCGTTCAGACAGCCCAGATTATGATGGCCTTCGAAACTGTTTGTCAACGGGAAAAGCCGGATTGGGTCGTGGTCGTGGGCGACGTCAATTCTACGATGGCCTGCACACTGGTCTGTGCCAAGATAGGTATTCGCGTCGCTCATATCGAAGCAGGTCTTCGAAGCTTCGACCGGACCATGCCCGAGGAAATCAACCGTCTTGTCACCGATGCTTTGGCGGACCTGCTTCTGACGCCTTCTGAAGATGCTGACGAGAACCTTATTCGCGAGGGGATTTCCCGGGACAAGATCAAATTTGTCGGCAATATCATGATTGATTCTCTGCTGGAAAACCTGCCGAAAGCGCGTTCGAACGATATTCTGACCCAGCTCAAACTCGATCTTGGCCGGTTCGTTTATGTAACATTACACCGGCCGGCAAATGTTGATAGGCAGTCCAGCCTATCGATAATCATGGCTGTGCTTGAACAGTTATCAGGGCGCCTGCCGGTGGTCTTCCCTATCCACCCACGCACTCGCAAGATGCTATCCGAATTCGATCTTGCCCCCCGCTTAGACAGTCATTTGCTATTGTTAGAGCCGATAGGCTATCACGATTCACTTTGCTTAACGGAGAACGCCCGTCTCGTGTTGACAGATTCCGGCGGTCTCCAGGAGGAGGCTACGTTCTTCCGCACTCCATGTCTCACGCTCCGCCCGAACACAGAAAGGCCGATTACGATCACTCTGGGCAGCAACCGCTTGACAAAACTCGAATGCCTCATTGGCGATGTCGATGAAGCGCTCAACGGCCCAGAACGTAAGGGCGTGTTGCCCCCCCTATGGGATGGCCACACGGCCGAAAGAACGCTTCGACACTTGCTGGCCGCCTCTTCTGAATGAGCAATAATCCCGCAATGAATACCAGCCAAACTCAATCCAAGGCGAAAAGCAACCAACGCGATCTGAGGATCATAAAGGATACAACACTTGAGCTCTTGGCATATTGCAGATCTAACAAATGGGCTGGTTATGATCCTTACGACGCGCTCAATAGCCGCGTTTTCAAGGCCCTGCCCTTCCTGAATTTTAAGCTGGCCCGCCTCGCGCTAACCCAAGGGATCAAGCGATGCCCGATCAACCTCAGGCCGCTTTTGTTGGTACCCAAGACACCCAATCCGAAGGGAATAGCACTGTTCCTATCGTCTCTCACCAAGCTTTCAAAGTTCGGATTTGTTGACGGAAATAAAGAAATAGACGCGATGGCAGAAAAGCTTCTTGCTCTTAGATCGCACGACGAAAGTTATTCATGTTGGGGCTATAATTTTGACTGGCAGACGAGAGGCGAATTAGTTCCAAAGGGATCTCCTAATATCATCTGCTCGACATCTGCCGCCAACGCCCTGCTGGACGCATATGAACTGTCGCGGAAGTATCCATGGCTGGATATGGCAGTTAGCGCCGCAGACTTCATCTTGGACGTCCTCTTTCGCCGAGAGAATGATTCTCAGGCATTTTTCAGCTACACGCCATTGGAGCGAACAAAGGTTCACAACGCAAATTTGCTCGGCGCCGCTCTTCTCTGTCGGATTAGCATGCTAACGGGGCTTAAGAGGTTCCTCGAGCCAGCCCTCGATGCAGCGCACTACTCGGTCGGCAAACAGCACGACGACGGATCATGGGACTATGGCGAATTGCCTTTCCAGCGATGGATCGACAACTTCCACACCGGATTTAATTTGGTTGCATTAAAACAGATTGCCGAATACTACAGGACAACAGAATTTGACAGTGCCATCCGCCGCGGATTCAAATTCTATAGAGATCATTTCTTCCGTGAAGACGGAGCACCGAGATACTTCCATGATTACACTTATCCGATTGATATCCATAGTGTTGCCCAGAGCATCATAACACTTGTCGAATTTAGGGAACTCGCCGAAGGAAATATTCCTCTCGCCCATTCCGTCTTTGATTGGGGGCTTAGGAACATGTGGGATCCCCGAGGTTTTTTTTATTTCCAGAAGTTACCGTATTTCACGGTGCGCATTCCGTTTATGAGGTGGTCCCAAGCTTGGATGCTTCTCGCCCTTTCTACTTTTCTCGAAGCCCAGTATAATAATAACAAGAAAAGCATATGATTAAAGCGGCTATCGTTGGATGCGGAAAAATAGCTGACGACCACGCTTGGGCCATTTCTCTGATGCAAGATGCTGAGATCGTCGGCGTTTGCGATATTGAAGAGTTAATGGCCAAACAATTGTATCAAAGATTTAAAATTAAGCGGTATTTTAGAGACATCCATGATATGTTGGAGGCCGCCTGTCCTGATGTCGTCCATATCACAACCCCGCCGCAAAGTCATTTTAAAATAGGCAAGATCTGCCTTGAAGCGGGTTGTCATGCATACATCGAAAAGCCGTTCACAATTAATAGCGACGAGGCCGATCAGCTCATTCGTTTGGCAGATCAAAAGAAACTTAAGTTAACCGTGGGGACGGACGAACAGTACAGCCATATAGCTATCCGCATGAGAAAACTCATCAATGATGGCTATCTGGGAGGCTCTCCTGTGCATATGGAGGTTTATTACTGTTATGATCTAGGCGATGAACGTTATGCAAAGTCGTTTCTGGCTAATAGAACGCATTGGGTGAGAAGACTACCCGGCCAGCTCATGCATAACATCATAAGTCATGGGATTGCGAAAATTGCCGAATATCTGCCCGGAGATAATATAAAAATTATCGCCCATGGATTCACAAGCGACTCTTTAAAGAGAATCGGAGAAAATGATTTAGTCGACGAATTGAGGGTGATAATCAATGATAACAATAAAACAACGGCTTATTTCACCTTTTCAACGCAGATGCGACCGCTCCTCAGAGAATTTCGGATATATGGGCCTAAGAACGGATTAATTATCAATCAAGAACACCATACCCTCATTAAAGTCCCGGGGACACACTACAAAAGCTATTTAGACAAGTTTATCCCGCTTAATTATTATGCAAAGCAATATCGAAAAAACATAGTTGCGAACGCCCGATTGTTCCTGAAGAGAGATTTTCATATGAAATCAGGATTAAAACGGCTTATAGAACTTTTTTATCTGTCAATTTCCAATAATTTATCGCCGCCGATATCTTACAAGGAAATCCTCATTACTACAAAAATCATGGATGCTATATTCACTCAGGTCTATAGTGAGTAGCATTAAAAAGTGCATCTCTGAACCCTGAACAAAATTTTTCCATGCTGCCATTTTCTTCAATTTCGCGTTTTGCTGCACAAGAGAAACGCCTCCGAAGATCATCGTCGTCTAGGAGAAGCAGCAATTTGTGACTCATTTCCGCTATATTGCCTTTTGGCACTATGAAGCCATTCATACTGTCCTTTAGGTACATGATTTCTGCAGACTCATCCCCTTCCTCTGTTACGAAAGGCAGACCGCAGTAAAACGCATCTACAATACTCAGGCCGACAGCTCCCGGAAGGCAGTAGACATCCGCTGATGACAGCATATCAAGCTTTTTATCCCCATATAAAGGACCCAACTTGAAAATGTTATTACCCTTAATATTTTTCAGGACCCCCTCAGTGTCCGGCCCAGCTAGAATTAAACCAATATCCTGTCGATTCATAAGAACCAGCGCTTCAGCAAGATGATCCAATCTTTTCCGCTTTTGCATGCGTCCCACGCATATAATGTTCTTTTTTGTGTTAATGCCATATTCCGCAAGTACATTTTCCCGGGTCTTCCCGGGCGGAAGGCCCTTATAGCTCAAGAAAAGGGTATTGTTGGCTATAAAAACCTTTTTGTGATAAAGTTTTGGAACATATTTACTTAAGTGTTCTGCATAGAGGATTATTGAAATGCACATGGCCTGCTGGGCGGCATATGCGAGATTCTTTATCTTTCTTTTAGAATCAAGAAGGTCGCAGCCATGTCCCCAATAAATCATTTTTCGACCCATTATTAACTTTTCTATCAGATGCAAGGGAAATAAGTACCTGTGCTTCAACCCCATATGACAGATAATGATGTCGATCTTTTGTCTGTGAATAAATCTCGCGATTCTCATCGCTGAAAGATGCATTGGGGCAAACGGAAACTCAAGCGGGTCCTTAGCGTCCGCCTCTATCCCATCAGAAGTCACTATCAATTCAAAACCATAACGCCTAAGATATTGGCTTAAGAAGCCATATATCGGAATACGGTAGTGTGGGATGAGGCCTGCATGGACCAAAAGAACCCTAATCATTAAATATACTATCCTTCAATGCATATATAATATCGTAGTCAGGAGTGAAGATGGATTCTATCATAATTCAACCTATTATATGTTTCTTCTATGAAATAAAGAATTTAAAGGGCTATCCGGAACGTTACTTATTTTTATTATATCTCTTTTAGATATCATTCCTTGGGAATTCGATATAGCATCGACCCTTAATCACAGATAATTTCCTATCAAAAAATTACCATGAAGTCAAATTGTCAATGTTAAGCTAAAAATGTACAATTTTATTTTGCCATAAAGTGTACATTTTTAGCTTAACATTGACATTCCCAAGATAGGACATATTCATGTTGCGTTGACATGACTTATGTCCTGCGTATTCTGGCGAATCTGGCCACTGATTCCGGATCAAACTGGCCACTTGTCGGAGCGTAGCGACGCTGGACGTTCATTATACGTCTTGGTGGCCGGATTGAGTCAAGGATTTTCGTTTTCTCAT
>Ga0315274_10006243_pt1 | contig 17369 bp, 20 predicted proteins | sample YL17G02_20_MG_FD_203700 | JGI IMG/M metagenome (GOLD analysis project Ga0315274, IMG submission 203700) | Sediment microbial communities from Yellowstone Lake, YNP, Wyoming, USA - YL17G02_20 | ecosystem: Environmental > Aquatic > Freshwater > Lake > Sediment | place: USA: Wyoming | collected...
TGACCAAAGCTGCGCACCATAGGACGTGTTCTGGCATATCAAGGCTTCTGGTTTTCCCCCTCTGCGCCATATTATTCTCCACCAATAAAAATAGGGGACAGACTTCTATCCCCTTTCACTGTTATTTGCAAGACCTTGCAAATAACATTCGTAAGTATAGACGGAAAAGCCCCCAGAAAGTTATCATCAATTAGCATATCTTGGTATATATTAGCACACATGTGCTATATTGGCAAGAGACTTCCCCGGCTTTTTCTGGTGGTTGTTCCACAAAGTCCTTGACAATGATTGGTTTAATGATATAATTACTATCATTATAGCAATAAAAGGAAATAGAAGCGTGGAAGACATTACTAGAAGCTACCTTTCGAGTTCTGAAGTAGCCAAGATGTTGAATATTCATCCCTTTAGTGTCCAGAAGCTCATTCGCGGGGGGAAACTAGAAGCTGAGAAAGTCTCAAACCGTTGGCTTGTCAGACGCTCGGTATTGGATGAATTTGCAAAGACCTATGTTCCGAAGCGGGGAAGGCCCATAGGTTGGAGGAAGAAGGAGGATTAACATGAGAGGTCACATAGTAAAGAGAGGTAAGAATAGCTACAGCATCGTTCTGAACCAGGGGTTTGACCCTCAAACTGGCAAGCGTAAACAACAATGGATTAGCGTTAAGGGAACCAAGAAGGATGCTGAAAAGAGGCTTTCCGAGCTTCTTCATCAGCTGGACACCGGCACTTTCATGAAGCCTGGCAAAACCACACTGAGAGAGTTCTTGGAGCGGTGGCTAAAAGACTACCGGCCTAATCTCTCCCCCAGGGGCTTTGAGCGATACGAAGGTGTTGTCAAGATTCACCTTGTACCCAGTCTGGGCAGCATACCGCTAACCCAGCTAAGGCCAGAGCACCTTCAAAAGCTTTACACAGCCAAACTGAACGATGGGCTTAGCGCCAATACAGTAAGGTATCATCATGCGGTGCTTCACGTAGCCCTGCAAACAGCGGTCAGGTGGGGATTAGTTAACCGTAACGTGGCTGACGCTGTCAGCCCGCCCCCAGTGCGTCGTACAGAGATGCAGACATGGGATGAGGATGACATAGCCCGTTTCCTTGAGGCTGCTAAAGACACCCCTTATCATGCGCTATTCTACCTTGCCCTTTTTACTGGTATGAGGCGGTCCGAGCTTCTGGCCTTGAGGTGGTGTGATGTGGACTTTGTTCTAAGCCAGGTTTACGTAAGCCGCAGCCTGCACCAGTTGAAGGACGGTAGCTACGTGTTCACCGAGCCTAAGTCAGCCAAGAGCCGTCGCACCATAGCCTTACCACCTTCAGCCACCTTACTGCTCAAAGAGTACCGGGAAAAGCAGAAGTTAGAGCGGGCCATGCTGGGAATAGGGCTGAGCGATGATGATTTGCTATTCAGCCACCTGGGAGGCAAGCCCTTGCGCCCTAATACAATCACCCGCGCCTGGACTATGCTGGCCGCTCGTTGTGGCCTCAAGGTTATACGCCTTCACGATGCCAGGCACACCCATGCTTCCCTTATGCTTAAACAGGGCATACACCCCAAGATAGTCCAGGAAAGACTAGGCCATGCCAGTATTCAGATGACCCTTGATACCTATAGCCATGTTGCTCCGGGCCTGCAACAGGCTGCGGCAGAGCGCTTTGACCAAGCTCTTAAGCACAAAGCTAAGAATGAGGCTGTCGAAAAATTTGGTTAGCAAAATGTTAGCAAAACATGGATATGGTTAACATAAAATGGGCAATTTAGCTACAATGATATAATAATGGTAGCGCATAGGGGATTCGAACCCCTGATCTCCGCCTTGAGAGGGCGGCGTCCTTGGCCGCTAGACGAATGCGCCTTTCTTGCTTTAACCAAACAGGCACCTCATCAGTTATGCCTTTTGGTGAATGTTATTATACTTGAAGGGTCAAGGAAGGGCAAGCGTGACGAAGAGACAGCGTGACGAAGAGACAGCGTGACGAAGAGACTGGTTCAGTCGTTAGACATTCTGTAGTTGCCTCCGCCTTGGGCGGAGTAGGCGAAACTGCCCAATGAATTGGGCAACTGCATCACAAAAAATCCTATAGAAGCTATGTATATACTTGACAATATTACAATTTATGTTGCAATAAGACGTAACGGGAGGGTTAAGCCATGGCTAAAATCAAATCTATATCAATCAGCGAGGCGAGACCGAGGCTGACGCATCTGGTTGACAATGTCGCGAAGGGAGGAGAGCCTTGTTTTATTATTGCTAACAGCGAGATTAAGGCGGTTCTTCTGGGAATAGATGACTATAATACCCTCCGAGAGCGGTTGGAGGATTTAGAGGATACTATAGACATTTTGAAGGCTGAGCTTGAAGGCGAGCCAACTATGGCATTCGAGGAGCATCTGGAGAAAATGAAGGCCGGGAAGAAGGTTCGTGTACCGGATTGAGATCAGCCACATAGCGCATAAGCAGATTGAGTCACTTCCTCTTAGACTTGCCCAGAGGATTAACGAAGCTATCGCTGAACTGGCTAACAAGCCATGTCCAGACGGGGCTAAGAAGTTAATGGGAATAGAGGGATACGGGATTAGGGTGGGGGATTATCGAATCTTATATGTAGTAAACGATGCATCTCACTTGATAACAGTATACAGGGTGAAGCACCGCAGGGAAGCTTATAGATAATAACAAATAATAAAGGGGTTCTGCCTCCTTTAAGTTCTATCATGGCTGGGGCACGAGGATTCGAACCTCGGCTAACGGATCCAGAGTCCGCTGTCCTACCGCTAGACGATGCCCCAGCGAACCTGAAGCCGAGACGCTGACCAAACCTCAGCACTCTCGACTCTGTGATTATAGTGTAGAGAACTTGCGGAATGTTGTCAACGTCTAACGCAACTGCTTCAGAGCTGTCTCGATGCGTTTGAGGCACCTGTCTTTGCCCAAGGCTGCCATGGTCTGGAACAGGGGTGGGGCGGCGGTGCGTCCGGTGGTTGCCACGCGCAGCAGGCTGAAGAAATCACTGGTCTTGAGTCCCAGCTCTGAGGCGAGGGCGCGAAGCCCTGCCTCGAGTGAATGTGCGTCGAAGGGCAGGGCTTGAAGCCGCCCTAGGGCGGCTTCAAGCCCTCTCACAGCATCGTCCTTGGTCAGCTTCTTGCCCAGAAGCAGGTTTGTATCATAAACTAATACATCTGGTGTACCGAATGCCACTGCACTTGGTATGCCAGATGGTGATATAATTTGCGGTTCCGGCTTCAAAAAGAAGAACTTAGATAGCTCTGCTGCTTCACCTAATGTCGTCAGCCGCTCCTGTATCAGCGGCGCTATCTGCTTCACGTATTCCCGCGAAATGGGGCGTTTAACCGATGGCGGCAGGTCTCTCTCTAAGAAAGGAAGCAATTGTTCAGTTAGCTCATCAATACTCAGTTTCCGTAGGTAGACCCCGTTCATCCACTTCAGCTTGTCGAGGTTGAAGATGGCGCTGGTTTTGCTGATGCGCTCTATGGAGAAATTTTGTATAAGCTCCTCTTTGGTGAAGAGCTCGGTGCGGTCGTCAAGCGACCAGCCCAAAAGAGCGAGGAAGTTCATCATCGCCTGCGGCAGGTAACCCTGGTCGCGATACTCTGTGATGGCGGTAGCTCCGTGCCTCTTGCTTAGCTTGCTGCGGTCGGTGCCCAGTATCATGGGCAGGTGCGCAAACAGGGGCGGCTGGTAGCCCAGGGCGCTGTAGAGCAGTATATGGCGCGGTGTGCTGGAAAGCCACTCGTCGGCTCTGAGCACGTGCGTTATTTTCATGAGGTGGTCGTCGGTTACATTCGCCAAGTGATATGTCGGGTATCCATCCGACTTCAGCAGCACGAAGTCGTCGAGCGTGCTGTTGTCGAAGACCACTTCCCCCTTGATGAGGTCGTTGAATCTGGTCTCTCCCTCGAGCGGGGTCTTGAACCGGAACACTGGCGTGACGCCCTCAGCTTCGAGCTTTGCTCTTTCGGCAGGGCTCAGGTTACGGCAGTGGCGGTCGTAGCTGCGCACCGACTCCTTGCGCTCTGCCATCTCGGTGCGCATGCGGGCGAGCCGCTCCTCGGAGCAGTAGCAGGGATAGGCGTGTCCTCCCTCCACCAGGTTTTTGATAACCTTCTGGTAGATATCCAGTCGCTGCGACTGGAAGTAGGGTCCGTAGTTGCCGCCTACCTCTGGTCCTTCGTCCCAGTCTATGCCCAGCCATTTCAGACCGTCCAGGATGGCTTCGGTAGCGCCTTCGACCTTGCGGTTTACATCGGTGTCCTCGATGCGCACTATGAAGCTGCCGCCGCTGTGCCTGGCGAAGAGCCAGTTGAACAGGGCGGTTCTGATATTTCCTACGTGGGGGTATCCGGTGGGGCTGGGTGCGTAGCGCACCCGCACATTGTTTTCGCTCATAGCTGTTTGCAGCGCTTTCTATAAATTGCTTCTTATTCTAGCATCATCGGAAGTGAGAGTCTAGGCGAGGTTATCCAGATAGCACAATCATTGACAAAGGTGAGGGGAAACTGTACGCTTATGTGGGATTTTAGATTCGAAAACCAGGGAGAAATCGTTCATGCCATCGGATTTTATCAGGGATATTATAGACGAGCATATCAAAACTAATAAGTACGGTGGACGCGTCCACACGCGGTTCCCGCCGGAGCCGAACGGCTATCTGCATATCGGTCACGCCAAGTCGGTCTGCCTAAATTTCGGCATCGCCGCTGAGTACAAAGGTCTGTGCAATCTGCGGTTCGACGATACCAACCCCACCAAGGAGGAGGTGGAGTACGTAGAATCTATCATAGAGGACGTGCGCTGGCTGGGCTTCGACTGGGAGGACCGCCTGTTCTATGCCTCGGACTACTTCGAGCAGATGTATAAGTATGCCGTGCAGTTGATTAAAGCAGGCAAGGCTTACGTAGACGACCTGAGTGCAGATGAGATTAAAAATTATCGCGGCACTCTCACCGAGCCGGGCAAGGAGAGCCCGTATCGCAACCGTTCGGTCGAGGAGAATCTCTCCCTGTTCCAGCGCATGCGGGCAGGGGAGTTCGAGGATGGCGCTCGAGTGCTCCGCGCCAAAATAGACATGTCCTCACCGAACCTGAATATGCGTGACCCTGTGATGTATCGCATCCTGCATGCAGAGCACCACCGCACGGGCGACAAGTGGTGCATCTATCCCATGTACGACTGGGCGCATGGGCTGGAGGACTCTATCGAGAGAATCACCCATTCCATCTGCACGCTTGAGTTCGAAGACCATCGTCCCTTGTACGACTGGTTTCTCGATGCACTGGGCGTGTATCGTCCCCAGCAGATTGAGTTCGCCCGCCTCAATCTCACTTACACCGTGATGAGCAAGCGCAAGCTGAGGCAGATGGTGGAGAAGTGGTATGTAAGCGGGTGGGACGACCCCCGCATGCCCACTCTCTCCGGTTTGCGCAGGCGCGGCTACACGCCGGAGTCTATTCGGAATTTCAGCGAGCGCATCGGCGTAGCCAAGACAGATAGTACTATCGAGGTAGCACTGCTTGAGCATTGCATCAGAGAGGATTTGAACAAGAGCGCTCTGCGGGTTATGGCTGTGCTGCGTCCCCTTCGCGTGGTAATCGACAATTACCCTGAGGGCAAGATAGAGGAGATGGAGGCTGTCAATAATCCGGAAGACCCCGCTGCGGGGACGCGGAAGATGCCTTTCTCGCGCGTGCTCTACATAGAGCGGGACGATTTCATGGAGCACCCGCCCAAGGAATTCTTCCGCCTGGCTCCGGGTCGTGAGGTGAGATTAAGGTATGCGTATATCGTCAAGTGTGTGGTGGTGGTGAAGGACAAGGCTGGCGAGGTGGTCGAGTTGCATTGCACCTATGACCCTGAGACACGGAGCGGGGCGACCGGCAGCAGCCGTAAGGTGAAAGGGACTGTACACTGGGTTTCGGCAGCCCATGCCATAAAAGCGGAGATGCGCCTTTATGACCGGCTCTTCACTAGGGAGAACCCCGGTGATGCCGATGACTTCGAAAGCGTTTTGAATCACAATTCGCTGAAGACCTTGATGGGATACGTAGAACCCAGCTTGGCAGGCGCAACCCCCGGAAGCCGGTATCAGTTCGAACGGATGGGCTATTTCTGCGTTGATGCGAAGGATTCTTCCCCTGAGCGGCTGGTGTTCAACCGGACGGTTGGTTTGCGCGATACCTGGGCTAAGATAGCTAAGAAGCTTTAAGCGCATATAGAGATGTTTTGCAAGAACTGTGGCAAAGACCTGGGGATTAGTGCGGAGATATGCCTCAAGTGTGGTGAGAAGCCTCTGTCTGGCAATAGCTACTGCCAGGTATGCGGCACCAAGACTGCCCCACTGGCTGAAGTGTGCGTTAGATGTGGGAACAAGCTGCCCAAGCCCGGTGCGCTGGAAATCTCTCCGAAGTCGAGGCTGGCTGTTGCTCTGCTCGCTATATTCCTGGGATTCTTCGGTGTGCACAGGTTCTATCTGGACAAATCGGCTTCTGCGGTGATTATGCTTGTTCTGGGCATTGCAGGTTGGTGCACGATGTGGCTGTTGGGGGCTGGCCTTCTGTTTTTGATAGCTGTGTACCTCTGGGCGCTGGTTGACTGCGTTATCACGGTTTCGGGGAGGATGCAGGATGGGGTGGGGAGGGCTGTTAAGAACTGGTAGTTGGCAGAAGTTTTTATTCTATTTAAAGCTGCTTTAAGACTTCTTCGAGGTCAATGGGCAGCTCTGCCCTGAACTCCACGTATTTTCCACTCGAGGGCAGCCTGAAGCCGAGACGGTGCGCGTGAAGGAATTGCCGTCCCAGCAGCGGCGATTTCTTACCATAAATATGGTCACCGAAGATAGGGTGACCTATCGCGGAGAAGTGCACTCTAATCTGGTGGGTGCGACCGGTCTCAGGCATCGCCTCGACCAGCGTGTAATCATCGAAGTATTTAATCACTCGATACTCCGTGCGCGCCTCCCTGCCCCCTGAGACCACCGCCATACGCTTTCTGTCTTTAGGGTGGCGCCCGATGGGCGCCTCGATGGCTCCGCGCTGGGGCGAGAGGTGTCCCCGAACCAGCGCAAGGTAGCCCTTTTTTATGGAGCGCTGCTTTATCTGGCGGGAGAGGCTCATCTGGGCAGCGTTGTTCTTGGCAACCATCATCAGTCCAGAGGTGTCCTTGTCCAGACGGTGCACGATGCCGGGACGGATGGTACCGTTGATTTCGCCGAGGTCGGGGCAGCGAGCCAGTATGGCATTTACCAGGGTGCCGCTACGATGTCCGGCAGCGGGGTGAACCAATAGTCCCGCTGGCTTATCCACCACTATGAGATCGCTGTCTTCGTAGACCACCTGGAGCGGTATCGCCTCGGGGGCTAGGGAGAGGGGTGAGGGGGGTGGTATGGTGGCTGCAACCTTATCGCCTGCGTTGAGCTTCTGGCTGGCTCTGGCGGGACGGTTATTGACTGTAACCTTGCCTTCGCTTATCAGCTTCTGGGCGTAGGAGCGGGATATCTGGCACTGCTCCGCCAGGTACCTGTCCAGGCGTTCGACCGGGCTGGAGACGGTGAACTCAAGGCGTTTGTTCATTTCTGCAATTTATCTTGAGGTTTTGTCTTTGCAGAGAAAAGCAGGTAATAGATGATGAGGATGGTGCCTATAACTATGGATGAATCTGCTACATTGAAGACGGGCCAGGGTCCGATATCTATAAAGTCGGTTACCTCACCCGAGCGAAGGCGGTCTATCAGGTTGCCCACAGCCCCGCCCAAATCCAGTCCCAAGCCCACCTTGAGCAAGGTGCTGTCTAAAGGCAGGTAGCGGAGGTAGATGAGGAGAACTGTTATGCCGATTAATGCAGCCATTGCCAGCAGGAAGGTCTGGTTGGCGAGGATGCCGAAAGCGCCTCCGGTATTGGTGGTGTAAGTTAATCTCAGAAAGCCTTCGCCGGGTATGGACTGCCCTGGCTCCATGTTAGCCCTAATCAGGTATTTGGTGAGCTGGTCGATGCCTGCCACCGACGATGCTATTACAAGAAGCAGGAATCCTTTGGTCGTTTTGCGGTTTGAAATTTCCGATTTCTCCATTGTGTCCGAGTTTAGCATATCTGGGGACAGCATACAACGAGCGACCCTTTGGTTCTATCTTGTAACAGATGACTACTGGGCGGGAGCCTGAGCTTCTGGCTGGGGTTGCTTGAAGGCGTTGGCGAAGAATGTGGCAACTCTGGCAGCCGCCCTGTTCTCAAAGCCGTTCCAGAAATGGTCAGCCCCTGCAACAAGCTCGAAATCGTTGGGTGGCGGCATCTCCTCGGCAAGCCTCTGGAGGGCGATAATGCTTACGAATTGGTCAGCGCCGCCGCAAATGACGAGTTTGGGCTTGGTGTACTGCTTCATGGGGGCATAGGTGGATATATCAGGCGATATCAAGGCTAAGGCTTTCACCCTCTCATCTTTGGGGGCGACCTCGAGGGACACAGCTCCGCCGAAGGAGTAGCCGCAAAGTCCAATCCGTTCTTTCTCCACTGTCTCCAGGGAAGACAGATAGGAAATGGCTGCAGCTACATCGTCTCTCTCTCCCACGCCGTTGGCGAACTTCCCCTCGCTCCTGCCCACTCCGCGGAAATTGAATCTCAGGGTGACTATGGATAGCTGCCCCAGTGCCTGGCAGACAGGTAAGACTACATTGTTGTCCATCTCGCCGCCGTAAAGGGGATGGGGATGGCATACCACCACGCCGGGGAAGGGACCATTGCCATCGGGGACGGTGGTGATGCCCTCGAGTGTAAGGTCCATGCAGGGGAATTTCACTCTGGTCTCTTTCATGGCTTATCCTCTTTTTCGAGTTGCTTCTGCTCTCTGGCTCGACCGAACCATCTCTTGAGTCTGCTTTCTATCTCCTTTTCGAAGCCCTGGTCGCTGGGGTGGTAATACTTTTTGCCTTGCAGTGAGTCGGGCAGGTTTTGCTGCTCAACGAAGTGCTCCGGGAAGTTATGCGCGTATTTATAGCCCTTTCCGTAGCCTATGTTTTTCATCAGTCCTGTAACGGGATTGCGCAAATGGAAAGGTACGGGGTCGTTTCTGGTTTTCTCAACATCCTGCTGGACATTTGAGTATGCAGTATACAGGGAATTGCTCTTGGGGGCGGTGGCAAGATATACCACGGCTTGAGCTAATGCCAGGTTGCCTTCGGGCATGCCAATGAAGTGAACCGCCTGCTGGGCTGAGGTGGCGACGACCAGCGCCTGAGGGTCAGCCATGCCCACGTCTTCTGAGGCGAACCTTATCAGGCGTCTTGCTATATACAGGGGGTCTTCTCCAGCCTCGAGCATACGCCCCAGCCAGTAAAGGGCGGCATCTGGGTCAGAGCCGCGGAGCGACTTATGCAGGGCTGAGATAATATTGTAGTGCTCCTCACCGGCTTTATCGTAGAGCAGGGCGCGGTGCTGAATGGCGTCCTCGACGGCGCTTAACTCTATGTGGCGCTTGCCGTCCTCTGAAGGGGCAATAGTGGAGGCAGCAAGCTCCAGGGCGTTGAGCGCAACCCTGGCATCTCCATTTGACATAACTAACAAGAAATCGAAGGCATCTTTATCCAGTTCCACTTTCATCTTGCCGATACCGCGCTCCTCGTCCTCGATGGCGCGCTGTACCAGAAGCTTTACCTGTTCCTCGGTGAGCGCGTTCAGGGTGAACACGCGGGAGCGGGAGAGCAGGGGAGAGATGACCTCGAAGGACGGGTTTTCGGTGGTGGCGCCGATGAGTGTGACGGTGCCGTTCTCCACATAGGGAAGTATGGCGTCCTGCTGAGCTTTGTTGAAGCGGTGTATCTCGTCGATGAAAAGGATGGTTCTCTGCTGGTAAAGTGCGTGGCGCTCCCTAGCCTCATCGACGATGCGGCGCAGGTCGGCGACTCCGGAGGCGACGGCGGATATAGGACTGAAGTGGGACTTGGTGACGGAGGCGATGATATTGGCGAGGGTGGTCTTGCCGCTGCCCGGCGGACCCCAGAGGATGATAGAAGGAAGCTGGTCAGCCTCAATGCTTTTCCTGAGCACCCGCCCTTCGCCCACGATGTGCTCCTGCCCCACGAACTCGCCGAAGTTAGCGGGTCTCATGCGTGCAGCAAGAGGAGCTTCGCGCTGCAACTGCTTCTCGCCAGCTTGGCTGAATAGGTCTAAGCCGCCTTCTTTTTTAGAGTGTTTCACTTCAATTGCCTTTACCAGTCAGCCTAGAACATCTCATCCAATTTATCATAAGTGCGTTCCGAACGCCTTGCTACTTTGCCCACGATTACTAATTTGTCCTTATCGAAAACAGCGTAGATAATGCGCCAGTCGCCAACTCTAATTCTATGGATATTGCGCCTTATCTTTTTGCTTCCTCTGGGTCTGGGATTTTCCCCAAGGCTGCGAATGGCTGGTACTATTCGCTCAAGTTCTTTATCGCTGAGCTTATCCAGTTCACGCTGAGTTGGTTTCGTTACCTCAAGCCGGTACACGCGCTTTCCTCTGGCGCAGGTACTCTTCGAATTCTACTGCTGAGCCCGGGTCAGCGTGGTAGCGGGCAAGCTCTTCCTCCATATCCCTAATATCCTCGATATCCTCACCGTACACAGCATCGATAGCCCGACGAATTAACTCAGCGATGGAGACCTTATGCTCGAAAGCCAATTGTCTGAGTCCCTCGTGGGTTTCTTCCGGAAGATAAATCATGGTCTTCTTCATCTCTTTCTCCCATCAATTCCTTCAGTCACAATTATAACATATATATACTACTATGTCACTATACCAAAGGGCAGTCACGGCTCTTTTTCAGCCCCCTAATCCCCCAGTCTTGAGGGATTCTAAAAATTGGGGGACACCCCCAACCCCCCTGCAGAGGGGCAAAGCCCCTCTGCACACCCCTTTGCTGAACGGACTAGAAAATAAAGCCAGAATAGCAGCTTCAATCGACCCCAGTTTGGGGGCGAAGCAGCTATTCGCCCCTACTGCCAGCGCTCTATCTATGTGTGGTCAGACACGTTGGTCTGCCTCTACTTGTACCTCTTGACCTCGAATTTGTAGAGCTTTATGGGTTCGTCGAGGTAGATGCCTGCTTTCTGGCGGCAGATGTCGATTTGCTGCTCCACCGAATCTACACCATCGAGGTCGGGGAGAAGCAAGCCGCGCCGTCCACCGCTCTCCACGATGACGCCATATTTCCTGGGGTCTAGCTCGCTCGTGTTCTTCACAGGCACTGGTTTGGTGAGAACATCTACGCTGTAGTTTAGTTGGGGAAGCTCTGAAGCAATCACAGGTGGGAAGCGGGGGTCTTTGGTCGCCGAGCTTATGGCATTGACGATTATTTCCTGGGCGACGTTGGAGGTAACTGGCTCGAATGTCCCGATACAACCTCTTAAGGAGTCGTGCATCTTTATGCAAACGAAAACCCCCGTTCTTTCTTTCATTTCTGGTGGCAGCTCGGCAGGTAGCTGGGGGGTCTTCCTATCTCTGACATAGCTCTCCACGGTATCTTTAGCCAGCTTAGCCAGGGGATGCATCTTTTCGGCTTTCATGGGTTCTCTCCCTTCACCTCATCAGGATTACACCTGCATAACCCACCACGCTGGAATAGTCGCCGGTTACGTCGCCGCTCGTCTGATACTTCACCAGTTCCGCTCGTTTCGCTCCCAGTTCCTTGGCAGCCGAGATGAGTGTTGCTGCCGGCGCGTAGCCGCACATTGTGATATTCAGCCTCTCAATGCGATTCAATAGCTCGTCCTCGTTCAGTTCGAGTATGGCGTTTATGGCTTGGGTGTCCTTCCTCTTTGCTGATTCCTGTGGCTCGTAGTGGGTCATGTCGCTGCTGGCGAGGATTACTGCTTCTGATTTAGATTCTTTAATCGCTTTCGCTATCGCCTTGCCAATCTCTTTATAAGCGGCTCTGGGGGCGTGGGAGAGCACAATGGGCACTATTTTAAAGTCCTTTTTCAGATATTGCAGAAACGGTATTTGAACTTCGATGGAGTGCTCATGCAGATGCGCCACCTGGTCTTCCTCCAGGTTCTGGGATGCTTCGAGAATCTGCTTAGCCAGCCTGGAGTCTATGTTTACCTCTCCGAGGGGTGTTTTCCAGGCGCCCTCAGTCATGATGCTGAAAGGCTTGCCGTATCCCGTGTGGTTAGGGCCCATTATGATGAAAGTGTCCTTGAGCTTGATTCTGGATATAACGGCGCCTGCTACTGCCCCAGAGTACATGTATCCGGCGTGTGGCGAGACCAGACCGATTGCATCCTCTTTAGCTGCCTTTTTATCTATGAATCCGCTGATTTGTTTCTCCAGTGAGGAAGGTGACCCGGGATAGAATTGCCCCGCCACAATCGGCTCTCTAATCATGGCAGCCCCCTTTTGTAGTTGCCCGATTTATCGGGCAACTTAGCCTGATCAATCAGGCAACTATAGTCGATGCTCTGATGACTTCATCCTGAAATTGAGCTCTGCGCCACAGAAATGGCACCTGGAACCGTCAAGCCCCACTATCTTGGTCTGATAGCCCGTGCGCTCCACTATCAGGCGTTTGCAAGAGTAGCAGACGGTGTTCTCGCCTTTATGACCGTGCAGGTTGCCTACGTAAATAAAGCGCAGCCCTGCTTTCTTGCCTATATCGAGGGCTCGTTCGAGGGTGGATATAGGGGTTGGTGGCAGATTCTGCAATTCGTGCTGAGGGTAGAAGCGGGTGACATGCCAGGGAGTGAGTTCGCCCAGGCGCTCTCGAATCCAGTTGGCGATGCCCTGAAGCTGGGCATCGTCGTCGTTCATGGTGGGTATGATGTTGGTAATTACCTCAACGTGCATTCCCCACTTCTGCTTCGCCCTCTCGGCGACCTCAAGTATGCCGCGCCACTTCGAGATTTTGGCTAGCTCCATGTAGAAGTGGTCTGAGAATCCCTTTACATCTACCCTCCAGGCGTCGAGGTAAGGTCCGATGGCATCCAGTGCCTCAGGCGTGGCATAGCCGTTGGTTACGTATACGGTATACAGTCCTGCCTCTTTAGCCAGCCTGGCTGAGTCCAGCGTGTACTCCAGCCAGATAGCAGGCTCGTTGTAAGTCCAGGAGATACCTTCGCAGTTGTATAGTTTGGCAAGCTCTACGGATTTCTCGGGCATTATCTGCTGGGAGTCGTATTTGTCCTCCCAGGGGGTCTGGCACGATATCTGCCAGTTCTGGCAGTGCTTGCAGTGGAAGTTGCAGCCCCAGCCGCCGAGGGAGAAGACCATGCTCGCGGGGTAGAAGTGAAACAGCGGTTTCTTCTCTATGGGGTCTACGGCTGCTGAGGACACCTCGCCGTAGTTAAGGATGTGGAGGACGCCATCTGTGTTTCTACGCACACGGCATACGCCGGACTTCTGCGGCTTTATCACGCAACGCCACTGGCAGACGTGGCAGCGTACTGCAGAGTCGGCTAGTTTCTCGTAGAGCATTGCCTCGCGTGTCACGGTGTTCATGGAGGGTCACCATTGTGCTGAATCTATTTCATCACCGGGAGCTAACTCTATTTTACACCCCTATTTCAAGCCACTTGCCAAAGCAATCTGGGGGGGCTAGAATTATAGACACCTAAGATAAACTGGGCTAGGGTTGAAGCCTTTCCGGAAGGATGATGAAAAATGGCTAAGAAATCGCGCGATAGAGCTGCAAAGTACTCGGAGCTTAGTAGGGCCAGGCGAAGAAAGAGAAAGCAGCTAAGCAAAGGCGCTCCTGAGGCTAAAGCAACTCTGATAAGCGAGAGCCAACCGAAGGAGCCCCCGGAGATTGTCGCGCCCAAAGAGGCAGCTTCAAAAAAAGTAGCTGCTGCCAGCCCGGCTAAGAGCGCGACCTCCAAGGCAGCGCAGAAGACACAATCCGAGCGGAAGATAGCTATCCCTGGCTTTCAATATGTGAAAGGTGACCTGAAGCGAGTAGGGATACTTGCGGGGGCTATCATAGTCATCCTCATCATACTGGCTGTCGTGCTGGGCTAAGGCTCTTCCTCCTCCTCTTCATCAGGCTCTGTTTTCTCTGAAGTAACGCTTGGCGGAGGCAGAGTCGCCCGCATTTTCTCTCTAGGCTTCCTGCGTTTTGTGGGCAGCTTCAGGATTGCCTCCTTGATTTCAGAGAGCCTCTGCTCCGGTTGCTCCGCTGAGATATCTACTACTACGCCTCTCACGCCGATTCCCCACAGGCTCTCCAGGTCGCCGCTGGACATACTGAGAGGCATTAGAGCCAGCAAATGCTTCCCGGCTACACCGCCCAGGCGCTCGTAAACCATAAGCTGGTGCACAGTGAGGGTAGTGGCTTCGTCGTCGCTGGCAGGGCTGAGGAGCACTGCTTCAACCTGCAAACGGTGTATAGTCCTTGCCAGGCTGTCCGGCAGCGAGGGGTCGAGCTTGAGCACCTTGCCGATTTTATCCTCATTAAGAACGGCTGCCGGGGTTTTGGCTGAGGAGAAGACTGCGAAGTCGCAACCAGCTTCGATGAGCCTTTCTAAGACTTTCGAGGTTAGTGTTTCTGCGGATACGCCCCAGGGGATATCGAATTTGGCCTGGCTGATTTTGGACAGAGCCTTACTCTCCTTATCCAGGCTTTCCAGGGTCAGCAGCAAAGCATCTGCGCCTGCCTTTTCTGCGATGGCTGGCAACTGATTGTTTCCCGCAGGTATGCTGGCGATGACCAGCATGGGGGTGAGCTTTGTCCTTGCCACAGCAGCCCCGAAACCCAGAGGCTGAATGCTTCCTTCAGAGATACGCTCTAGCTTATCCAGAAGCTTGCTCATTGTCCCTCCTGTAAAACTGAACCGTAGTGGTGCTAGCGGATAGCATAACGTTCTCCTTTGTCTGGTGTCAAGAATAGTTGGGTGGGAATAACTTTTGAGGAGCCTAAACGTGAAGCCCAGACGCCTCGAGAGAGGCGTCTGGGCTTCTATCTAAAGTTGCCTATTCAGTTGTTACCCCGGAGGCGGGGGAGGAGGTGGTGGTGGCGGCAGCAGTGCTGGTGCTGGGCCAGGAACAGGTGCCAAACCTCCATCTGGTGGTGGAGGTAGCGCCCCGCCATCGGGAGGCGGCTGCACTCCACTGGCTACGCTGCTTGTTGCGAGGTATTTAAAGGGTAGTTTGGTTGAGTACGATTTTACCAGTTACGATTTCCTGGAAAGATGTGAACCGATGGGCTATTCACAGAAGCGCTGCTATGGCTTATGCTTGGCTACAAGAAATATATCTTGATTTCCTGTGAATGCGCTTTCACTTTTAAGTGCATGGTTGATTTGAAGGAGGAGTTGTAATGGCGGATAGCAACCCTGTAGTAGTAGCAAGCAAGGATACAGCGAAAAGCGTCAAAGGCGATAAAGACGAAAGTCTGATGGATATCTTTACTACCGAGGAACTCAAGGATAGCCACATCAGCACGCTGTCCAAGGATTTGGGCGAGGTGAGTATCTATTCGCTGCTGGAGCAAAGCAGACAGGTTTCCCAGGAGATTAAGCTACGCTAGGGCTTCTAAGCGCCGCTTGCGAAAGCGTGTGGACTCTGTTGCCGGGAGGGGAACAATGAACGAGGAACATCAAGCTCTGATAACGTTGCTGCCTTATGATGTAGTTATCACGTTTTCCGCATTGAGCGTTTTCGTGTTAGCCTCTGTCTCTTTTGCTCGGAGGCTTTCCAGCAGGGCTCGCAGAATGCTGGTTGTCCCGCTCCTGCGGGACAGGCATCCTAATCGGTGAAGAAGGATATGCCGAGAATGCCAGGACCTGCATGCACCCCCATGGCGGGGGTGAACTCCGTGAGATAAAGCTCAGCGCACTTAAATCTCTTCGCAATCTCTGCCTTTAGCGTCTCCCCATACTCAAGTTCATCTGCGTGATGCGCTATTACGTGAACCGTGCGATTCCCCACCCTTTCCGCCATGAGCTTCAGCATGAGGTTTACAGCTTTGGTTTTTGTCCTGGGGCGCGCTACAGGCATCGTTTCTCCTACTGCCGGGATGTGCTCGAGGACAGGCTTCATATCCAACAGCGACCCAGCCCAGGCTGCCGCCCTGGCGACGCGACCGGTTCTGGCAAGAAAGTAAAGCGTGTCCACCATTGCCAGAAGACACACCTTGCCCATCGTAACACGAGCAACGTTGCCTACCTGTGTCAAATCTGCTCCCCTGTCGGCAGCCCGGGCAGCCTCGAGGGCGATGAACCCCAGTGCTCCGGCTACAGCGCGGCTGTCTAAAACCTCGATGTTGGTCTTGGGCAGCACCTCTTTAGCCTGCTCTTTGGCTACCCTTGCGGCTTCGACGGTCTTACTTTGTACACCTGTGAGCGTAATGCAAAGCACGCTCTCCGCTATCTGGCTTGCCTCACGGTAGGCATCGAGGAAGTCACCCGCTGATGCGGTTGAGGTGCCGGGCAGGTCTTTCCGCCTGCGCATAATCTTATAAACTTCGCTGGCGCTTATGTCTATTCCATCGCGGAGGCTTTTGCCTTTGTAGACGATATAGATGGGGACGAGGCGGATGTCGTATTTCTCCACCAACTCCGGAGGCAAACAACATGTGCTATCAGTGATAACGGCGACTTTTGTCACTGCTGCACCTCCTTAAAATTTATAGCCAGCGGTCGGACTTGAACCGACGACCGGCGGTTTACGAAGTAGAAATTCAATCGTGAAACATCCCGCTAGTATCGAGTCTCAGAAATACCTTGAATAAGTCATTGGGATCGGAGAGGGCAAGTCACGGGTAGCACACATCGGGATTCAGGCCATCAATCGCTCAGCACTTATTCAATCTATTTCTAAAACGGGACACTAGCCCAAGCCACAACATGTAGTGTTAAACTAACTAGTAAACACAACATATTATAGCTAGCGCCCCTCAAGTTCTTCCTGGATTTCTTCGGATTAGGGTGTCAACCTCCTGACCAATTGCGAGGATATTGTAAAGGAAATTGCGGAAAAATCAAAGGGCTTTTATCTAGCAAAGAAACGAGCGGGGCGATTATAGTGTGTCATAGTCAGAAACAGAGAGAACCGACATGGAGGTTCGAATTTCGCACAGAGGCTCGAACCTAAAATGCGAGCCGGGCTGTTCAATCGTACAAGTTCTGGAGGCAGCGTTTGCCTTATACCGTGCGAATCCGCTTAGATTGAGGAGCCGTAAGAAATAAAGTTGAATGTCAAGCCAGAGGCGCTCAGCCAATGCCCCCCATTCGAATAGCATCGGATATCAAGACCAAGGTAATTTGTCATTTCCATTAAACCATCCAAGACTATGTATGTTCGTAACCGATTGCACGGTATCCACGGAGACGTTTTTGAAACATCCGTAGCAGCATTGGGTCGTTACGATCGACGTAATCGTATATC
>Ga0315274_10006244_pt1 | contig 17369 bp, 10 predicted proteins | sample YL17G02_20_MG_FD_203700 | JGI IMG/M metagenome (GOLD analysis project Ga0315274, IMG submission 203700) | Sediment microbial communities from Yellowstone Lake, YNP, Wyoming, USA - YL17G02_20 | ecosystem: Environmental > Aquatic > Freshwater > Lake > Sediment | place: USA: Wyoming | collected...
GTGGAGGATGTGGGCCGAGGTCGCCGCTTCGTCGCGGGCGTCACGCGTGATACACGGCCCCTTCATACTCTATCCGTAATGGTCCGGCCATGCCCAGGGCCTATCACAGAGAATGTGTGATTGCAAGATCTGATCCCATTCGACACATCAGCAAATCGCGATTACCCCCATATCGTCTTCTTAGCTGGCGGCTCGGATCTGTCTGTTCTCATTCCCGGTTGCACTTGGGAACGAGGGGGACCTCTTGAATTGGAGCCTGACGCTCGGAGTCAGAGGCAGTACGACGGCTATGCCTTGGCGTCCTTTTCCAGCTTCTCCTGAAGGGCTTTATCGATGCTTGCCAGCCGCGCTTCCACCTGAACGCGATGGATCTTCGACTCGCGATCTCTCAGAATGAATACGCGGATAACAAGCCCGATAGTATAGATCAGGGCGACGGTATAGAATACCATAACTAGTACTGACACATACCCCTCGATCCAACGCGGGAACATGTCGCGGAAATACTGCGAAGCATAGCCAACCAGATAGCAGAGCGCGAGCATCCCCCATGCCGTCAAGGCGATCCATTTTGTGTGCCGGACCCGGGCTTTATCGCGTTCAAGAAGTCTATCCAGCATCATCCTGTCATCCGATGACAGGCCCCCGTGTGGTATTCCATTTTCCCGCAAAAGGGCATCTCGCAGATTGTTCTCAGTCGTCATGGGGGTGCTCCTCCAGAATTCGCCGAACGGCGCATTTTGCATAGTGAATCCGTGAGCGAACAGTGCCCACGTCACATTGCATCACCGATGCAATGTCTTTGTACGACAGGCTCTCCATGAACCGCAGCGCCAACACCTCGCGATGTTCGGTGCTCAGCTTCTCCATCGCCGCATGCAGACGCGCCGCGTTGGCCGCGGTAAACAGTGTTTCGTTCTCCGGTTCTCCGGCTTCCGAAGCTGAGAGTTGAATCGAGTCTTCGACGGCCTGCCACTTCCGGTCGCGCCGGTGTTGCTGAAACACCTCATTGCGTGCAATGCGGTAGAGCCACACCCTGAACGCCTCGGGACTCCGCAAGCGTTTTACCTCCTTTAACGCCTTCAGCCAGATCTCCTGGAGCAGGTCATCGGCCGTTTCCGGGGTGTTGGTGATTCGGCGGACATAGTATTTCAGCGGCCCGTGGCAGCGGCGGTAAATCTCACCGAACGCCTCCAGGTCGCCAGCCTGCCATTGCAGCACAAGAACGAAATCGTGGGTCTCCCCTTCCTGGTTCATCCACATTCTCCGATGTAGAGATGAAAATCGGGATGAAAGGTTCATCGGGAAAGAGAGGGGATCGCTCGTGTGTATTCAGCCACAGATGGACACTGATACGCACAGATGCACATGCACAACCGCGCCACTATCTCCCATCGGTGTGCATCCGTGACCATCTGTTATTTCACTCCTGGCCATTGAGTCTATAGTGGGCTATGGGGTCAGGTCTTGCAATCGCGCATCTTCCTTTTCTCTCGCCATTGAAGACTTCACGAATCTCATGGACAGGCTCCCCGTTCAGTTCAACGATTCCGGAGTTCTCCGATCTCGGAATCCCGCGGGTACACGATGTAATTTACACTGTGGGACTTGTCAGACACAATGTCGATGTTGCGAATCAGTGCCGGAAAATGGCATTCTCTACGGATGTATTGGCTGCGGAGAGGACTTTGACTCTGCGGCGGCTTGCCGGGAATCAGTGGGAGAGTAAGGAAGACAGCATGGCATCGGTTTCGGAATTTCGCACGGGCATGGCCATCCGGCATAACAATGACATCTGGATCGTGACGGAGTTCCAGCACGTCACTCCGGGAAACTGGCGCGCGATGCTTCGGACAAAACTCAAGAACGTGAAGACAGGCCGCGTCATGGAGGTCACGTTCCGAATGACGGACAAGATCGAAGAGGTCCGTCTTATCGAGAAAAAGATGCAGTACCTCTATGCGGACGAACATCTGCATTTCATGGACACGGAAACGTACGACCAGACGTACATCGCCCCGGAGATGCTCGGCGGCAGCCGCGAGTTCCTCAAGGAAGGCGATATGGTCTCGATCTTCTTCCTGGAGGGCGCGCCGATGCTCGCGGAGATGCCGAACTTTGTCGAACTCGAGATCGCGGAGGCCGAGCCGGCGGTCCGCGGCGATTCGGCTACCAATATCATGAAGTACGCCGTCGTGCAGACCGGCGCCAAGGTCCAAGTCCCTCTGTTCATCAAGGTAGGCGACGTCATCAAGATCGACACCCGCACCGGCCGCTATATCGAGCGCGTCGCGACCGGCTGATCCGGCCCAACCCGGAAACGCGACCTACCACGATTCCGCGAATGCTTATCCGCTCGGGGTGGTTACGGTGTCGGGGGCCAACGGTCAGCCAATAGTTCAGACGCAGAACGTCATCCCGGTGTCGTGGGAAATGAGCTGCTATCTCTGCCATAACACCCCAGGCATTACAACGGCCTCGGACATTCTCCAGGCCCATGACCGTCTGCACGGTATACAGCTCGTCTCGCACAAACCCGTCGCCTGCGGCTCCTGCCACGCCTGACGACCCATTCCCCCACAGTCTGTCAGGTGACGACAAGTAACACGGCCCAGATTGCTGTAGTGATTCCTTTGGCGTAGCCACATTGGCTGCGCCAAAGGTCGTTTTCGGACTCTTCGTTTTGCCCATATCTCTTAGCGAACGTGCGATTCAGATTTGAACGTCGCTCCGACGCTCTGTATAGTACGTTCCCGTCGTTTTCCACGGCCAAAGGCTGGCGCAAGGCCGTTCTTTCCAACGGATTGCCCGGAGTTCCCAGCGCAATATCCGGAGAAGCGACGCCGAAAGAGTAATTGATTACACAAACGAAGGAGAAGGCGAATCATGGCTAAGAAGAACGTTTATTTCTTTGGTGCAGGGAAAGCGGAAGGCAAGGCCGAGATGAAGAATCTGCTCGGCGGGAAGGGCGCCAACCTTGCGGAGATGTGCAATCTCGGAATCCCGGTGCCGGCGGGCTTCACGATCACGACCGAGATGTGTACCGTTTACTACGAAAACAAAAGGAAATTGCCCGCGGAATTGACCAAAGAAGTAAACGCGGCCATGGCGAAGGTCGAGAAGATCATGGGCAAGAAGTTCGGCGACCCCGCTAGTCCGTTGCTGATCTCGGTGCGTTCCGGAGCGCGCCGGTCGATGCCGGGCATGATGGACACGGTGCTCAATGTCGGCCTCACGACGAAGACGATCCCGGGTCTCGTCGCAAAGACGAAGAATGAGCGTTTCGTCTACGACGCGTACCGCCGGTTGATCATGATGTACGCGGACGTGGTGATGGAGAAGGCCGCGGGAATCGAGCTGGCCGAGGGCATGGGCGCACGGCTTCAGATGGAACACGCGATGGACCGCGTGAAGAAGGCCAAAGGCTGCGTGTCCGATACGGACCTCACGGCTGACGACCTGAAGACGCTCTGCGACGAGTTCAAAGCTATCGTAAAGAAGTCTCTGGGCCAGCCGTTCCCCGATGACGCGCAAGCGCAACTCTGGGGCGGGATCAAGGCCGTGTTTCAGTCCTGGAACGGCAAGCGAGCCAGGGAATATCGCCGCATCGAGCGTATCCCGGAAGAGTGGGGAACCGCCGTCAACGTTCAAGCGATGGTATTCGGCAACACGGGCGAGAACTCCGCAACGGGCGTCGCGTTTACGCGCGATCCGGCTACGGGCGACAACAAGTTCTACGGCGAATGGCTTGTCAACGCACAGGGCGAAGACGTGGTCGCGGGCACCCGGACGCCGAGTCCGCTGAACAGGGCCACGAAAACCGAACACAGCGCTCACCTGAAAGCATTGGACGAGGCGAGCCCGAAACTCTACAAACAGCTCGATGACATCCGAAAGAGACTCGAGAAGCATTACAAAGACATGCTCGATATCGAGTTCACAATTGAAGAAGGCGTCCTGTGGATGCTTCAGTGCCGCGTCGGCAAACGGACAGGCACGGCGGCTATCCGGATGGCGGTCGACATGTGCGATGAGAAGCTCATTGACCGCAAGACGGCCATCATGCGCGTGGCGCCCGAACAGTTGGAGGAACTCTTGCACCCGATGCTTGATCCGGCGGCCGAGAAGACCGCTAAGGTTATCGCGAAGGGTCTGCCGGCGGGTCCGGGCGGCGGCGTTGGCCAGGTCGTGCTTACGTCCGATGACGCGGCCGAGTGGGCCAAGCAAGGCAAGAAGGTGATCCTGGTCCGGAATGAGACTTCCCCGGAAGACGTTCACGGGATGCACGTGGCCGAGGCCATTCTCACGGCAAAGGGCGGCATGACCTCGCACGCGGCGCTGGTGGCGCGTGGTTGGGGCAAGTGCTGTATCGTCGGATGCGGGGCGCTGAACATTGACGTCGCCGCCAAGACCGTCATGGTCGGCGACCTTGTGATCAAGGAGGGCGCCTGGCTGTCAATGAACGGCACGCGCGGCGTCGTGTACGCCGGACAGGTTCCCGTGGCGCCTGCGGAACCCGAAAAGAACAAGTGGTACAAGAAACTCATGACGTGGGTCGATGCCACCCGCCAGATCAAGGTCCGCACGAACGCGGACCGTCCCGTCGATGCGGCGCAGGCAATCGTATTCGGCGCGGAGGGCATTGGGCTCACCCGTACCGAGCACATGTTCTTCGAACCGGAACGCATCGTCCATATGCGCGAGATGATCCTCGCCGAAAACGAACAGGCGCGCCGCGCGGCGGTCATGAAACTCTTACCGTATCAAAAGGCCGACTTCCTCGGCATTCTGAAGGCGATGGCGGGCAAACCGGTCACGATCCGCTTGCTTGACCCGCCATTGCATGAATTCGTGACATTGCATGATGCGCAGATAATGGAACTCTCCGATGAAATCAATGTCCCTGCGTCCAAGATCCGCGCGCGCATCGCGCAACTGCACGAACTCAACCCGATGCTCGGCCATCGAGGGTGCCGTCTGGGCATCGCCTACCCCGAGATCACTGAGATGCAGGCCACGGCTATCCTCGAAGCCGCCGCTGAGCTCACTAAACAGCGCGTGAAGGTGTTGCCGGAGATCATGATCCCCCTTGTCGGGCATCCGAACGAGTTCGCGAACCAGGAGGCAATCGTCCGGCGTGTGGCCGATGAAGTCAAGAAGAAATTCAAGGTGAAGCTCAACTACATGGTCGGCACGATGATCGAGATCCCGCGTGCCGCGCTTGCGGCGGACAAGATCGCGGAGCGTGCGGAGTTTTTCAGCTTCGGCACGAACGATCTCACGCAAATGGGCTTCGGATTCTCACGCGACGACATCGGCGGCTTTCTGCCATACTATCTTGCCAAGAAGATCCTTCCCGAGGATCCGTTCCAGACGCTGGACCAGGACGGCATAGGCCAATTGGTCGCCATGGGCGTCGAGCGCGGGCGCAAGACGCGCCCGGACCTTAAGTGCGGCATCTGCGGTGAGCACGGCGGCGACCCAAACTCCGTCAAGTTCTGCCACAGGGTTGGTCTGGACTACGTGAGTTGCAGTCCGTTCCGGGTACCCATCGCGCGTCTGGCCGCTGCACAGGCCGCCATAGAGACGCCGCGCAAGGCGGGAAAGAAGGCGGCACAGAAGAAGTGATTGAGATCGAAAGGCGGGGAAGGCGGCTTCTCCGCCGTTGCAGCGCCCCTTTGCGCTCGCCAACAATAGAGAAGCCTGACCGCACGTCTGTGCACGTGCTTCCAGGCGTCCATTACTCGATATTATGCGATAAGGCGCCGTCGAGCGAATACGCCCAGCAGTCCAAGGCCGAGCAGCACTAATGTCGACGGCTCGGGGACACCCGGCGTTAACCCAACTTCCATCACGTCATTGCCGCATACGTAGGTCCAGTGAGCCGCCACGCCATTATCAAGAACAGACGCGTACTCCGACTCCGAGAGACTCAACGCAAGCTCGATAATCCAGTGCTGGCCGCTCATGTCGTTCGGGCTGTACGCGAACCCCGCCGCCGGGCCCTCGTCGTTCGCCACGGCATAATCAACTTGGTAAGGGCCTTCGTCTGTAAAAAGGAACAACGGGTCGATGTACCACAGACCGGCGCCCGTCCACTCATGCCCGGCATTCGCGCCCATGGTCCCGACGGCCGCATCCCATGTGCCGTCGCCGCCGAAATCGAAGAACACATCGCCCGGCAACACAAAGCCGTCCACGATGAACGGCCCCAGACCGGTTGCAATGCTCAAATACAGTGTATGGTCTTCGAGATGGACGAGCATGGCCTCAATATCGGCCACCTGACCGCCGTAACCGGGGCCGACATATCCACCGGAAATGTCGCCAACGACCCAGTCTTCCGACGTCCAAGCAACATTACTCAACCCATGAGGCGTCCAATCGTTGTAGTCTTGCTGGGTGGGCGCCGCAACACCCCAGTCGCTCAAGTTTCCATCGACCGTCAACCCGAAAGCGCTCAGCGATGCGCCTAGAACAAGCGCGGCTGCCAGTGCGAACTTGTCATGTAGTCTCAACATTTTTCACGCTTTCTTGAAGTTTCCCAGATTCTCAACTCAACGCACGTTGACCTACAATGCGACGGGTTGGAGGCACAAAACCAGCAAACAATACGCAAGAAATGTTCCGTCTTCTTCTTTTGGAACTAGTGATAAGAACGATTAAATATGCGGCCATATTGCGGAGGTTTACGTGGTGTCGTGTTGCCAAGTTCCATTTTGTCGAAAGTGTTATTCACCCGTGACAACTTATCAATCGAATCCGATCATACCCCGAACAGCGCTATATGAGTATGTTGCTTTGGGCAAAGCGGCAACGCCGAACAGAGCGCCTTGAATCTGGATGCGGCGCGGTCACTCTCGGCGAGAGCCACAAACTGCTATGATGCTCCAACATGTCACTGCAAGAAAATCTGCTCTGTCCTCTGTGAGCGCGATGACATTGCAGAGCTTTTTTGAGACACCCCGTCCGTCTGCTATAATCCCGTCCCACGGGTACGTCGGCGCACGGTCCGCCCAAGCGGGCACACGAGATACCTCTAGCATCAGCCACCCCAGGGAAGTTGCATGAACGTAGAGAAACTGTATGTTTCGCGCGAGGGGCTTGAGAAGCTCAAGGCCGGCCTCGCTCGATGCAATGCGGAACGGGTCCGTATCGCGGCCGCGATTGAGCAGGCGCGCGGCTATGGCGACCTGAGCGAGAACGCGGATTACCACGCTGCCAAAGAGGCGCAGGCGCTGCTGCACGCGCGCATTCGCGACCTCGAGCACAAAATCACGGGCGCGGTCATTGTGGACGAGCAGAGCATTGATGCGACGAAGGCGTATCTCGGCTCAACGGTTCGCGTGATGAACAAGAAAACGAATGAGGAAACCACGTACTCGTTGGTTAGCCCGCTCGAGATGGACATGGCCCACGGCAAGATCTCGCTCCAATCTCCCGTGGGCAAGGCATTGTTGGGACGTTCAGTGGGCGAGACTGTAGTGGCCAAGGTGCCTGCGGGCGACCTGGTGCTCGAGATCATCGAGATCTCCCGCTAGGAATTGAAGAGCTGGGTTCTCTCGTGCTCGTGCTCGTAATCGTAATTGAAGACCTGTGGAACATGAATCGTACGCTAGAGTCAATTGAATAACGATCAGTGGTTTGTGGGTCGAATCACTGGCCTTTGTGCCGATTACGATTACGAGTTTTCATGAAGCGTTACTTCTCCCGGAGATGATGAAAGTGTTCGTTGTACACTCTTTAGGGTGCGGGTCAGCAGCGAGCTCCCGGCTAAAGCCGGTACAACGAACGTTCGCATTTTCGGAGTAGCACGAGCACGACGCACGGGAAGTGCGCAGTAACCGGATGAGGCAGAAAAGTGGTGGAGTACCATGCCGAAGAGGACGGATATCCGCAAGATCATGTTGATTGGCTCGGGGCCGATTGTGATCGGCCAGGCCTGCGAGTTCGACTACTCGGGGACGCAGGCATGCAAGGCCCTGCGCGAAGAGGGGTACGAGGTCGTCCTGGTCAACAGCAATCCTGCGACGATCATGACCGATCCCGAGATGGCCGACCGCACCTATATCGAGCCCCTTACGGTGGACGTGTGCGAGCAGATCATCGAGCGTGAACGCCCCGATGCGCTCTTGCCGACGGTCGGCGGACAAACGGGCCTTAATCTCTCAGTGGCGCTTGCCGAAGCGGGCATTCTGGAAAGATACAATTGCGAGCTCATCGGCGCAAAGCTTCACGCAATCAAGAAGGCTGAGGACCGCGGCCTCTTCCGCGACGCGATGATCCGCATCGGGTTGGATGTGCCTCGGAGCAAGGTCGTGCATTCGCTCGAGGAGGCGAAGGCATTCGGGGCCGAGTTGAACTACAACGCGATCATACGTCCCGCGTTTACTTTGGGTGGCACGGGCGCGGGCGTTTCCTTTAACCGGGAGGAATTCGATGAGGTGGTCGAGTGGGGATTGACCGCCAGCCCGATCACCGAGGTGCTGATCGAGGAATCCGTGATCGGTTGGAAGGAGTTCGAGCTCGAGGTCATGCGCGACATGAACGACAACGTCGTCATCATCTGCTCGATCGAGAACTTCGACCCGATGGGCGTACATACCGGCGATAGCATCACTGTTGCGCCCGCGCAGACTTTGACGGACAAGGAATATCAGATCATGCGCGACGCCGCGATCGCGATTATCCGCGAGATCGGCGTGGACACGGGCGGCTCAAATATTCAGTTTGCGAATCACCCGGACACGGGCCGCATGGTCGTCATCGAGATGAATCCGCGCGTGTCCCGAAGTTCGGCGCTGGCCTCGAAGGCCACAGGGTTTCCCATCGCGAAGATCGCGGCGAAACTCGCGGTCGGTTACAGTCTTGACGAGATTCCGAACGACATCACCCGCGAGACGCCGGCCTCGTTCGAGCCGACCATTGACTACGTGGTGACCAAGATCCCACGCTGGGCCTTCGAGAAATTTCCCGGCGCTGACAGCAACTTGACCGTCCAGATGAAGAGCGTAGGCGAGACGATGAGCATCGGACGGACATTTAAGGAGTCGCTACAGAAGGGTATCCGCGGCCTCGAGATCGGACGCTTCGGACTCGGCGCGGACGGCAAGGACAAGCCCCTAACCGGCAACCCCTTCTCCGTCGAGGAGAAGGAGGCGCTGATACGCGCCATCCGTACGCCACGCCCCGAACGCCTTCTGCAAATCGCTCAGGCGTTTCGCGCTGGCGCCGCCGTGAACGAGATCTACGAGGCCACGCGCATCGATCCGTGGTTCCTCGACAACATCCGCGCCATCATTGAAGAAGAGACGGCGCTGCGTTTCGCGATTCCTGACGACGGAGAGACGCTCCGCCGGGCCAAGCAGTATGGTTTCTCCGACCATCAGCTCGGACAGATCTGGAGCATGAGTCCGCTGGACGTGCGTGCGCTGCGCAAGAAACACGGCGTCATCCCGACGTATCGCCTTGTGGATACCTGTGCGTCGGAGTTCGAGGCATATACGCCGTATTACTACTCGACGTACGGGGACGAGGACGAAGTCCGCCCCACGACGAAAGAAAAGATGATGATCCTCGGCGGCGGGCCGAACCGGATCGGGCAAGGCATCGAGTTCGATTATTGCTGCTGTCACGCCGTGTTCGCCCTCGAGGAGGACGGCTATGAGACCATCATGGTCAACAGCAATCCGGAGACGGTCTCGACGGACTACGACACGTCCGACCGGCTGTACTTCGAGCCGGTCACCTTCGAGGACGTGCTCAACATCGTCGAGCGCGAGAAACCGAAGGGCGTGATCGTGCAGTTCGGCGGCCAGACGCCGCTGAATCTCGCCCAGACACTGATGAAGGCGGGCGTTCCCATCATCGGCACCTCGCCGGACAGCATCGCGCGGGCCGAGGATCGCAAGCTGTTCCGCGAACTGGTCGAGAAACTCCACCTGCTTCAGCCCGCGAACGACACCGCGACCTGCGTCGAGGAGGCGCGGGCGGTGGCCGAGCGAATCGGGTATCCGGTGGTGGTGCGCCCGTCGTTCGTGCTGGGCGGGCGCGCCATGGAGATCGTTTATGATCAGGACACGCTGGATCAGTACATGGCAAGGGCCGTGGATGCTTCCCCTGAGCATCCGGTGCTCATCGACAAGTTCATCGAAGCCGCGATGGAGATTGACGTCGATGCATTGGCCGACGGCCGCGACGTGGTCGTCGCCGGCATCATGCAGCACATCGAGGAAGCGGGGATACACTCCGGCGACAGCGCATGCATCCTTCCGCCCTACGACTTGGACGACAAGATCATCGGGCGCATCAAGGAACAGACCCGCGCCTTGGCGCGCGAGTTGAACGTCGTGGGTCTCATGAACATTCAGTACGCGGTGCGTGATGAGGACATCTACCTGCTCGAGGTCAACCCGCGGGCGTCGCGCACGGTGCCGTTCGTGAGCAAGGCCACGGGGCTGCCGCTGGCGAAGATCGCTGCACGCGTGATGGCAGGCAAGACGTTGCGCGAACTTGGCGTCACTCAGGATCCCGTGCCGAACTACATTTCCGCGAAGGAAGTAGTGTTGCCTTTCATCAAGTTTCCCGGCGTGGACATTCTCCTCGGTCCCGAGATGCGCAGCACGGGCGAGGTCATGGGCATTGACCGGAGCATGGGTCTCGCGTTCGCCAAGAGCCAGATTGCAGCGGGAAACAGCATTCCCATGGACGGCACGGTATTCCTCAGTCTAAACGACCGTGACAAGGCAACCGCGGGGGATCTGGGCCATCATCTTATCGAGCTTGGCTTTAGGATCATCGCCACGAAGGGTACCGCCGCTGCGTTGCGAAACAGCGGAATCGCGGTCGAGAGTGTGTTCAAAGTCGGCGAAGGCCGGCCCAATATCGTGGATCGCATGATCAACGGCGACGTGGACTGGATTATCAACACCCCATTCGGAAGCGAATCGAAACTCGACGAACGCGCCATTCGCCGCACCGCGATCGAACACGGCCTCCCGATCATGACGACCGTCGCGGCGGCGCGCGCAGGCATCCAGGGCCTGTGGGCCTTGCGCAACGAGTCGATGCGCGTGCTCTCGCTTCAAGAGTACCATGCCGGACTGAAATCCTGATTGTCGTGCTCATGCTCGTGCTCGTAATCGATCTTGAAAGACACCCGATAGCACATCCGTTGATCGCAACGATCACGACGACAGTTGCAGTGTGAGGAGGCTTTTGCAGACCATGACCTTCCGCGAACTGAACCTTCGTATCTTCCGCCGGGAACCGGCTAACCAAGTCCTTTGGCAGCCGCGGATCGAGCATTGGTACAACGTAAACAAGAGCCAGGGAACCCTCCCCGACCGCTATGCCGGGATGTCGCTTCTCGAGGTATTCGATGACCTCGGTTGTTCTGTCCGTCCGTACTGGGCCTTCAACCCGGCGCAACGCTATGAGGACTCGGAGAGCGTGTCGTATGAGGAGACCGTCGAAGGGCCGATGAGCACGGTGACGACGCACACGCCGGTCGGCAAGCTCGTGACCGTCTCCGAGCGCACGACCATCGCGCACCACACAAATAAGTACCCCGTTGAAACGCCTGACGACATGCGTGTGATGGAATGGATTCTCGAACACCGCCGCATATCGTTTGATATCGAGACTTACAACAACGCATGCCGGACGATCGGCGACCGCGCCGCCCCGTGCATTTTCATCCCGCGAATCAACATCATGCGTATCATGATCGAGTACATGGGATTCGAGAATGGGACCACGGCGTTGTATCTCCAGCCGAAAGAAATGGAGCATTTCATCGCCACGATCAACGAGGCCGACGACGCAATGTTGCGGATGGTGGCGGAGTCGCCGATCGAGATCATCAATTTCGGCGACAATGTTCATCAGGCGCTGTGCGCGCCGCCCATCTTTCTGAAACACGTCATGCCGGAATACGTCCGCCGGAACGAAATCCTGCACCGCGCCGGAAAAAAGACATATCCGCACTGGGACGGAGATTGCGGGCAATTGCTTCCCTACGCACAGGACTGCGGGTTTGACGGAATCGAAGCCATCACGCCCGTTCCGCAGGGAGACGTTACGCTCGAACAAGTCCGTGATGCATTGGGGGATCTCATTCTGCTCGATGGGATCCCGTGCACCGATTTCCTGCCTACGGAGCCGATCCAGAGTCTGATCGAGAACACGCGGAAGTGCATCGACTACTTCATGCCGCATCTTGTGCTTGGCATTTCGGATGAGATCTCGCCCGTCGGGGACATCGAGCGCGTACGCCTGGTGAGCGAGATGTGCTCGCGCTCAATCCCGTCCAGAGACTGAGGGCCTTCAGTAGGAAACCTTTCACCGTGTTTGCCGATCAATATGCCGTATGGACACTTGTGAAAGATGGCCCGTTCCCTTACAATCGCACGCGTTATGCTCGGGGTCCCGTGCCAAATTCGACGAAAGGCCTGCGTGATCGCGCTGGTACTCTGCTTATCAGCAACGGCGTCTGCGCAGTTCCCGCCGCTGTGCGTCGAGATTGGCCCGGAGCACCCGCTCTTCATCTTCCAGGACACGGGCGGCGATCTCGCGGACCCGGGCGCCTATGCGCAGCATGTCGTCCAGGTTTGGAAGGCCCTGCCCGATGACCTGAAGCCGCTCTCGGTGATCCAGGTGGAAGCGCGCGGAGCGGACGTCGCCTCGCGTCATCAATGGTATCGGGCCCTGCTTGTTGCACTGCAAGACGGCGACGTACCGGCGGTGCTCCGCCTGGCCGACGAGGATCTCCGCCGCGTGTATCCGCTCGACCGCGCGGAAGAACTGCTGCGGGAATTCACGTGTGTGAAGGGCGTGCAGGCGGTCGGCCTCCCGTTCGAGGAGTATTACGAGTTCGGCGCCGATGATCCGCACGGGACCCCTCCCGTCGTGCGTTGGCTCGTTGATGCAATCGACCTCGCGGCGCGTTACGGGCGCTTTATCGCAATCGAGTTAGACCGCATACGATGGCCTCGCGTGATGTCGAACACATGGTGCGCGCCGCTGCGCGACAAGATGCGCGCGTGTGCGGCGTACACCGTGCCGATCAGCCGGTGCCGGGGATCTCATACGGTTCCGCAGATGTCGGCGTTGCTGGGCGCGTGGATCGATGGAATGACGGCGCAATGGGGCGTTGGCCCGGACTCGAGATGGTATGTTGATGCCTTGTTCCTGGCGCCCGGCGTATTCGGGGTCTCGGACGCGCCCGTCAAGATGCCGCCGGCGCTCTATCGCGCGATGATCCTGAACGGCGCGATGACCGGGGCTGCGGTGTATTCGTTTGCGCCGGATGCGGACTTGTGGTTCGGCGCGGCGCGCGTGCACTGGGACGATGCCATCTATCCGACGCTGCGCGACCTGGTGGACCTGGGCCTGATTGCACGACAGGACCTCGTAAAGGAGAAGACGCGCGTGGCCTATCAGCTTGCGCCCGCGCGCACCGCTGAGGAGTTCCATGCAAATCTGCGAGACATCGACGGCGTGCTCGATGCGGGCTTGCTCATGCGCGGCGGTTACGGAATGGAACGGCCCGGACAGGTCTCGGAGCTCATCCTCAACACGGGGCGCTACTACTGGGTGCCGCTTCTTCCTCCGGAGGCCGGGGCGGCGACTTCAGGGGTATTTGCGGCGGTGGTGAAGCCGGGAACGCTGGCGTCGCCGGAAGCTTGGAAGGAAATGCTCGGGAAGAACTATCCGCCTTACGGTGAAGGCACGGCGTTTATTACAAACGTGGGGCGCGGGATCTTCGTGATGAACACGTGCGAGAACCGATTCGAGCAACAGACGTTCCGTCTTCCAGGGGTGCCGGCTGCCGTGCGGCAGATCTCCGCGGAGCGGCACGATGCGCCGGGGGCCGCCGGCGTATCGCTGACCTGGGCCTTCCGCGAGGGCGATCTTTCCTACAGGGTTCATAAGCGCGTCCTTCCCGAAACGCGATGGACCGTGCTCGCAAAGGGTCTGGAAGAACGAAAGTACTTGGATGCGGCCGCGGACCCGACGCAGACTATCGCATATACCATCACATCCCTGACCGACGACAAGGAACCCTTCGAAGGGGTGGTCAACTTCGGCGAGTACCTCACGCTGAGCAACGTTGAGAGCCGCATCGCCGAGGAAGTTACGATTGGCCCCTTGCTCGGAGTGGCGCAGAGCAAGCCGATTGAGAAGCGCGCGCCGGCGCCTGAGAACCCTGCGCCCTGGTGGCCGAATTTCGTGGGATTGAACGAATCGCAGACGCCGTTGGCCGCTGAGATCGTGCGCCGCATCGAGGCGTGGGATCGCGCCTTTTGCGCCAAGGATCTCAACGCGGTCCTCGATCTGTATTCGCAGGACTACGAGGACCCGTCGGGTTGGCGCCTTCAATACGTCCGCCGGGCTTTCCAGTGGTTCTTCGAGCATTGCAGTGCATGCGTGATGCACCGGCAAATCCGGCACTGGGACTTCGCCGCGCATGATACGACCGGGCAAGTGGGCGTGCTATTGTATTGCCGTTTCGCCGGGTGGGCGTTGACGGACCCGACGGGCCGTACCGCGGACATGCCCGCGTATTTCCCGCGTACGGGCAACGGCGAGATATGGATCTACTTCGTGAACAAGGAAAACGCCTGGCGGATTGTGGGGACGAATCCCGCGCTCCCCAGTTTCAAGGACATCCTAAGCTTCAGCGCGAGTCCGTACGACAAGATCACGCTCGGGCCGGACCAGTAACAGCGGTAGGGTGGGTGCAGCGAAGCGGAACCCACCAGCGTGTCAGAAAACGGGAAGAGACGGCCTTTAGCGGTGGGTTCCGCTTCGCTTCACCCACCCTACCGCTATTGCTGCCGGCTTCGTGGGGCAGACTGTTAGTCTGCCGCGAGTGCGTAAACGCCCCTTCATCTCGATTGGGCCGAAAGAACCGGGGGATGCACGACGAAAAGCGCATAACCCGCTTCGGACCGCCGAAGGTCGTAGGCAAACCCCATCTGATCCAAAAGTGCACCAAGCTCGCCTTCATGCTTCCGCGAGGTATCGATGAAAACGCACGCCCTGTTCTCAGGGTTCGTCTTGAGACGAGCGAGGACGGTGCGCGCGTCCGGTTGTCCCTCGGGTGGCGGCAGCCTATCCCAGAGACGTGTTAAGTGGCCATCGAGGTAGAACTGGAGACCATACAGCTTCGTGCTGTCATGCACAAAATACGCGGCGTCGGGACTGCCCATTTGAACGCACTCCGCGTGAAACCGGCGCATGTCCGACTTTACCGGCACGTACGCAAGAGCGGCCTTGGCGGCGATGAGAGCAAATCCCATGGCAAGAGCCATGGACCAGAGCTGCCGCCGCAATTTCGGGAAATCGTAGAGGAGCACAAGCGTGCGCGCCATCGCGAGAGCGATCACCGGGAAAAACGGCAGGAGGTACAACGGGAGGCGGCTGCGAACGAGTGAAAGGACTACAACCGGCGCCCCCAGCCATAGGATCAGGAACGCCGCGCGATCGTTCAACAAGAAGAGATGCTTGAAGGAGGTCCAGCGTATGATCGGTCTGTACCGCCTCGCAAGGACAACCCACATGATCGCGATAGGACCGAGTCCGAAGAGTAGAACGGGAAGATAAACGACGAACGGCCCGTACCATTGTGGATTGCGCTCCGCCTGCGCCGTGAAGATGCGCGCGGCGACCTCGTTGCGAAGGAAATAAGAAAGGAGCCCCCGTGATTCCATGACGACGAGAAGGAACCATGAGAGGCCAACGGCGACAAAGCACACAATGCCGGGAAGGCTGGACAACCGCACTGTGGGCAACCTCCTGCGACGGCGGTAGAAATGGTACGCGGCAATGACGATGGGTGTCAGGAGAGCGGGCGGACCCTTTATGAGAAAGGCGATACCTGCGAAAAGATAGAGAAGGATCACCCATCTTTGTGCCGCAGGCGCTTCCGGGCATTTCAGCGCCTCGAAGTAGCTCACGACAACCAAGATCTGCGCGAGGGAGAGCAATACATCCGTCTGCACGGAGCTTGCGGCGTACACCGCAAACGGAGAGACGGCATAGATGAGGCTTGCGGCGAGGCCGGTTCGCTTATCCCACAAGAGGGTTCCGAGTCGCGCGACGGCCCAGACAATCGCAATGAAGGCCAGCGCGTTGTACAGTCGGACACCCCATTCGTTCTGCCCGAGCAGCGCCATTCCGCCCGCGATGGCCCAATAGGTGACCGGCGGCTTTGTCCAATGCGGGTGATAGTCAAGTTGGGGAACAAGCCAGTTCCCGGTCTCGAGCATCTCCCGGGCCGCCTCCGCATACCGGCCTTCGGTACTTTCAAACAGGCCCCGTGAACCCTGAAAGGCGAAGGCGATGACCGCCGCCAAAAACAGTACGAGGGCCAGATCTCTTCCCAAACGAGGGATTGTTTCTGAATTGGCTGTCGGTATCATCCCTGCAAAATAGACGCCCGCGTTCTCGGGTTCAGAAATGCGTTGCGGAAAGCTCAACGCGCCCGCAACATAACAGATCAGAGTCAAGCGTTCCAGCGGGCTCTGCTCGCGCACAGATGGACCCGGCCGAGGCGGTCTCTCCTCAATGCCTTAGCGTCATTGGATACGGCGGCGCACGTGTTGTATCATGCGGTCTCTTAAGCGCACACAATGGGAGGGCAAGCCATGGCTATCAATCTGATCAGCACTCTGAAGGGCTCGTTGTTGGAAGGTTATTTCCCTGCAGGTTGGGATTTGAAGGCGCTGGATGCGTGCTGCTCGCGTCCCCCCGAGGCCATTACGCAGCGAGAGAAATGGTGGAACAGGAAGTTCGAACCTATCCCATGCGAGACGCTCGCGGATTTCGACACGATGATGGGGCATGAGATCGCGATCGAGATCGTCAACGCGAAGAGAGCACGCAGGCAGATCATATTCATTCTCCCCGTCGGCCCCATGGGGATGTACCGATGGGCGCTGTATTTCCTCAGACAGTGGAATTGTGATTGCCGGCACGTACATGGATTCAACATGGACGAATGGAGCGATCATGCGGGCAACACGCTCCCGCCGAAAGATCCCGGCGCGTTCCAGAATGCCATGGAACAGGCTTTCTACGGCCCCCTCGGCAGACTCACCGTCCCTAAGAATCAGCGCCATTACGCAACAAGGCGCGAAATGCCCATGTATGGAGACAAGATCCGCGCCTTGAGGTCGAAGGGCGCGAAACTCGTGACGGTGTTCGGAATCGGGCGCGCCTGTCACATTGCTTTTTGGGAGCCGCATTTCGCCGCGGAGTTCAAATCCCTGAGTCGGTGGAAATCGCAGGAGTACCGGCTTGGCGCGAAGCTCCATCCCATGACTATCGAGCAGAACGCCATCACGAGCTTCAAGAGCCGGACG
>Ga0315274_10006245_pt1 | contig 17367 bp, 14 predicted proteins | sample YL17G02_20_MG_FD_203700 | JGI IMG/M metagenome (GOLD analysis project Ga0315274, IMG submission 203700) | Sediment microbial communities from Yellowstone Lake, YNP, Wyoming, USA - YL17G02_20 | ecosystem: Environmental > Aquatic > Freshwater > Lake > Sediment | place: USA: Wyoming | collected...
CTCCCGCTCCTCCCGAGCCCGAATCCGTCCTCCAAGACACCTGCCGCGGCGTCGCCGGCGTACCGGAGGAGGGTCTCCTCCTCGGCGGGGGGAAGTAGTGCGGGGCAGTGATGCAGGGAGCAGGGGGAGGGGCAGGGGCAGCGGCAGCAGGCGAGGCGGCGGCGGCGGCAGCGGCGGCGGCGGCAGCCGAGGAAGTCGAAGGAACGACGCCTCCGACGCCTCTGCTGCCGCCGCTGCCGCTGTTCCCTGCTCCCCCCGCTGCTCCTCCTCCGACGGTGACGGAGGCGACGCCGTCCCACGACGCCCGGCCGAGGGGACGGAGCTGGGACCCGGGCTGCTGCCCCGGGATGCCGGGGGGCGCGGGGAGGGGCGGGGCCGCCGCCGCCGCCGCCGCCGCCGTGGTCGCCGCCGCCGCCGCCGTCGTCCCGCCGCCGCCGCCGCCGCTCTCCCAGACGAGCGCCGCCGGAATCGTCGACCTCCCCCCCCCCCACGCCCGCGGGGAGCTCGAGGGCAGGGACCGCGGCGAAGCCACGGCAGCGGCAGCCGCGGCCGCAGTAGCGGCGGCGCTGGCGCTCGCGCGGGGAGCGAGCGAGCTGCCCCCCGCGCCGCTCCCGAGCCAGCCCATGCTGCCCCTCGCGAGCGCCGCGGGCCCCGGCCCCGGCGCAGACAGCGCATGCTGCCTCGCCCTCCGCGCCGCCTTGGCCTCGACCAGCCTGTCGATCCGCGTGCACCTCCCGTGCGCCGCGTCGCGCTCGCAGGCCGCCGCCGTCGCCGCGGAAGCGTACGCCGCGAGGAGGGCGACGCACCCTAACGAGAGCAAGAGGAGGCCCGCCGCCGCCGCAGCCGCCCTCGCCGCGCCGGGCTCCGCGAGCCGCCGCAGCGTCCGCAGCGTCGCGGGGCGGCAGACGCAGGTCCTCGACCTCGCCCCGGGCACAGCCGTCATGTCTGCGCACAGGCTGGACTGGCAGACGCGGACGCCCTGCGGCGAGAGGGCGTTTGCGGCAGCCGCGGCGGCCGCCGCCGCCGCCGCCGTCGCGTTGCCGCCCGTCTCCCTCTCGGCGGCCAGCTGCGTCGCCTCGCGCGTCGCCCTCACGATCGGGCTCCCGGGGGTCGGGCTCGACCAGATCATGACCGCCTCGTCCTTCGCCGCCGCGTCGACCCTGGGGGGCTTTCCGCCGTCCTCGAGCCTCGCCGCCACGGCCGCGGCCCCTGCCTGCATCGCCGCCCTCAGGCCCGGGGACACGGACTCGTAGAGCTGGCTGATCGTCGCGTTGAGGGCGACGAGGGCCGGGTTGTCGATGTTGGCAGGGTCGCGCATCATGCTGCCGATGGCGTCGGCGCCGTCGAGGACGTCGGAGGCGACGGCGAGGGAGGCGGCGGTGCCGTCGGAGGCGCGGAGGGCCGCGGCGGCCATGTCGAAGTAGGTTATGGCGGCTGTTATTTTGGGGGGAGAGAGAGAGAGAGAAGTTTCGATTTTGTGAGCTTTTTTGTGAGATTTTTTTCCTTGCCCCCCCTCGCGGCGGAAAAATTCAAAGGGGGGGGGGATCTTTTTCCTCTCACCTGCTCCGTACGCGAGCGCCAGCCCGACCGAAGCGGTGGCGAAGGCCCCGCAGGCCAGGGCCATCAGGGCGCACGCGAGCTTCTGCGCGCGGTAGGCCCTCCTCCGCGGCGGGAGGGCGAAGGCGGCCTGAGGCGGCGCCGGAGCGTTGCCGTTGCCGAAGCTCCAGCCGGGGCCGCCGCCGCCGCCGCCGGGGAGGCTGCCTCCCAACGAGGAGAAGACTGACGGCGCCGCGCGGGGGTGCGACGACGAGTGCTGCAGCTGCAGGGAGGCCTTGGTGGGGCTGGTCCCCGCTGCCGCCGCCGTTGTGTTGGACGCCGTGCCGCCGAGGGGCGTCCCCGGCGCGGGGAGGACGGGAGAGGGTTGGGGCGCCGGAGGGCCCCTCCCGCACTGCGCGCGGAGGAGCCACGACAGCGGCGGCCACCGCCGGAGCCAGCCGGCTCTGCCGCCTCCTCCCGCCGCACTCCCTCCGCCGCCGCCGCCGCCGCCAAACTTCCCGTCCGCCCGAGCGGCCGCGTCGGCCCTGGCGGCACTCGCCGCGGCACCAACCACCGCGGTGGCCACGGCGGCGGCGACGACGAGCGCGACGGGCGCCGCGGCGCCGGCGACGAGCCCCGGCGCGCCGCCGCCGCCAGAGTTCAGGAGCTTGGCGAGCCGCCTCCCGGGCGTCGCCGCCGCGACCGCCGCGCCGACGTAGGTCAGCAGTCCGACGACCGAGGCGAGCCAGCCGCAGAGGGGGAGCCAGGGGAGGGCGAGGAGGGCGAGCCTGGCCCTCGCGGCGCGCGAGGGTGGGGGGGGCGGGGGCCGCGCCGAGGAGGAGAAGGGCGTCGGCGGCGTCGGCGGCGCCGCCGCCGCCGCGGCAGCGCTCTTCTGCGACGCAGCAGGGAGGAGCGCGGGAACGATGCCCGAATTTGGAGGCGTCTTAACCGGAGGCAGGTTTGGTGGGGGTCCCGCGTCGACGAGCGGCGGCGGCGGGCCCCCACCGGCGGTGGCGGGGGTCGCCATTTTCGAATTTCCTGGAGAGGGAGGGAGGGATGAGAGGAGCTGGAGAGGGTGAGGAGAGGGAAAAGAAGGCGACGACGGCGACGGTGGCGGCATGCGGCGCTTTTTTGTTTTGCGGATTCCGATGCTCTTCTCCTGTCGAAAGACCTGTGCATTGCCTCCAATTCGCATCTGGAAGGCTAGAACGTGTCGCGTATTCTCGATCGAAGGCTTGGCGAGGGCTGGGAAGGGCGAAGCAGAGCGGGAAAATACGGGGCTTCCATCGTTCAAAAGAGTTGTCCCTCTTTTCTTGACGTCAAGCCGCTTCTCCGATGTCGAGACGGTGGGTCGTCGTCGGGCCAATGCAGACTTTTCCAAAGAAACAAAGCTCGAGTCGCAGCCCGGTCCTTTGTGAACGCTTCTCACCTGTCGAGGTGTCGCGATGAAGCCTTTGGCTACAGGCGGTCTCAATCGTGCACCGAAGGAACGGACACGGAAACGCCCGGCAGGGCAAGCAGAGCAATTTGCTTCGGCGGCGTCGGCGTTCCAGAGCCGGCTAGGCAGAGAGAGGGAGAGGGGGAGCTCGAAGAAGCTGCACAGCGCGGGGTGTGTGGTTTTTCTGTCGCCTTTTTTCTGCTGTGTTCTTTCTTTCCCTCGCGCCCCCTCCCCCACTTCTGACGCCCCCCCCCCCTCCGCGGCCGAGCGACGGAGCGGAATTGATCAGTCGTTTGTCATCTCTTTCTCTCAATTTGCTCTGTTCTTATCTTACAAGGTTATGCTCCAGGCTGTCCGTCGTCTTCACTTCCCCGTTCTCACTTCGTTCGCTCCCGCTCTCCTTCTTTCCCTCAGCGCCTCCTCCGGCGTCCTCCCTCTCCTCGCGTCCCGCACCGAGGCAGTCTCCGGCGCGGCCTCCAGCAGCAGACTCATCAGCTCCTCGTGCCCCTGAGTTTTTGCATGTGATGAAGAGAAAGGAGAGCGGGAGGTGAGAGGGACAAGGGGGGAGGGGGGGGGGACCTCTCTTTCTCACTTTTTGCCTCACTTCAAATTTCTGCTAAAATAATTTTAGTTTTCGTGTCCCTCAGCGCGGTTTTCTTGTTCCGCTCGAGCGAGTATCGATTGTCATCCTCGGCAACAGGTAAAAAAACATGAAAGGGAAAAGAGGCGACTGACCTGGCTCGCCGCCTTGAACGCGGCGGTCTCGCCGTCGGCGTCGCCCCTCGCGGCGTCGGCGCCGGCCCGCAGCAGCAGCCGCGAGGCCTCGGCGTGCCCCGCGAACGCGGCCCTGTGCAGCGGCGTGGCCTTTCCCGCGGCGGTCTCGGCGTTGGGGTCCGCTCCGGCGGCCAGCAGCATCGAGACCGCGGCGGCGCTCCCCGCCCGGGACGCGTGATGGAGGGGGGTGAACCCGTCGCTCGAGCCTCGGGGCGGCGCCACGCCCGCCCGCGGGTCCCTGTCGATCATCGTGCGGAGCCTGGCGAGGTCTCCGGCGGCCGCGGCTGCCGCTGCCGAGCGGGAGTGGTCGAGCTCGGAGAGGGTCTGGTGTAGCGAAGAAGGCGCGGCGAGGCAGCAGGCGCAGTCTGCGCCGCCGGGGTGGTGGTGCTGGAGTGGAGGCGGCGGCGGCGGCCATCGCGGCCACGGCATCGTCGATCTGCTGCTGCTCCTCTTGTTTCTCCTCTCTTTCTTTCCTGCTTGGGATTCTTCGTCATTCACGCACGGTTCGGGCATGCCTTCAGAGAGGTCATACTGCGCGAAGAAAACGAGGGTTGGAAGGGAAAACCCGGCTGCTGAACGGAGAGGAGAGAAGGGGGGGAAAGGGAAGACAAAGACAAACCGAGTGAAGAAATGATTTCTTCACATTATTTTTTCGTTCGAGCGGAACAATCTTCCTCCCGTCGACCCGAGTTTCCGACGCCGAAAGCGCTCCAAAGCCGATGGCGTCCCCAGAGGCGAAGCAGACGGTCTCCGGCGACGCCCCGTGCATCGACCTGAGCGCCCTGAAGCGCGCCAAGCTGCTGTGGCCCTCGTCGAATGGGCCAGTTGCGCCGTCATCGACCCCACCAGCGCACCTCTTCACGCCCGGCGCCGTCCTCTGCCTCTACTTCTCCGCGAGCTGGTGCCCGCCGTGCCGGGCCTTCTCTCCGCGCCTCGCAGCGGCATACGAAAAGATGAGAGCAAAGTGCGCCGGGAACGCGAAGAAGAGCGACGGAGGCGGAGACGGCGGAGACGGCGGCAGAGACGGAGACCGCAGCGGCGCGCCTTCTCTGCTGCCGACGGCGACCGAAACCTTTCTCATCGGCTTCGACCGCACCCGCGCAGATTACGAGCGCTACGCTGCGCAGATGCCGTTCCCGGCCATCGCCTGGGACGACGAGGCCGGGGCGAGGGAGCAGCTGGCCGCCGCGGCGAGCCTGCGCGGCATCCCGACGCTGCTGCTGGTCCGCGGCAGCGACGGCAGGATCTTGCAGAGCGACGGGAAGACCCGAGTGCTTCGGGACCCGGGGCTCGAAGGGTGGCCTTGGGCGGGGATCAAGCCGGCGACCAACTTGCTGCCGCTGTGGCTGCAGTGGGTCCTGCTGGGGGTGTTTTATTTGGTGATGAAGTCTGTGGCGAAGAACTTCCGCGGATGGATGGGGTGGTGAGGGAAAGAAGGGGAAAAAAAACGTTTTTTTTTGTAGGTCGGTTTTTGAAGAAAAAACTACAAAAAATTAAACGAGAGGCCCGAATCTCTTTCTTTCTCTCTCTCTCTCTTTCGGCATTCTGAAACAATTTCGATGAGGGGAAAGAGCAGAAACGAAAAACCTCGAGCAGAAAAGAGGAAAGATTATCTTAAAGAATTTTAAGAAAGAATTCTCTCGCGACGACGACTCCCCACCACTTCCGCCTCTCCACGACCACGCCCTCACGCCGCGACGGCCGTGGAATCCACCAGCCCCATCAGCTCCTCCACCGTCACCTCGCTCGTGTCCCTCCGCACGGCATCCGGCTTCTCCAATTCCATCTGCTCCCTCGAGAGCGTGGTGCAGACGCCCAAGACCCGCATGCCGGCGGCCCGCGCTGCCGCGACGCCCGCGGGCGCGTCCTCTATGACAACGCAGCTCCTCGGGTCCGCGCCGAGGGCCTTGGCCGCGGCCAGGAACGCGTCGGGCGCTGGCTTGAGCCGCTCGAACGCGTCGGCGGTGACGACGGCATCGAAATAGTCCCCTCGGGGAACGAAGCCGACGGCATCCAGGCTCGCGTCGACCTTGACAGAGTCCGCGGCCGAGGCGACGGCGGTCCTGAGCCCGGCCGCGCGGCAGGCCGCGACGAGCGCCCTGGCGCCCGGGGCCGCGATGCGGTCGCCGCCGCCCTCTTCTTTGAGGGCTGTCAGATACTCGGCGAAGAAGAGGTCTTTCAGTTTGGCGACGTCGGGCTCGGAGACCCCGCGCTGCTTGGCGACGCCGGAGAGGAAATTTGCCTCTCCGGTCCCGACAAAGGGGATAAACTCCTCCGGGGAGACGCTGTGAGTGTTTTTTTTGTTGTTGGGTGGGGGGGGGGGAGGGGTTGGAGCGAGAGGTGAAAAAGAGAGTGCGAGGTGAAAGAGGGCCAAGGAGCGAAGAAAAAGAAAGAAGAAAAAAAGACGGAAGAGAAGCTTTTCAAAACTCACTCTGAGAAGCCGTAGAGCTTCTGCATGACGCGGGACCCGCAGAGGCGGGACAGCTCCTCGGAGAGCGTCAGCACGCCGTCCATGTCGAAGAGGATGGCCGTGACGGGCGGGGCGGCGGAGGCAGCGAAAGCAGAAGAAGGCACCGCCGCCGTCCCCGTCGAGGTCGGGAGGGTCGGGGTCGGCAGATGCCGAGAGAAGCGATTCTGCAGAGGCGCCTGCGCCGATGCCGAGCCCCTCCTCCCCGCCGCCGTTCCCCCTCCGCGTCCCGTCGTACTACTGTTCCTGCGGCCGATCCATTTGACCGTGTCGCCAAACATCCACGCCCCCGTCATGTCTAGTTTTTTCGACGAATTGAAGAAGAGCGGAGGAGTGAAGAGAAATCAAAAGATTTGTGCTCAAATTCCCTCACTTTTTTTTTCGCTCGTCGCTTCTTCTTCTTCTCCTTCTTCTTTCCCTTCCCTTCCCTTTGCGTTCTCTCACGATGGCTGCCACGGTGCGTCCAATTGTTCAGATCCTTTGCAGCCAGGCCCCAGCGAGCCGCTAGCACCAGCAGCTCGTCCTCCGCAAGCAAGCTTCTCACAGGCTCTCCTCTTTAAACTCGAAAAAACTCCAATCTAGATCGCCACTCGCGCCTCCTCGATGGCGTCGACGTCCGCCTTCGCCGGTCGCCGCTCCGCTCCTGCTACCGCTACCCCTCGCCGCGCCGTCTCCGTGCGCGCCACCGAGGAGGAGAAGAAGCTCGACTTCCAGCCCAGCCAGCGCTCGGTGAGTAGTTGGTTTTGCTGTTTCTAAAACGGCTTGAAAGAACAAGTTCAGTTGCAAGCAGCGTCGTCGAGCGTCAGCGACGCTGCCGAGAAGAGAGAAAGAGAGATCGACGCTCGTGCCTCCTTGTCTTTCGGCGCCGCTCCTAGCATTCCAGCGATCTCTTGCATCCGCTCTCCGCGGCTGCGATATCTCTCCGGTCGCAGCTCGCGATTCGTCAAGTTGAAGCACGGAATGCGCAAGCGGAAGGCCTCGAATGGAGGATCGGGCTCAGGCAGCGCGACACGATTCTCTCACTTCTTCTCCTGCTCTCTCGCGCGTCGTACTAACCGTTGAAAACCCCAAAAACCTCTTCTCTCCCATTTCTTCTCAAAACACTTCCAGGGTCTCGGCTACACCGACGAGGACTCGGCGGGCCAGTCCAACATCTTCGCCGTTGAGGTAAGAAGAGAGAGCTGATGATCATTGTCGTTAGAGCGAGAAAGAGAGGGAAAAAGAGAGCACCTCTTTTTTAGCTGTCGCTCACTCGGGAAAAAAAACAAAAACTTAAAAATCAAAAAAACTCTTAACAGCCGAAGCAGTACGTCGCCGGCTCCTCGAGGGACAACGCCGCCAACTCCCAGTCCACCGCCGTCTACGCCATGTCCGCCGGCCTCGTTGGCCTCGCGGCCATCGTCGCCGCGTTCTCGCTCGGCGGCGCCAACGAGCGCGGCGCGGGTGTCGACGTCGCCGCGACCGCCGGCGCGGCGGTGCCGAAGGGCGCGCTCTCGATCTCCAAGTACGCTGCCAAGTTCACTACTGTGGCCACTCCCGCTGCTCCGGAGCTGGTGGAGTAGAGAAACGGTGAAGGGAAAGAGAGAGAGAGAGAGAGGGAGAGAGAGAGAGAGAGAGAGAGAGAGAGAGAGAGAGAGAGAGAGAGAGAAGATGATGAAGATGATGATGATGATGAATTTTTTCCCTCAAGTTTTTCCCTTTCATGTGAAATTTTTCCTCCCGCTTTTCATTTTGGGTTTTTTTGCTCAGTCCAAAGAAAGGGGAAGAAAGAAAGAGCAGGGCGCCTTGGCTTGTTCTCTCCTTTTTTAAAATCCCTTTTTTTCTCCAGCTAGGGCGCGGCCGCAGGTCCCTCTCCATCTTGCGCAAATGCCCAGCGAAGCAGGGCGGCGAAGAAGCGGCGTGCTCGACCTCGTTGCGTCGATGCCAGGCGCCTCGATTGCTTCGGCGTCGACCTCGGCGCTGTCCTCCTCCTCCTCCTCTCCAGCGGAAGCGCTCTCCTCCCCGAACAACAACAACTCCAAAGGAGGAGGTCCCCTTTCGTTCCTGCTCTCCAAAGTGACGGCCTTACCGCTTGGAGCCCTGGTCAGGGAGGCGTGGAGGCGGCGGCGACAGACGGTCGAGCTGTCGGGAGGCGCCGCCAAAGCGATAGCTGCGAGAGGTAAAAAAACGGATGATGATTGGTTGCTCGTTTTCTTCTGCTTCTTCACTGCCTTTGAGCGCATTCTCACTCGAATTTCGATGTCTAAGAGAAAGACGGTGTTCGAGATGTACTCAGCGAGCAAAAGCGGAGAATTCGAAAACTCGAAAGATAGCCCGCGAAGCGCGAACGAATTTGCTCGGCGTCAAGCGACTAGGCGAGACCATGGCGCTCTCGCTTTCTCAAACCTCTTTTTTTTTCCTCTCTCAACCAAAAACAGCCTCCACCGCCGCCCGCGCCCTCGCGGCAGCCACGGGCATCACCCTCGTCTCCTGGGTGCTCCCCGCCACCTGGGGCTGCGTCGACCTGCTGGCCATCGTCGCCCTCGTGCCCTTTGGAGCAGCGAGCAAGGGGGCGGGGGGAGCGGGAGGAGGCAGGCACGTCGCGCCACTCTTTCGGGCGCTCGCGCCCGCTTTCGCGCTCGCGTCCAGGGCCGGCAGGGCCCTCGCCCCGGCCGCGCTCGCCCGCACCCTGGGCGGCGCCGCCCTCGCCGCGGCCGCGCCCGACACCGCGCGCACCCTCAGGATGTGGGGCCAGTTCCTCCCCGTCTACCTGCGGTACCGCTGGACCAAGCACCGCTTCTCGTGCGACGCGCGTGGCGGCGCCAGCGGGCGGCTGCCGTGGTGCGGCGGGCAGCGGTGGCCCGAGGTGGAGAGCGCCTGGGACCGGAGGCACGAATGGGGCGCCCCGAGAGTGCACGGGATGCTGAGCTCGCTGAGCGGGTACTACGTCAAGGCGGCGCAGGTACGGAGAGGTGGAGATTCAAGAGAAAAGAGAGGGGAGAGAGAGAGGGAAAGAGTCTGAAGACGGGAAAAGAAAACAAAGTTTTTTTTAAACTCACCTTTTTTTTTCTTTCCGCATTTCCCCCCGCAACAACAGATACTCGCCAGCCGCGGCGACTTTGTCCCCAAGCAGTGGGTCCCCTTGCTCTCGCGCATGTTCGACTCGATGGACCCTCGGCCCTGGGGCGAGGTGAAAAGGGACATAGAGGCCGGGCTCGACGCCAGCCCGGCGGGCGCGGCCGCGAGGGCGCGGGCCGAGGCCGAAGCGGACGAGGCCGACGAGGAGGCGAGGAACCGTCGCCCCCGCCTCCTGGTCCGAGTCGTCCCCTTCGTGCGACCCGTGGCTCGCTGGCTCAGGCGCAGGAGGGCGCGGGGGACGCGGATCCGTCTCGACGAGGTGTTTCTCAGGGTCAACGACAGGCCGCTGGCAACGGCCTCGATCGCGCAGGTCCACTGCGCGCAGCTGGACGCGTCGTTCCGGGCCTCGCTGGGCTGGCGCTGGCCCGCTTCCTTGGGTCTGGGCCCGAGCGTCGTGCTCAAGGTCCAGAACCAGGCGATGCGCGGGCTGATGGACTCGGACGTGAGGAACCTGGGCAGGCTCGCGTCGTTCGTCGGAGACATGATGCCGTTTGACGTCGGAGGGGTACGTGCATTTTTTTAAGCTTTTCTCTCGCCTTTTTTTTTTCACCTCGACGCTCCTTTTTTTTCTCTTCTTCTTTCAAAACACACATCGTACAACTCGCTGAGAGACGTTTCGATCCGGTTGTTCAAAAAAAAACGCGAGTATGCTCACGAACAAAAAGCATCAAAAAAAAACATTTCACAGCTCCTCGGCGAGATGCGACAAACAGTCCCGAAAGAGTTTGACTTTATCCGCGAGGCCCGCCTCCAGTCCGCGCTCCGGGCCCGGCTGGGCGCCGCCGGGTTCGCCGACAGGATCGTCGTCCCTCGCCCGTTGCTCGCGGCCTGCTCCCGGACCTTGCTCGTGATGGAGAAGCTCGACGGCTTGCCTCTCTCTGCCGTGCTCCGCGACGGCGCGGGCGGCGAGCCCGCGAGGGCCGCCGCGCGGGAGGGCGTCGCGACGCTGATCAGAGCCTACGGCCCGATGATCTTCGGCGGCGGGCTGTTCCACGCCGACCCGCACTCGGGGCAGGTGCTGCTGATGCGTGGCGGGAGAATCGGGCTGCTGGACTACGGGCAGGTGAGAGAGAGAGAGAGAGAGAGAGAGAGAGAGAGAGAGAGAGAGAGAGAGAGAGAGAGAGAGAGAGAGAGAGAGAGAGAGAGTTTTTGAGAGGGGGAGGAGTTTTTCTTTTTCTTCTTTGCTCAAAAAAACAGAAATCGAATATCTTAAAAACTCTTCCTCTCAGGTCAAGGCCCTCAGCGCCTCCCGCCGCCGCGGGCTCGCCCGCATCATCATTGCCGTCGATGACGGCGACCCGGACGCGATCGCCGCGGAGATGACCGCGATGGGCCTGATGCCCGGCTTCGAGAATGAGGACGGAGGAGAGGACGGAAACGGCGACGGCACCAGAGGCGGCGAGAACCACCGTCGGGACACGAGGAAGAAGAAGGAGGAGTGCAGCGGCAGCGGCGGAGAAGGAGGGCCCCCTCAGGCGCCCGTCGACCCTTTGCTCGCAGCGATGCTCGCGACCGTCGTCTTCGACACCACCCCCCTGCCTGCAGCCGCTGTCAACCCCTTGGACGACTCGGGAAAGTCGCTGCTCAAGCTCGCGCCGGTCAAGGCGTTCCCGTCGGTGCGGCCTCTTTCTCTCTCCTTGAACTTTCTTTTCTTTTTCTTTCGAGGTCCGAAAACCCCGATGCTCAAAACTTCGCACACACACACCCTCTCTCCCCCCCTCTCTCTCTCTTTTCCCCTTTTCTTTTCTCTTCAAACAGGACATGTTCCAGGTCGGGCGCACGATCATGATCCTGCGCGGGCTCTGTGCCGCCCTGGGCATGGACGTCAGCGCGGCCAAGGAGTGGAGGAAGGACGCGCTCGCGTGCCTGAGGGAGAGCGACGAGGAGGCCGAGGCGGTGGCGCGCGCGGCGAAGAGGCTGGACAACGGGGACGACGACCACGACGACGAGGACGAGGTGCTCTGAGTGGCAGTTGGTGGTGGTTGAGGGGGGTGGAGGCGAGCGCGATTGGAAGAGGTCGAGAGAGAGAGAGGGAGAGGGAGAGACCGAGAGATGGAGGTCTGCTGTAAAAAAAAATGACCTTCACCTCGAAACGAAGAAAAAAACATTTCTCTCGCTCGTTCTTTCTTTGGTAGAGTGCTCTTCGTTCCTCGAAAAGAATAGAGAAGCTCTTGCTTCTCTTTCTCTTCTTCCATCGCGAGCGAGCGAGATAGCAGAGCAGGCCCTCGTTCTCTCTCTCCCTCTCAGTCGCGCCATGACGTCGCCCGTCAAGGTAAAAAGAGAGAAAGAGAAAAAAGAAGAGACGCATTTCGTCGTCGATGAGCCCGACGATCGGCACGCTTCGCTTTCCTCTCTCTCTCCTTCGCATGCGCCGTTCTCTCTCACCTTCCCTTCACGCCGTTCGTCTCTCCCTTGAAACTCTCTGCTCATAGAAACCGGTCAAGGACATCCGCTCGTTCTTCGGAGGAGGCGCTGGAGGGAGCAAGGGTGAGGGATTGATTGATTTTGAGCAGCATTTATTTTTTGTCGATGGCGACGTCAGTCTCTTTTTCTTTCTCCGCTCTCTTTCTCTCTCTTTCTCTCTCTCTTGCTTTGATCGACATGAAAAAGGGACATTTTGTCGTGATCTCCCATCTCGAGGGAACGCAGATGATAGAAGAAGAGGAGAAAGAGAGAGAGAGGCGTTCCTGCTCCTCTTCTTTTTTTCTATCCCATTTCTTCTTGCTCATCAGTTCAACAAAAAAAAACTCTCTCTCCAAATCACAAAAACGCAGCCGCCAAGCCGCCGCCGCCGGCGTCCGACGAGATCATCATGGTCGACGACAGCGAGGTGCGTTGGAAGAAAAAAGGAAAGACTTGAGAGGGAGAGGAAGAAAGAAAGTCGACATGGTCAGTCGCCATCGTTGTTGACGGCACAAGGGGCGCCTTTTTTTTTCACTCACCCTCTCTCGACCCCCTCGACCTTTTCTTCAACCGATGCAAACGAAAAACAGCCCACCCCGCCCGGAGGCAAGGCCCCTCCCCCGCCGCCTTCCTCCTCGAAGCGCCCCAAGCCGTCGCCGTCGCCCTCTTCTGCCGGGGGCGGCGCTGCGGGGGGGCCGGCCTCCTCGAAGCGCGCCAAAACGACGGGAGCCGGAGGAAGAGGGAGCGGCGCAGGAACGACGCCGAGCGCGGGGGGCGCAGCGGGCGCGGGAGCGGGCGCTGTCGCTCTCTCCCCAAACATCGCCCGCGCGCGCGCTGCGATGGCCCGCGCGCTCGCCGGGGGCCTCGGCAGCGACGGCCCCGCGCGCCCTCCCTCTGCCTCTGCTGCTGCCGCCGCCGCCGCCGAGCCTGCGAAGCCAAAAGCTGCCGCGAGGAAGCCCGCCGCTGCCGCCGCCAAGCGCCCCGCTGCCGCCGCCGCCGCTCCTGCGGCTCCGTACGAGGCTCCGCGCGCCGAGGAGGCCCGCGCCGCCGTCCTCGCCGCCGCCGCGGCCCTGCCCTCCTCCCCCTCCGAGCTCGACTACTCGGTGGCGGACGAGGCCGCCGCCGCGGCGGCGGCGGGAAGCGCGGCGGCGGGAGGCCGCGGCAGGGCCGACGACGCGCCGCCCAACGCCGGCGCCGTCGCGCCGCCGCGGCCGGGGCACCCCGACGCCTTCAAGGGGCTGACCTTCGTCATCTCGGGGGTCCTGGACTCGCTCCACCGCGAGCAGGCCGCGCAGCACATCCAGCGCCACGGCGGGCGCGTCACGGGCTCGGTGAGCGGCAGGACGAGCTTCCTACTGGTGGGGCACAACGCGGGCAGGTCCAAGACGGCCGCGGCGGCGCGGCAGGCGGGCTGCAAGATGATCGACGAGAGGGGGCTGAGGGCGCTGATCGCGGCGTCGGTCCCGTTCAAGCCCGCCGAGGAGGAAGAGGTGGAGGATGAGGAGCTGTCGTCGCTGCCGCCTGCCTCTGCTGCTGCTGTCGGTGCGCCTGCTCCTGCGGAGGAGAAGCAGGGCGTTTCCCCCTCGGCCGCGGCGGGCGCCGCCGCGGCCGCGCGAGCTGCTTCCGCCGCTCCCACCTCAGCTGCCGCTGCTCCGCCTCCCTCCACCTCCGGAGCAGCCCCGCCCGTCACGGGCAACCGTGGCTCCGACCTCTGGGTCGACAAGCACAGGCCGATGCGCTCCTCGGAGCTGGTGGGCAACCCGGGCGCGATCGGGACGCTGAGGCAGTGGCTCGCGATGTGGTAAGGAAAAGAAGTTTTTTTTGTTTTTTCGTTTTCGGCTTGCATTCGAAAAACGGAAAAAAAAACTCAACCTAAAAACACTTTTTAATTTTCTCGACAAAAAAAACTCGAACAACAGGGAAAACGTCCACCTCCATGGCGCCCCCGCCCCCGTCGCCAGGTCCGGACCGGCCGCCAACAGGGACCTCTCCAAAAAGGCCGTCCTTCTCTCGGGGCCCCCCGGCGTCGGCAAGACGTCGGCCGCGCTCGCCGTAGCGCGGGAGCTCGGGTTTCTCCCGATCGAGGTCAACGCCTCGGACTCTCGGGGAAAGGCGGACTCCGACGTTCGGGGTGGCATCGCCGGCAAGCTGTCGAACGCGCTGAGGGAGCTCGCGACCAACAGGACGCTGGGAGGGTGCGGCGGGAGCAGCGCCGGGGGCTTTTTCGGCTCGGGCACGAGCGCGGGCGCAAGCGCGGCGGTGACTGCCGGCAAGGGCGGCAAGGGCAAGGCCGCCGCCGCTCTCTCTCCGGCCAAAACCAGAGAGCGCGTCTGCATCATCATGGACGAGGTCGACGGCATGTCTGCCGGGGACCGCGGCGGCGTCTCCGAGCTGGTGGCGGTCATCAAGGCCTCGAAAGTTCCCATCATCGCGATCGCCAACGACAAGTGGTCGCAGAAGCTCAAGCCGCTGCGCGGCGCCGCGCTCGAGCTCGACTTCCGCAAGCCCGACGCGCGCACGGTCGCGAAGAGGCTCGCCGCGGTCTGCGCGGCCGAGGGGCTGCAGGCCTCGGAGTCGACTCTGATCGCCCTGGCCGAGGGCGCCAACTGCGACGTGCGGTCGGTCGTCGGGCAGCTCCAGCTCGTCCGCCTGCGGAAGCGCGCGCTGTGCTTCGACGACGCCGCGGCGGGGGGGCGGTTCTCGGTCTCCAAGGACGCGACCGTCTCCCCGTTCGACGCGTCCAGGTGGCTGTTCTCCGGCGAGGCGGCCAGGGCGGGCATGGGCGCGAGGCTCGACGCCGCGCTCTGCGACAGCGACCTCGTCCCGCTGCTGGTGCAGGAGAACTTCGTCTCCTACTACCCGGCCCTGGCGCAGGGCTCCCCGCGCCCGGAGCTGACCAAGCTGCGGCTGCTCGCGAGGGCCGCGGACGGCATCTCGGTCGGGGACGTCCTGGGCAGGCGCGTCCGCGTCGGGCAGGCGTGGAACCTGCTGCCCGCGGCGGGCATGATGCAGTCCGTCTACCCCGCGGCGTACGTCCGGGGCTCGTTCGGCGCGCTGGGGGCGTTCCCCGGGGAGCAGAACTTTCCCAGGTTCACGGCCTGGCTGGGCCAGAACTCGAGCCAGGGCAAGCAGCGCCGGCTGCTCGCCGAGCTGGGCGCGCGGCTCTCGAGCAGCGAGGCCGGGCGCGGCGTCGCGGCCGACAGGGCGGCGCTGCGGTGCGACTACGTCCCCGCGCTCTGCCGCGCGCTGTCGCGGCCCCTGGCCACCCTCGGCGCCCCCGCCCCCCCGCCCGCTCCAGCCGACGGCGCTGCCGCTGCTGCTGCTGCCGCTGCTGCGCCTGTCGATCCGATCGCCGCGATCGTGGCGGCGATGGCGGAGTACCAGCTGACGAAGGACGACTTTGACTTTCTGCTCTCGGTCACAAAGTTCAGGACGAGGGCAGAGTGGGGACAGGACCCTTACAAGGGCGTTCCGGCGGCCAAGAAGGCGGCGTTCACCCGCGCGCTGACGTCGGGGGCTGCGCCCACGAGGTGGAACAAGGACGCGGGCGGGTTCGCCCGCATCGGGAAGAAGGGGAAGAAGGTGGCGGGAGGGGGAGGAGGCAAGGCGGCGGAGAAACGCGCGTCGACGCCGGCCGACGAAGATGAGGACTCGGAGGAAGAAGAAGAGGAGGAGGAGGAGCAGTTTGGCGACGAGAAGCGCTCCTCTTCCGTGAAGAAGGAGGAGGAGTCTGACGACGACGACGACGCGCTGCTCGATGAGGTCTCCAAGGCGCAGAAAGCGTCTGCGAGGCTCGCCAAGCGCGGGATCGTCTTTGAGGCGAAAGGCGGAGGAGGAGGAGCGAGTGGGAGCGGCGCCGGTGCGGCCAAGGCCAAAGGAAAGGGGAAGAAGAAGTGATGTTTTTTGTGAGTTTTTCGCGTTTTTCTCCTCCCTCTGTATTGCCGTTTCTTTCTCCTCTGAGCAAACAAAAAGAAAACACGAACAATGAATTGCAACGCCCCCCAGCTCCGGTCTTTTTCGGGATTTTAGTTTTGGTCCTTCGATTTTGCACACAGAGAAAAATGAAATGAGAAGCAACTTTTTTTTCCTTTTTTTTTCCTTTCGTTTCCGAAAGAGCAAGTTTTTTGTTTGGACAGTGTTGAGTGCAGTTTTTTGGTAAATGGTATGGCAAAGAATGGACGGACGTGCGCTTTTGGTGAAAAAAGGCGGCTGCGGAAGTGTTTGTTTGCGAAGGTGGAAAAATGGAGGCAGTGGAAAAAAGCAAAGAAGTACGAAAAAAGGCACAACAACGCAGGAAGCGAAAAGCGGAGGGGAAAAACAGCGGATCCTAAGACGGCGCGAGCTCAAGGCGAGACGAGAAAGTCGATCACGCTTGTCAAAGTGCGACGAACAAGGACGGAAGAGCAAAGCAAAGCAAAGCAGCGGGAAAGGAAAAAGAAGAAGAAGAAAAGTCTCTCCTCGCAACCATCATTTTCTTCCCCTCTCTCTCTCTCTCTCTTTCTCTCTCAACCCCCCGTCGCCGCAACCACCGCCGCCGCAGGAGCCGCAGCGACAGCAGAAGCAGCAGCCGCTCCCGCCTTAACCACCGTCTCCGCTACCGCCTTGGTGAAGCTCATGCAGATCGGCGGCCTCACCCTCGCCATCGCCAGCATCGCGCTCGGCACCGCCCACAGCCCGTCGCCGATAATCAGCCCCGCCGCCGTCGGCACGAGCAGCTCGTCGGCCGAGGCCGGGTTGCGCCGCTCCCAGACCCACTTGATCGCGGACCCGATGCACATCGACACGGCGTAGTTCGGGCCCAGGTAAAACGTTAATCCGGCGGCGGTCGGGATCGGGACCCACGCCGCGAGCCTGGCGGGCAGCACGTCGCGCGCGAGCGAGATCAGCAGCGAGGCCGCGAAGACGCCGGCGAACATCTCGAGGCAGTGCGAGGGCAGCGCGCCAAAGCCCTGCGTGCCCAGGATCGCCATGCCGCGGTAGATGGTCGCGTAGGGGGCCGGGTACTCGGAGTGCTCCGCCCCGATGGGGAAGGCGCGGTAGAACAGGTAGAAGGTCGTCGGCCCCACGATGCAGCCGATCGCCGAGCCGACAGTCTGGCTCACAAACATCGCGCGCGGGCTCGAGAGCGTGGTCCAGCCCGTCTTGAAGTCGAACATGAGCCCGGCCGCGGCGCTGGTCGTCGCGAGCACGACGCCGCAGATGGCGAGGCCCGAGATGACCCCACCGCCCGAGACGCCACCCCAGGCCGCGAAGGCGAAGATGCAGAGCTTGCCGTACATCGAGGCCATGTCCCAGTCGGTCAGGCTGTTTTTCGTTTCGTTTTGTTTTTTCGTTTGGGGGGGGGAGGGGGGAGAAAGGGAGGTGGAGGGGTGAGGGAAAAGGTGTTGGGAAAAGAAAGAGGGAAAAACGGAATTTTTTTTTAAGTGAGCATAAAAAAGAACTCCTTGTCTTGCTTACCCTGCAGCGTACGCGTTGGCGAAACAGAAGGCCGGGGCCACGGCGTAGGCCGTGGCGACCATGTACCACCTGTGGAGGAGTTTTGTTTGTTTGGAAGAGAGAACAAGGGAGAAAAATTGGGGTGAGAATCGAACGGATCGAGGCAGAGAGAGAAACATAGAGTTGAAGAAAAAAA
>Ga0315274_10006247_pt1 | contig 17366 bp, 15 predicted proteins | sample YL17G02_20_MG_FD_203700 | JGI IMG/M metagenome (GOLD analysis project Ga0315274, IMG submission 203700) | Sediment microbial communities from Yellowstone Lake, YNP, Wyoming, USA - YL17G02_20 | ecosystem: Environmental > Aquatic > Freshwater > Lake > Sediment | place: USA: Wyoming | collected...
TGCGCAATTAAAATCCTTGATGAGGTAAAAGGGGGCCCTTCGTCCCCAATATCCTTTCTTCTTATTATCTATGGATTTTGTCATGAAGCACCTCCCCGCCTTCAATGTGAGGCATACTCAAAGATGATTGAAAAACCACATAACGTCCGGCATGACCGACGCGGTGTCCTTCCGCGTTCGGTCGATGCCGTTGTTATGAGGACTTCTTGTTTCTATCCGGTTTTGTCCTTTATGTAATTCAAGATTCAGGTCACGCACTGTCCCCCCGTGTGGAAACGAACAAGTCTTTGAAACGAACTTCTCTGCTCATCAGGGCGAGCACGATGTAGAGCATCGACCAACACAGGTCGATGATGCCTGTTGGCAGGAACGTTCTGGGAAAACCGTCCACGAGCAAGATATACGCCAATATGAGGACAACATAGAAGAGTCTTCCGAAAATCACGACACCTACATTGAACAGATAGCGCCGGATATTGAAAGCAGAAAACAATTGGAGGTAGGCAAAGCAAAACAAAAAGGATGCGATGAAGATGGCGTAAAAGGGGTGTGTGGGTGGGCTGTCGACGCTCCGCCCTGTTCCTACTAAGAACGCGAAGTAGAACCCCCCGAATGCATCGTATAAACCGCTTACAAAGAAAACAATTGCCAAGGTTCTTAATGATTTAGACTGCGCCATGTTTTAACCTCCTTTGTGCCTTGATGGCATTTAAGAGAACAATGAACTATTTAGTATCAGGCCTCGGCAATTGACAATTCCAAAATATAATTGTCAAAATTCGAGGCCTGAAACCACTTCTTTAAGTGTCTTGAATTGCGGCCTATGCAAAGGCCGCCCAACGCCAAGCTCAGCGGCCCGCGCAGCGGGTCTGCTGCAGCGACTCGTTAGGCTGAAGTATGGGCAACAACAACTTCTCGCCTCGGTCACCGATTTGCTCATGGGCAGTATAAAAACACCGTTGTCACACTTACGGCTGTATCCCGGCTTGAATCAGGCTGCCCCGGTGGATTCACGCCGCCAACGTACCATTCCGTCAGTGATCGCCAATCAATCTTCCCCACATTAGGCGGCCATGGATCGTAAACCTTCACACTCATGCTTCTAATGCCCGCAATCACCACGATATGATGCTTCCCATTCACCCACAAGGGACCAAACTGACGAAGCCACTTCTCGAGTGCCTGAGGCGTGGGACTCATGGGGGGCACGGCGCACAATCCCAGACGATTTGCTACGGCAAGAATTTGAGGGTTGACAACACCGCCGCCGGCATCGCGAATCATGCGACACTCAGCATCCAGCTCGGGTGGTATCAAGTTCGTCAGGCACATGCGGAGCTTGTTCATCTTCCAATGGACCAACATTTGGGCGCTGGCGTACCAACATGACGTATTGTCCTGCTGTGGGATCAGGGTCATGCCCGGAACTTCGTAGTAGCGCGCATCGACATGGGGAATCATCACCACATCGCCCGGATAGATAAGGTTGGGATTGGGTCGTTTCAGGCGGAAAGCCGCGTTGAAGGGATGGTTATAAAGATCCTGCCAAGTCATGTTGTGCCTTCGGGCAATCGTCGATAAAGTATCTCCAGGTTTTACACAGTAAGTGGTCGCCATAGCAAATCTCCTCTCAACGCTCCGGTTCAGCGGCGGCGTGTCCCATGCCGCTGGATTGCCTTGTTGGGCGATCGGTTGGACTCTATCGTCTGCCCCGTTTCAATGGTTGGTCCTGCGGCCAGTAAATCCCTGAAACACAAGGGATCCGAGCTCTTGAGATCACCGCAGGCAAGGAATGCTGACGCGCGGCAGCCGCCACAACAGTGTTCGGGCGCGTATTCGCAGGTCCGACAAGGCCCGTTCATTGCCCTTTTCTCCAACATGCGTAGATCGTTCAGGATGGTCGATTCGTGCCAGATTCGGGCAATGGAATCAGTGAGGAGATTACCGAGCGGGAAATCATGCAGGAAAGGACAAGGATACGCTGTCCCGTCTGCACCGACGCTCAGTTCGTCGTATCCCGCCGAACAGATCATCCTCCCATCGGCCACATTGGACATGATAGGAGGATCCAACAGGAACAGAAACGTCGATTCTGTGGAGATGTTGATCCGACCGGCCAATTCCCGACTTTTTTTAGCCAGAACTCTGGTGAGTTTCAGCGAGCCCCGCCTGTCGAGCCCAAGCTGGCTTTCATTCTGCTTTCCGCGCCCGGCCGGAATGAACGGTATGGCCTTGAAGGCGTCACAGCCAAGTTCGACCGCTAAATCAATCAGATCCCCAAGTAGATCGATGTTCTGCGCAGTCGCCGTCGTGTTGATGCTAGTGGATAATCCTTCATCCTTGAAGCGGCGCAGAGCCTGACATGCGTTTTCAAAGGCCCCTTCCCTGCCGCGAAATCGGTCATGCTGCTCGCCGATCCCATCAAGACTCACCTGGACCTGAAACACGGGCAAGTGACGCAGACACTTGATAATCTTGGGTGAAACGTGGAATCCATTAGTGGCGATGTCCACCCTCATGCTGGTGTCAGCAAGATGGGTAAGGAGTTCAAGGATGTCGCTCCGTGCGAAAGGCTCGCCGCCCGTCAATGAAAGATATAAGATTTTAGCGCTGGCAAGGATGTCAATGAGACGAAAAGCCTCCTTTGTGTCCAGTTCTCTATTACTCTTCCGCCCTGAATTGGTGAGACAGTGGGGGCAGCTCAGGTCACAAGCATAGGTCACATCCCAGATAACGGTCTTGGGTGCCGTAAAAGGTGGGGTGCCGATCCTGGGAACAGGCTTCGGTGGCGGTGATGTTCTTGAGAGTGTCTTCTCGATGAATTGGACAGCAAATGCGCTATTGAGCTTTGCGAGAGTCTCGTCCCATTTTCGGGCAGCCGTTTCTACGGTCAGGCCGAACGCGGTTTGGCATTCTTCGCAAATTTCATCGACGACGTGCTGCCCTGTGCACATCCCGGCGATAAATGACTCGGGCTTGTCCAGCTCGACCTCCGCCGAGAGGAAAGGATTGAACAAGATGCCACCGAACGCTTCCTGTCGCAGAGTAATGAAGGAGAACAGCGCGGGTGCGAGAAATCCCGAGCTGTTCTGTTGCCGTTTTTCTGTCATTCCTTGCCGATCCGTTTGAGCATGAGTGTGAGCGCCTTGCGGTTCGCGGGGCTGAGCTTCGCGATCACCTTCTTCACCCGCGGCGTATTCTGCTTTGCGGAGAGTTCCTTGACGTCTTTGACGCCGCTTTCCTTGAGAATATCGATGAGGTCTCTCCAGGGAACGGGGTCGATGGCCGGGCAGCCAGGGCCGATGCCCACCTTGCAGCCGGAAATCGCGAGCTTGCAGGCGATCGCTCCACCGCACGGGACAATCTTCGGGCCACAGAGAACCGATGATCCGCAGAGGATGGAAGCCTTGCAGAGAATAGCCACCTTACAGCTGATCGCAGCCTTGCAGATAATAGCTGTCGTGCAATCTACCTTCTCTTTCACCAAGATCGTCCCGAAATACGGTACGTGGTCCTGGGCCGTGGCGACAACTTCCATGCTGCCGGTGGCTGGAGGAGTTATGTGAAGCTCTGCCTGCCCGGTGACGTCGGTAATCGCCGAGGCCACCCATTCGCCCATGGCGAAGCACACGACCGCATCCACGATGGCCGCCCCTGACGAGGTTGTCACCTTTACCAGCACGTGCTGGTCGGTCTTGAAGATCTTCGCTGGATGCGCGACCTTCATGGCATTCGGCTTGCCGACCCAGAGAGGCATCTCCGGGTCACCGAGCAGATTCAATGAGAATTTGATCCACTTGTAGTACTGCCAGTTGTTCGGCAAGTTGAAACGGGAGTCATTCAGCAGCGCCAGGTTCCGTACGGATTTCAGCCGCTTGAAAAATTCGCGCTGATAGTCGTCCCCCAAGCCGATCCACGAGAACCGCGTGTTTCCGACGTAGGCCACGGCGCCCCCGTTCGGATTCTTCAGCAAGTCCTCGCTCATGGCGTCTTCCCACTGGAAATCGTTGGTCAGGCAGGAGTCGGCCCAGGCAATGAACGTATGATAACCGTTGGTCGCATTCTGGGCAATGTTACTGCCAAGGGCGCAGCAGCCACCCTGGCTTCCGTGTCCGCTCAGGCTCACGAAATGCTGCCCAAGATTCAGTGTATCGCGCAACCGGTTACCAGTCAGATGGTCCACGGGCGGCGAGGTCGCATCGGCGGCCGGAAGGTCGATTTCGTCCTCGTACAGCCGCTTGACCGTATCGATGCCGGGGAAATCCGCTGCCAATTGCTTGCGTAGCGTCTCCTGATCGACCATTGAACCGTCGGCTTCTGAGCGTTCAAAGCGGTAGGACTGTGGTGCCAATTCGTCCGAATAGCCGTAAACGACTACCCACAGGGTGGGGACAGGGATACGAAACACCACGCCGAAGATCGAAAACAAGGTTTCGCTGACGCTTAAATCGGTATCACTCTTGGCGAAGTACCAGCCGCGGCCCGAGTTCGAAGCCTCCGGATCATACAGGAAGGTTCGGATGTCAGTCGCGGTCACGATGGCCCACAAGTGCCAGGCGACATCCGAGAACTTGTTTCCCAGCTTTATGAGGGAATAAGGATCTGCAGCGTTATGGTGATACTGATTGTTTCCAGGAGGCACAGTGGGCGTGGGCACGATATCTATAGGCCAGCTCCAGTCGGTGGAAACCATTGTCAGGCGGCGTGGCCAATTGAGATTGAGCGACATCCCATCGGGGCGACGGAGCTGTTCGTACGCGATAACCTTGTTGACAAAGGCGTCCGCCTCGGCCACGGATGCCACCGGAGCGCGCCCCAGGCCGACGTCGGCCGCGTAGTTCACCCCATCCATGTCCGCGCCGTCGGTATGCTGGCCGTAGAGCTCATTGTCGATCAGATCCCAGTCGTGGGATCCGGACACGTTGTAATTGGGCCCGACAAGGCTTGAGTAGTACAGATCCGTGGGGATCCGGTTCCAGCGGTAGAGCCACAGCAGGGTCGTATTGAGCAAGGCGGCCGGTCCATTGACCCGCACGAATTGCGTAGGTCCCACGGTCCGCGTCGCGTAAGTATTGTCGGTGGTGTAATACCATCCGGGATTGGCCGCGGCGGACGTTCCGGCGGGGTCGTGGGGGATGAGCGCTCCACTGGCGGGGTTCACCAGGATCAGCGGCCAATCACCCGGCCACCATTCGCCGGGATTGACGACGTGCATCTTGAGATAGGTTCCGTTCCAATACGACCTATTGTCAATGGGTGGATCGGTGGTTTCCACAGGGATATAACCGCGGCAACCCGCGGCGACTATCCGGACGGGGACAAGGCTCACGTCTCCGCCCAGCAGCACCCAGGAGATGTCCCAGTGGGAATAAGCCCACTTGAGGAAAGTGCGGAGGACTTCCTGCAAATCGCGGGCGCCGGTTTTGAAATCGCCGTACATGCCCTGAACGATGTCGGTGATGGTGACAACGCGGGCACGCAACCCGCGCCTCTTCTTCCAGTTGACCAGCTTGTTGAAGGCGGTGACCAAGTCGCCCACCGCGACCGTCGGCGCCATCGTTACGGGGTCCCACTGCTGGTTGTCGGTTACGATCAGATAATCGTACTGAGCGAAAACCCTTGGGATAAGGTCACCGATGTCGGTGATCCAATCTGGATTGAGGACTTCGCCCTTCAGGATATCGGTAAACCGCCTCGCTTCAGATTTGGTGCGGGCCTGCCTGAAATCGCGGCTACCAACAAGGAGGCCTCCTTTCTTTGGGGCCGTCGTCGATTCGTATGCCAGCGTGACCTTGATCTCGGTCGCCAGTTCGAGAATCCCATCCTTCTTCTGGTGAACGGGACTCACTTCGAGGGTGAGGACGGTCGCGACACCGCAATGCCCGATGGCGGCGATCCGAACAACCGGAGCGGGCTCCGCCAGAATCCTCTGGTATTCCTTTAGACGCGGAAGCGTAACGCCGCGCGCCTCCCGGACATAGGTCGGCTTCTCAATTTCCGCGCGTGGCTGGCTAAACAAGGAGCGCTTGATCGCCTCCTTGCCGCCCGGTTTGGCCGGGACGCCGGGCCGGGGCTCCTGAATGGGTGCTACGAACACCGGCTTCTTGGTGACATTGGCCTTCTTGGTGACCGTGACCTTGATGTCTGTGACGTCGCTGTATGGCGGTAGGGCAAGGCGTAGCAGTTTCATCGGAAACCCGGGGGTTCCCAGCTCGCCAACAAGATGAGCATCCTTAAGGTCGAAGATCACTCCGAAGGGTGTTTCAGTCACTCTTAGCGATTTGGGTTCGAACTTCACGGTCAACACAAGGTCGCCTTGTCCTAAAATGGGTTTCCCTTCAATTCGAATCATTCGTTTTGTAGTCATATATCCTCCTTCTGCTCAAAGTTCACATCTCGCTTATTTCAAGCAACCATATCTACTAGCTCACGTTCATCGTGTGCAATAGACCTGTGGTGGCTTATCATGCTTAGCCCAACGACCAAAATCAGCGGCGGCTAACAGCCGTCCGCTGGATTTCTTGGTTGGGCGCGCTCTTCATTTTTTGACGTTTTCAATAGCATACATATGCAAAAACAGTCATGGCTGGTCAGGAAAAGCCGCAGATTTGGGCTTGAGCCTTCGTAAAGCAAAAAAACCGTTATTGCTGAAGGCTGCCGCATCCTCGTCGCGCAGTACACAACGATCATCCGTCAAGCATGGTCGGAAATACCCGCGCATACCTCGACAACCACTACCCATGAGAGGTCCAGTGCGGCCACTTCTCCCGTTCTCTTGTGGGGGCGGGTTAAAGCAATGAGCAAGTTCGTGTGCAACAACCCCATAACCTGCTCCACTTACATCCCCTAATGTTGGTCCACGTCCATTCCAACTGAGTGTATCGTCTTTCATAACTTCCGAATCAATCCAATCGAAAACCTCTCCACCGTACCCATTGCTGTTTGCAAGCCATTCCCTTCTGGCTACTTTGAGATGCAGGCTGCTGAGGAAAGATTCACCTCCTCTGCCTTTGTGCTCACCTCGAGACCCTGCATCATCTACTGTGCCATTGCTAATTGAGTATGCCTCGAAGAAATAAACCGTAACATAGTCTAAATCGCGAAGCCCGTAGGCCCTTGCCGTATTTTTGCAATTATTCCAGTAGTTCTTCCTAAAGTCATCCGGTGTAAGGTGGCTGTCGATCTGATAAAAGACAAGCGAACCTTCCCCGTCACGTGCGATCTCAAAGGTCATTGGGCCGTAGCCCAACCGGTTCATTTCGTCCGCAAAAAACCATTGTAAGTCTTCCAGGCACTCGGTAGCGCGCTGTTTTGCTTCAAACCATGGCTGTATGCCGGCAGGAACAATATAGATGACTCGGATGGTCCAGGTATCAGTTTTATCTTTCATTTGTAATTCTTTTTCTTATCCACCGAAATCTTATTTTATCGCCTAACTTCTGTTTATATGGTTTCCATATAAACCCGCTTTCGGGTTTTGCTTCCAGATAACACGCCACATCTATTTGCGCTTAAGCCTTTTTTAGTCAATGACTTAGAGTCATTCTCACTGCAATTCGGCGTCTTATATGGTTTCCGCATAACACGGATCGTCGCCTTCCTCACAAGTTGTCCGCCGGGCTTTTGACGCCCCGGCCTCCATGATTCAGGACGTGCGTGTAGATCATGGTAGTTCGCACATCGTTATGTCCGAGTTGTTCCTGGATAGTTTGGATGTCATAGCCGCTTTCAAGCAGGTGCGTAGCAAAAGAATGGCGGAGCGTGTGACAGGTCGCCCGCTTGGTGAAACCCGCCTTGCCAACGGCCTGCTTGAACGGTACTTGGCAATAGCCGACAGGGGTTCTTTCGGGCGTGTGCTGCATAGTCAGCGCCATCGGGAATGTTTCCTCCGCCTCAGGTCACGCTTCCTTTGGCCCATCTCAATGCCTCCAGCGTTCTTTGCCGCCGGTGAAGCGTTCCCTCGCAAGCGCCTCCCCGGACGCTGTGCCGTGGTCCTCTGGTTTCATCGCGTTTTCATAACGTTCCCACGGGGACCAACAACTGAACCGTTACCAGAGACTATAAGGTTGAGGGCACATGAATTGATAGTTATAATATACTGTAAACCTAACCCCCGCCCGATGTCAAGCGCTTTTTTTCGAATTCGGCACTTTTTTTGATAAGGCAGCTCCAGGCTGCCGAACGATGTTTCCGGGAATTTTGGGTCCATAATATAATAAGATAAGAGCTCGGCCGCTTCTGCACGCTCTCCCGGAGGGCGATGCTAAAGTCCCCCAGGTCAGATCGACATCCGAGGAGATGGTGCGGTTGCCGCTCGCTCCTTCACGCCGTGAAGATCGGGGCGAAGTGACCCATATCTCAGAGTGAAAGTATCAGGTCTTGGCGTTTGACAATTCCATTTTAACTTTGTCAAATGCCAAAGCCTGACACCACTTCTCCCAGATATTTCCCCAAGAAAACCAACTTCTCTCACGTCGAGCCCACTGACCTAATGCACATAGAACTTTTACTTAACAATAGACCAAGAAAATGCTTAAATTACTACACACCACTAGAAGCTATAACTAAAGAGTGTTGCACTTAATGATTGAATCCATGGCTTGATTTCCTGGCGATTTTACTGCATATAATAAGTGAGTATTAATACTCACTTATGGAGGCATTATGTCACGCATGACTATCCTTAAAAAACGCCAGACCAGGCTCAAAATTGACATCGCGGCCCTGCTCGATACCTTCATCATCGGCACCGTTGCCAGGTCCCCTTCCATGTCCGGCCACAATCTAACCACCAAGGTGAATGGCAAAACCACAACCCTTTATGTCCGCAAAAACATCGTCCCCCAGGCCCTTGAGCTGAGCACACGCTATAAAGAGCTCTGGTCTCTTATCCAGGCCCTCTCCAAGGTCAATTGGGAGATCCTGAACCTGGAGAACCCGTAGCAGTGCCGCGTCCTACCTATCCTCCGTATGACTTCTCCTGCCCCTACACCCACGCCTGCCCCCACATGCACGGTCTATCCACCACCTGGGTCATGGAGATCTATCACCGCTCCCATGACGTCTATCAGGAACAGCTCCGCATTATTGACTCCTTCGATGGCGCCTTGAAAACCAGGGATGCCAAAATACGTGCGCTGGAAAAGCTGCTCGCCGAGCTGCATGGCCGCTATCTGGCCTTGCACCAAAAACAGTTTAAACCCAACCGCAAGAAGTCCAACACGCCTCCAGACGCCAAGCCCAATCCCGACACAGATAAGACCGTGAAAAAGCGCGGGGCGCCCATAGGTCACCCAGGATGGTACCGCCCCACACCGGACAAGATTGACCGAACCTTCACCGTACCACCTCCGCTTGCCTGTCCCCATTGCCGTGCGGAAAATCTCTTGCCCCTAACCGAAACCACAGAGCATATCCAGGAAGACATCGTCCTTGAATGCCGCCCGCGGGCTACGCAATACCGGCACGGCCTTGCCTACTGCCCGCGCTGCCGGCGGGCCGTCATGCAGGCGGCCCCGGACGAAATCCCGCATGCCCCCATCGGTCCGGTGGCAAAATCCGTAGCCCTTTTTCTGCGGTATCGCATCGGCGTCCCATACCGCAAGGTGCAGACGATCCTCCATGATCTCTTCGGTCTTGCTTGTGTTCCGGCATCCCTGGTGGGCTTCGATCGCACGGTGGTACACAAAGCCTCGGCCATCTATGACGACCTGCGCGAGAAAATCAGATCCTCCGCCGTGGTCCACGCCGATGAAACCTCGTGGCGCAATGACGGCCTCGGGCATTACGTCTGGTATGCGGGCAATGATGATCTGGCCTTTTTCCACATCGACCGCCATCGCTCGGCGGATGTGGCCAAGGCCATCTTCGGACCAAACTTCTCCGGTATCCTCGTGCGCGACCGCTACGCGGCCTACAACGACATCGGTATCTACCAGTCCTGTCTGGCGCACATCATCACGCGCGCCCGGGAACTCATCAGGGAACATGCCCTCTTGCCTGACCAAGAAAAACACAGCGCCGTGGAACCCTTTCTCACGCGCCTTATTGATCTGTGCTCACGCGCTTGTGGCGTGGGTCAGAAACTCAAAGCCGGTGACATCCTCTGGGAGCAATCCTCCCTATGGGAGAAACGGTTTGTTCGTGAACTCCGCAAAATCTGCTCCCGAAGACTGGCCTTCAAACCAGCCGAGACCTTGCGGTCCTATCTCATCGGTCCGGAACAGCCCTACCTCTTTACCTTCCTCCGACATCCCGGTGTATCTCCCACGAATAACCAGGCCGAACAGTCGCTCCGTCATATGGTCATCTTCCGCAAGCTCTCCTTCGGCACCCGCTCTACCCTCGGCTTAAAAACCCACAGCATCATCCCCAGCTTGATCAAAACCGCCAGAAGACAGGGCGTTCATCCGCGAGGCTTCCTGCAAATCCTCCTCACCGCCGATCATACCACCGCTCAGGCTGCCCTCTACCATAATTCCAGCTGATGCCCCTGCTGCTCCGCCTCTCCCACGGCTGCTCCTTTTTATTATCGCTTCGCGTCGGGGGACTAAACTGTTACTTTCATAAAGCACTGCTGCATGAAGGTAGCCTTTCCAGGCTACCTCGCTATTCAGATAGGTTAGCGTTGCCGGACCAGCGTTTTGCGAGCATTATGAGATGCTCGGTCTTTTTGACCAGCGGCCGATACCTGTAAATGTTCACGATCGGAACATAACCCCGGGTGTCTTTCCATGTCTCCTGTTCCATAATCGTAACGCCCATGAGCTTCATCTTTGCCTGAACCACATAGTAGCCTGTTATATTCAGGCCGGCCTTCGGCCCGGCGGGAACCATCACAGATTTCCATGGAAGTGCGGCGTCGGCATCTGGGACGGCCAGCAGTTCGTCGAAATTTTTACCGCCAAGCTCGGCAAGAGGTTTGGGGATATCGGCTACCGAAACAGGAAGTTTATAGCTTCTTCCATGTGCTATGACAATATCGCTTTCCTTGTGTATATCGGCGGGGACATATGCGACAACCACGCCCTCATAGCTAATCGGGAAAATTCCCTTGACTGTAGTCGTTTTTTTCCATGTCTTGCCCAGCACCAGTGGATAATCGAAAGTGAGCAAGTCGCCGTTAAAAATGAGTGTGTCGGTGCCCTTCAAATACCATGACCAACCCTTGGGATCGGTCGGGAAAGAGGCGTCATAGCCTGCTATACGCGAGTAGAATGTTGAATCAATCACGTCGGGATTGACAGACTTCAGCCATGTAGTTGCTTTATATGTCAAGTTCTTTTCTTTATCCACATAGTCTTTATAGTAATTGCCGTAACCATTCATATAGGCCATGACGGCTGCTTGGCCGTTGAGCCTGACATCATAAACATAACGCTGCTTCCACTTAAACCATGGTTCCGGTGATGAAAGGACCGGGCAACCTGCCCAGGATGCCGGATCTTTCGGGTAAACAATCGATGTCGAGGCGCAGGCCGTTGTCAAAAAGAGCACTGACAAAGCCAGCAATGTGTACAGTCTTGATAGCGTGAAGACGTTTCTTTTTTCAGTAACACTAACTTCCCGGTCAGAGATTGACGATGAAAATGTAGCCGATTTTTTATTGTTCATCATAAGGCATCTCCTTCAAAGTTATTATTTATTGCCGTAACCTTTCAATTTATCTTCTTTCTCCAGTTTCAAGAGCGATTGTTTTGAGGCAATGAGACCTGGGCATTGGTGGTGATCCCGTCGCTGCTCCCGGGTCACAATACTGTCTCCTATCATTATAAACATTAACCCAAGATGCACGATCAATTAAGCGTCCTAAAAAAATAATCCGATTTACCATTAAGTCAATAACATCCTGATGCATCGCCTTCATTTTTCATCAAATTTCTTCTCCCAAACCAAGCACCTTCGGGCGAAGTTCCCCCGTTCGGAGTTCGATATCGAAGTTCCGAATCAGTTCTTCGACCTTGCGACGAATCGCTTCAGGGTCGGCGTCCTTCCGCTTCCTTCTTTTACCCGTCATGTAGGAACCTTTCCAACTTCCGGAACAGTTTCTCGGGCGTCCTTATCTCGCATTGCCAAATTACGAGCACCTTCCAACCCATTCGCAGCAACTCTCTGCGATATCGCTTGTCCCGTTCTATGTTGCTGTCAAGCTTCGCTTCCCAGAAGCTCTGGTGAGTTGAAGGGCGTTTTGACCGTGGACAGTATTTGTGCCCATGCCAGAAACATCCGTGTACGAATACCACCTTGCTGTAACGCGGTAACACGATATCCGGGTTACCCGGCAGGTCCCGGCGATGAACCCGAAACCGTAATCCCATGCGATGAATGAATGACCTGACCAAGATTTCTGGCTTGGTATTGCGTCCCTTGACGCGACTCATGATCCAGCTTCGTTTCTCGTTCGAAAATACGTCGGTCATCTCAGCCGTCGTTCACAGTCAACAACATATACGCTACGTCCGCAATCCGCGCCGCCAACGCAGAAGGTACGGCGTTGCCGATCTGCTTTGCAATCTCGATCTTAGTGCCCTTAAAAACGAAGTCATCCGGAAACGATTGCAGGCGTGCCGCTTCACGGTGTGTGATTGGGCGATGTTGTTCCGGATGCAAGTAACGGCCCTTCTCAGGCTTAAAGAACTCCGTTCGGATCGTGAATGCCGGGCGATCCCACCAAAGCCTCCCAAATAGATCCGTTCCGCCGGTCTTTTTCCGAATCCAACAGCCAGGCGTGAGTTCCGGTGCGCGCTGCTGAAGATCGAAGCGGTTCATGCCCTCTTGGGGAACAGCCTTGTACCGGGCCAGACTAATCGGAGTTGGGGTGCGTCCGAAGTGCAGATCTAGAGGCGGGGCCTCGTCTCTTATCTCCGTCCCGCTAGGTGCCGGCAAGTCTGCGATTGTATCTCGGACGGTGCGCCACCTCATGGCGCAAGGCAGGTAACTATTTTCGCCGGCAAGAAAAAACGATGTTTGCGCACCGTTCTTCGAGGGGTCAAAATGTGTCTTGCTCGGCGGGAACACAGCCGCCGGGTCGAGAGACTTGCAACTGATTATAATGGCACGGCGTCGCGTTTGAGGCACGCCGTAGTCTGCGGCGCACAAGACGGCACCACGCACCTTGAAGCCCATCGCTTCTGCTGTACCTATGATCTCGCCATGCTCGAACGATCCCAGAAGCTGGGGCACGTTCTCCATGACAAAGACCTTCGCTCCCGACCTTTGCACGATCTCGAAGAAAGGCCGCCAAAGCTGTTTCCGCGGATCACCATCCCGGTTCTTATTCAAGAGACTGAACCCCTGGCACGGGGGACCGCCGATCACCACATCGGCTTTCGGAATCTTGATGGCGGGATCGTTCAAAAGGTCAACTATGTCACCTGGAAGACAATGCTTGCCGAAGTTGGCGTTGTAGGTGTCAACGCAGTAGTCGTTGAAATCGTTTGCCCAAACGGGATAAAATGAGTGACCGAAACTCTTCGAAAAGCCCAGCGTCATGCCCCCGGCTCCGGCAAAAGCGTCGTTCAGTCTGAACAGCGTGCGCTCGCGTCCGAGCTTCCCATCCGTCCGGGATTCGTAAACGCGTTGTTCCTCACAAACGAGCAAACTCCTATCTATCGTGCGTGCCGGATCGTATGTCATGATTCGTGATTTCAACTTCTTGCCGCTCCGGTGCGAGTGATTCACTGAACTTCCTTTGTCGTCCAACAGTGTTTATACAGTTTGTATAATTCTGTAAACATAGCTGTTTCCTTCTGTATAATACGTTGCAGGTTTTGCCTCTTCATTCGTCCAATGCCTTTCATTTCAACAGGTTCCCTCCTTTTACCCCTGCGGGGCGTTCCGGTTTATACAGAGTGTATAAACCGGTTCATAGCTCATCTTGCCTTCCCAGGGCATGCCTGGATCTCAATGGGTGGCTGGAAAGAACTGGTATTTATTATGTCGATCATAGTCAGCGAGGGTCTTGAGGGCGAGCATTTCCAGGCTGGGAAGCGAGATTTTGGCGATGCGGATCTCGCTCGCCTTGACCATGCCCATGAGCCAGGGCCAGTCTTTGGTGACATCGCTCGTATAGTAGCTGATGTAGATGTCCTCACCGCGAATGACCACGCCCTCGTAAGCGGTATCGCCTGCGCTGGGGAGGTCGGAAAGATAGACGAGGCCCTTTTCAATGACGAGAAAGAGGGAAGTGCGTTTCTTGGCGAAGATGCTCCCGTAGTAGTTGCCGGGTCCGGGCTTGTAGGGGTTGGAGCGGCCGACGGCGTACACGCGGCCGTGGTAGGAGAAGAGCGCCGGGCCATCGAGCCGGGTGGTGTAGTCCTTGCCAAGCTCGGTCCAGGAGGTATAGGGGGGACTGGAGATGGTGAGATTGGTGCAGGCGGTCTTGTCGCCGAAGAAGCTGTCCGAACCCTCCATGCGCTGGGTGCTGATCATGCGGCTGTCGGGCAGGAACTCAATGTCGGTCTCGTCGTTGCGGTCGTTGAAGCCGGTCTGCTCATTGCGGCCGTTGTGGATGATGGAGACGAGGATCCAGCGTTCTCCGTCCTCGGAGGTGAGCAGGGCCGATTGGCCGTGTTCGTACCAGTAGACGGGGACATACCAGGTTGTACCGTCGGTTGACTTGGGGTTCCAAAACAGCCAGCCTTCTTGGTCCATGATGTCCTTGAGTGGGGCCCAGGTAGTGCCGTCCGTGGTGAAGGTGTAGGCCGTGCGGTAGGGTTCAGCCTCGAAGCGGATGCTCTTGAGGACATAGAGGATGAGCTTGCCCTTGATGACGGCGAACTTGGGGTCGCGAATATCCTCGCCAGGGACGCGCACTTCGGTGGCCTTCTGCCATTGCCGGGCATCGGAGGAATGCCATACCATGAGTTTGCATTTGGGGGTGGCGAAGTGGTAGGGCGAATTGGCGTGCACGAGCCAGAATTCGTTCTTCCAGTAGATCATGTGGGTGTTCGAGTTGTGCATGCCGTCCTTGACCGCATCCCAGGTTTCCATCTGGAGCTCTGGATTGATGAATGCCGCATTCGGCCTGAGCCACAGGTAGAGGAGAACAGCACCGATCGCCAGGATCAAGACGAGCACGGATATCCCCATGTACTTCAGGGCTTTGAGAAGAACCTTCATGGAAACCTCCTTCGCATTTCCATGCCGTGAGGAATGCCTCACCTTTTTCCATTATGGCCAAGAGAGTGTGCATGTCAATGCAAATCCCCCTGTGCGTCTGGGGTATGAAATCTTAATTCCCCCTGGTCTCAAGGGGGATTGAGTCTTTCGCCGCGCCTTTTTCCACATCGGTCAGGGTGTTGCCCGGGTAGGCATGAAAGAGCGTGCGGCAAAAGGCGTCCCAGCGTGTGTACGTCTGCATGGTTTTTCGTCCTGAGCGAGAAGACTCGGGTAGGCGGCGAGTTCGTCCATCTCGCTGCCGAGCTTGGCGCTTACCAGTCATTGCCATCAACACCCTTAGGGGAAAGAACCACAGACGATCCGAGGCAGCATTATATTGCAATGCTTGATACGATCTGGCATATTCATGAAAATATTGCAAAGGCCAAACCATGGAGATCAGTTCGAAGTTCGTCGGCATGTCTCTCAAGACCCTGGTAAGTAAAATTACCTGGCGTCAGACCATGAATTATGCCGCGGCAACTGGTGATAATCAACCCCTCTATTTCGACGACGAAAGGCCGGAGGGCATCATTGCACCTCCCATGTTCGCAGTCGCCGTCACCTGGCCCATCTCAGAGAGGATATTGGATTTCATCGAGGCACCAGACTTCCCCCAAGAGATCATCCTCACCCAGGTCCATTACACGGAGGACCTCTCATTTTACCGGCCCATCAGGCCGGGAGATCATCTCCTGATCAGGGGCAAGGTGTCGGCGATCCTGCCTCATCGCTCCGGAACCCTCATCGTTCTGAGATTTGACGTTTTGGACAGGGAAAATAAACTTGTCTTCACGGAACATATCGGGTCCCTGATGCGGGGGGTCAAATGTGCAGATGGAGGCAGAGGCAAGGACGATCTTCCTCCAATTCCCGAACAGCCAAAGATCAGCGAAACCATCTGGGAAGTCAATGTCCCGGTGCATGCTCTCGCGCCTTTCATTTATGACGGTTGCACGAATATCTACTTTCCCATCCACACCTCCGTGAAGTTTGCCCATGCTGTCGGTCTGCCTGGCATCATTCTGCAGGGAACGGCAACCCTGGCGTATGCTGTACGGGAGCTGACCAATCGGGAGGCAGGCGGCAGGGCTGAGTGCTTAAAATCCCTGCATTGCCGTTTTGCCGGCATGGTGCGCCCCGGATCGGACATAAAGGTGCGTTTGCAGGGGAGGAAATCAAATAATGCGCGCACCCAATTGTTCTTCACTGTCCTGAATGCGGAAGGACAGAAAGTCATCAGTGACGGGGTCGTTATTTTCGAGCTTTAGGTGCAATAAAAAAAATCTCACCCCCTTGATCCCCCTGTATCTTCAGGGAGGATCGAAGCAACCGCTGGATATTATACCCCCTTGAAACCAAGAGGAGTCGGGGTTTTGATCTTTTGACAATAGGCGGCAATGATGTTGCGGATCGATTCGAAAGCAATCTCGTTAAGATCGATCCGGTCCGGATGGAGGAAAAGGATACTGGCGACATCGTCAGCGGGTTTCAGGATGCTCAAATCCTTGACCGCGCACACAAAGGCGAGATCGAGGGTGAAGTAGGTAAGGCCGGAGAAGACATAGCGGTTGGGGAAGGAGCCCATGTAGTGCATCTCGGTGAGCTCGATGTCGAGTTCTTCTTTGATCTCCCGGCGCAGGGCTTCCTCGGCCGACTCGAGAGGGTCGACGAAGCCTCCCGGCAGATCGAGCAGGCCCTGCATGGGGTCCCGCGCTCGTTTCGTGAGGAGGAGCCGGCCCTCGCTGTCCTCAATCAGGGCACATACCGCGGCATTGGCATTGACGTAATAATGCAAGCCGCACCCGGAGCACTTGAACGAATTGTCGGCCTGCGGGTCAAATGCGGCTGCGCAGTGCGGGCAGAACTTGAAGATGTTGATGGGGTAGGTTTTATGCATCTCTATACGTTCGCTTATAGAAATCCTGAAGCGGGGTCACCTCCCACTGGTTGCCCTGCAGGGCCTTGATGGCCTCACTCACGGCCCGCGAGGCTTCGATCGTGGTCGTGTAAAGGATGTTATACCGGATGGCATTCTGGCGGATGTGGTAAGCGTCGATGGATGGTTGCCGGCCGATGCTCGTATTGATGATGAGCTGGATCTCGCCGTTCTTGATGTGATCGACGACATTGGGCCTGCCCTCGCTCACCTTGGTGACTGTCTTGGCGTTCAGCCCGCCCGCTTTGAGGCGAGAGGCCGTCCCTCT